>VOFG01003913.1_pt1 | contig 19201 bp, 31 predicted proteins | sample 5384171 | NCBI WGS metagenome assembly VOFG01 (sample SAMN12384726, study PRJNA508395) | human gut metagenome | isolation source: healthy gut F | host: Homo sapiens
CAGGGCGAAGATCGCCGACAAGCAGCAACTCGCCGTTTTGTACTCTGCGACCTCGACAAAGCCGTTGTCGTTGTCAAAAAATGTGCCTCGTCGCAGAACGGCAGCACCTTCGACACGGCCTCCCAGCGGCCTGCAAAACGGCGCAGGACGCGTCTTCTGTCCTGATGTTATGCCCGCCGCGCTTCACACGGTTCGCGATGCGTGCAAGGCTTTCCTCCGGCGTGTCAAGGCCGACATAGAACAGCCGGACGGTATAGCCGTCCCGCTTGGCTCTGGCTGCTGTCTGCGCCGTGCGGAAGCCGGACAGCGTGGATTCCTGCGTAAAGGAAATGCCTTTGTCCAGGCAATCGTCAATGCGCCGGATCGCCATTTTGCCGCCCTCAAGCGGGCTGACGCCTGCAAGCGCCGTGATGCGGTCAACGTCCACGATCACGCCCAGATCATTGCGCTGCGCCCGCAAAACGCCGGTCAGACTGCTCTTTCCCGTACCGTTTACGCCGCCGATGATGGTATAGACTTTCATCACGCTTCACCGTCCTTTTTTTCTTCGTATTCCAGTATATCCCCTGGCTGACAGTGGAGTAACTGACAAATGGTTTCGATTGTCTTCCATGAAACCAACTCACCATGGCGAAGCTGCGTCAAGTACGATTGGCCGATCAATTTCTCGTTGCGAATGCGATTCTGTGAGTATCCAGCGTCCTTGAGTGCAGCGAGCACGTCAATCTTATAAGCTATTGGCATGATAGTGCCCTTCCCTTCGGGGACTGCTATATAACGCCCCTTTTCCATTATCCTTATTATACCTCATGATGTCACTAAATACAAGTGATAAGATTGATGAATAATTTCACTTATTTTTAGTGATATTGACAATAGACATCACTAGAATTCAGTGATACAATAAAGCCAGTCAAGGGGAACAAACGAAAACAGTTTAGACACCGGCAGAAGATGGGTGAAGAACGTCTATAAGAGTTGGGAAGGAACAGCAAAGTGCAGCAAGGCTCACGAGATCAGTTGAAAGCCCCCAGCCGCCGGAGTTCCCCAAGACAAAGAAAAAGCGCTCCCGGAGGCCGTGGAAAGCAAGCCGGAAGCGCAGCCGAAAAGGGCTGCTTGCAGTATAGCACAGCCCGCCGAAAAAAGGAAAGGGGCTTTACAAATGAGCAACACAGAAATTCAGAGCAAGGTCAACGAGCTTCGAGAACTGCGCCGCATGGCCGACGAATTGACTGCCGAAATCGAGAGCATTCAGGATGCGATCAAGGCGCACATGACTGCCATCGACGCCGACACGCTGACGGGTGCGGATTACAAGATCACATGGAAGACCGTGACGAGCAGCCGGTTCGACAGCACGGCGTTCAAGAAAGCCATGCCGGAATTGGCCGAGCGCTTCACCAAGTCCACCACAAGCCGCCGGTTTATCGTGGCGTAAGAGAAGAACGCGGGCGGGACTTCCCGCCCGCACATCGGACAGGCTTGTGAGCCGGAAAGGAATTGACTATGGAGAAGATCACAACAGCCGCCAGCGTCAGCGCTGCGTGGCGCGGCATGAGCGACGAGGAACAATATACCGCCTTGCAGAAAATGGCGTGGACAGTCCGCAGGAGCGGCAGCAAGCGTGGTGCGGAGTGGATACAGACGCAGGACGATGCAATGACCGTCGCGGCGGAAGCATGGCTCAGAATGGGCGCAGCGCTGGAACGCAACGAGCGGGCCGACGAACCGCGCCCGCTTAACCTGATCTTGTACAGCGCCTGTGCGCAGGCCGCAAATACCATCGCCCGCAGAGAAAAGCGCTATTTCAGCGCCACGGCCAGCCTGACCATGGAAGACGGCGAAATGACGGATCTTTTTTTTGATATGAACGCCGTTCATGTTCTGCCCGCCCCAGACCCGGAAGAAAACGCCGTGCAGCGGGATCTTCTCGCCCGGCTTCTGCAATCGGATGAAGACCGCAGCATTGCCGGACGCATGGCCGAGGGTCTGACGGTCCGGGAAATCGCCGCCGCGCTGGGTATGAGCAAATCGGCAGTCCAGCGCCGGATCAACAACATCAGAAATCGCGCCCGCCTTCTGGCAAGCGCATAATAGAAAGGATGAATAATATGGAAAACAAGGAACTGAAAGAATTCAAGGAAATCCTGCACGAGGTCAAAGATCTTGACCGCTTTAGAAAATTCATGCTCTTCTGCATGGAGCGTCTGGAGCGCGGTGAAGAGGTTTCGGACATCTGGAACGCATGGGTGCAAATCCGGACTCTGATTTTCCGACGGGGACTTTCGACTAGTTGACATAGAGAGGGAAACAACCATGGAAAATAAGAAGGAATCGACGGAGGTGCTGTTCCGGCATTTGCTGCTTCGCAGATGCACGGACGCAGAACGGGAGAAGGCCGAAACGAGAGCCCTGAACGGCCCGACAAAAAAGAACACAAGATCAAAGCGCTGGACATTGTCCGGCGGTTCAGAAAAATCAGGATGGAGGTTTTAAACATGACGATCAAAGAAATTTTCGAGCACAGCCAGAACGTTGACGGCTGGATTCTTGGCATTGATGGATACGCGTCGAAAGTCGATCTTGGCAACCCGGCCATTCTCGCCGGTATTGGGAAATATCGTGTAAAGACGATCTACCCGGACGTACATGACGGAAAGGTCGTTGTGGAACTGGATGTAGAAACGTCGATTGTCACGGATTGAGGGGAAAATTCCCCGCAGCCATTTTTTTCGATTCTGGGACAAAAAGCATTTTTGGTGTAGAAACAAAATCAGAACAGAAACCAACACAAAATTAAAAACGGAGGGATTTTATGAATCAGGACACGCATCTTTATATCGAAGCGAATCAGAAGCACGGGCGCGGATATCAGGTGCATATCGTCATTGACGGCATCGTCGATTCCACAATGGCAGATGAGCCGTTCAGCCTGTATGACGCGCTTGGCGGCGCACAGTTCACGCTGGAGGCCGTAAACAAGGAGCGCGGGACAAATTATCTGTTGCCCGATGTGCTGCTGGTGAGCCGCGAGGCGGCGATGGCAGAGCGGCAGACCGATTTTCTGAGTGCGAAGCTTCTGCGGGAGAACAGCAGCAAAACAGGCCCGTGGCTGACGATCCGGGAAAAAGCAGCGGCCGGAGGGCTGCATCACGGCCTGCGAGGCGATCTGTCTTGCGTATGCCGCCGCACGGGAGGATCACAAAGCGAAGGGAAACCATGTCTGCATGGCCTTCTGCCGGCACCTTGCATCCAAGCGCTATGGAGGCAATGCGTCAGAACTCTACAACACCCTCATGCGCCAGCCGACGACCGACATGGGCTACGCATGGATCAGACGGGCATTTCAGGCAGTTGACATTGGAGCAGCAGAGATCCAGCAGTGGTTTGCTGCGGAATGAACCAGAAAAAAACCAGAGGACGCAGGAAAAGGAGCAAACGCAATGGAGGAATTACAAGTAATCAATCATAACAGCGTCGATGTTATAGACAGCCGTGAAGTCGCAGAAATGATTGGAAAGGATCATCGGCATCTTATCAGGGACATTCGAGGATACACTGAAATTCTCAAGAATACCACTGAGCCCAACTTTTGGGCTGGGTGATTTCTTCATCGAATCCAACTACAAAGATTCAACAGGCCGAACGCTTCCATGCTATCTTCTAACACGCAAGGGTTGTGATTTTATAGCAAGCCGAATGACCGGAAAAAAGGGCGCCCAGTTTTCTGCCAGATATGTTTGTGCCTTCGATGCCATGCGAAAGCAGACAGACACGGCGCAGGCGGAAATTATGCTTCGCATGGAAAACTGTAAGCTTCAGAAAGCGCAGCTGCTGCGTGAGATGGCACAGCAATATCAGGGCGGGCCGTTTGAGCAGACGCTGAATGCCTGCGCTGCAAAAGCTTATCTGCGGCAGCGAGATTATCCCTCCTCCGAAGTCGCCCTATGATCTGTGTACGGCAGGAGAAATCGGCAAGAAAATCGGGATCACATCGAATCTCGTCGGACGGATCGCAAACCAATATGACCTGAAACAGCCTGAATATGGTGAATGGGTGTTGGATGTAGCGGCGCATTCAACAAAGATCGTGAAAACGTTCCGATATTACGAAGCTGTCATTCCGATCCTGAAGGAGAAGCTGCGGAAAGAGGGCAAGCTTTAAGGACCAAGTATGAAATACGAAAATTTGTTTGATGTTTATTATTTACTTTTGACTGCCTTTGTGGTATAATAAAAATAAGGCGGAACGCCTTTTCAAATATTTCACTCACCCCCAGCGCCGGACCAGACCGGCTAACAAAGGGTGGGGTGCGGTCAGCGGAATAGAGAAGCATATGCGCTGGTTTGGTGCGATTTCCTTTTGGGAATGTATCAAACCGGCGCTTTTTCTTTATGCTTTGTTGGCCGCACCCTGCAACATTTTTTGACGGGAGGATTGCTTCTTGAACGATTCGGAAAAAATACGGGCTGCCCGTGCGGCGTACATGCGGGACTATGCGCGAAAACGCCGCCGAAACAGTCAGGAAATGCGCGAGCGGGAAAAAGAGAGCCTGACCGCTATTGGCTACTGAAATTCGATCAAATGCAGGCCGCAGCAAGCGGCGGAAAGGAAAAATGTAAATGAGAAAACCAGGTGAATCAGTCTATTGTTTGAGCTTCTGAGAGACAAATTCAAGGGAAAATCCGGTGACGAGCCATACTTTGACGTGGCAGAGGACGGAATCTCTGCGGGGAAGGTCATGCGGATTTATGTGGATGCAAAGCGCTTCCCGACATGGCAAAAATGGAAAGACGAGGCAGACAAGGCGCGGGCCTGCGCTTACATCGGCAACGCGTCGATGTGCGGCTATTTTGTCAAGGGCGGCACCTCTTACCCGCTCAGCGCAAGTCCGGCATTCATGATTGAGCGGCCTGAGCTTCCCGGCCTTGATACGATTCTGTGGATTAACGTCCTCTGCCCGAATGAGTCGGAATTTCATTGGGCCGTCGAAGAAGCAAAAAAAACGGCCGAACTCAAAGCGAAGAACCTGGCCCCCAGCGAATTCTATGCGCCGTTTAACAACGTCCGGTATAGACACCGGGAGGCCGCAGAGAGCGATATTGACGCATTTCTCCGGCGGAACGGGGGTCACGCCTGCAACGGCAGAGAATGACGGCACATATGACGGCACATACGGGCGAAAGATTTACGGTCTATTCCGGATGATATCAAAGCGCTGCTCAAGAAAAATCGGGCTGGGTGCATCAGAATGCGGGAAACACGCTCGGCGAACTTTTTTCAGAGATGGGGTGTGTAATAATGTGTTCTCCTCATCGCTGCGGCCAGCAGATTGCCGCAAGAAACGGCTTTGAAAAAGCGGAGGGCTCATATGCTGGTCACACATGATATGCTGGAGAAATCCACGCCGGTCTGCATCGCGTTCAACCATATGCCATGGCACTACCTTGCCGTTGCCAGACTGGACATCGGCGGGCAAAGAAAACACTTCATTTGGAAGACGAATTTTAAAAACGGCTTGAATGGGACGGCTCATTCAACGCGCAGGCAGGCGAAATGCTCCGGATCACACTCAATATGCTGCACGATGCCGGGTATTTGAGTCTACCGGAAAGCTGGAAGCCCGGAGACGAAGACGACGGACAGCCGCCAGCGTGGTTCGAGTTGAAACAGGAAGCAGAACAGCACGGGACGGAGATTGCGGCGCAGGCCCGGCAGCAGACTGCAAAAACGGCGATCTACACATTTTCACGGGAAAATGAAGACGGTACACGGACAACGGTTCGGGTACGGGCCGCAAATCAGACGGTGGCACGGGAAGCGCTGAGCCAGACGTTTCTGAACCGCGCAACGCTCTGGACGGTGCAGGACGGGGAACGGTACGAACTCTGAAAGAGCGGGACTCGTATTGAACGAAAAATTCAAATTCCCCCGAAAAGTCGGGCGGAAACCGCAGGAGTCCGGCACTGTGCCGGGCTTCTGCTTTTTATAAGGAGTTTTTATGGCAATCGAAGATTTTGTCCGGGATTTTAACCGACGCCTGGACGATGCAATCGGAAGGGCAATGGAAGGCGACGTAGCCGATGCTGTCCGCGCGGCGATTGCATCAGCGGTTGAGTCCGAGGTCTACAGCGAGAAGGTTTATAAGCGCAGTGAAGATCATCCGTATATCCGACGGGATGACACCGGCGAACCCGGCGGCTTGCAGGACTGGAACGTGATGGAAGCAAAATATGACCCGTCAACCATGACGCTGGAGGGGCAGGACAGGAGCCGGGACCGGGACAGCGGACGGCTGATCGCGCCGGTCGTGGAAAGCGGCAAGGGCTATCAATGGAAAAAGTCGGCGATTTACAAAACAGCAGGCACGCCCGTTCCATCAGAAAGCGCAGGAACTTGCAATCGGAACCGGGCTTGTGCGGGAGGCACTGGCAAAGTCTCTGACGGAAAGCGGATTCAAGGTGAAGGAGTAATAACAATAGACGCAAAAACAGCGCAGGAGAACAATGTTTTTCCTGCGCTGTTTTTGCCCCGTGTGGGTTTTGGTGCGGGTTTTTCAAAAATGCAGAAAATCAGCACACCGGACAGATTGTCTGTTTTGATGATAAAAATTCGTAAAGCGTAGAAAAAGACTGAAAATCATTCGATTTCCAGTCTAAATTATTTGGTGGAGATAAGCGGGATCGAACCGCTGACCTCATGACTGCCAGTCATGCGCTCTCCAAGTAGTGATCTTCTATGCCCCCATTGCGAGAATACGGCGTGTGTACCCCCCACAACAAGGAATCTGACGTGTTATGCAACATTCTCTAAACTAATCAAAACTGCTCGATTGTGATGTTTAGCCTGATTGTAAGTTGGTAATCCGGAAACATCCACGCGGTCAATCATATTTGCAACAATCACTTTTTTCATTGAAATGTTGCAATTATCATAGAGCTGTGCCCATTCCAGAATCTCATCATACTGTTTGGCAATGTGCTCCGCTGTGGCTTGACTCTTTGCTGCTTCTTCCTCGGCGTGTGCCATTGCGCGTCTCAGCTCTGCGCATTTTTCTTCTTGACCACGAATTGCCATATCCAGAATATTTGGTTCAAATGCACTTTCACCAGTAAGAGATTTTACAACTTCATCTTTCAGTGTTTGCAGATTTTGCTCGGCCTTTTCGTAGTCGCGTTTGACCTTTTTGGAAAATAGTTTGCTGCGCGTCATGGTTTCCAGAATAACACGCGCGGATCGCATCTTCACGGCGCATACTGCCGATTCTGGCAAAAATACCATGTAGAATAGTATCAATCATGGCGTCCAGTTTTCTGACTGTATAGCCTGTCTGACCGTCACAGTCGCCATGCGTGCGGCTTTTTGTTTGGCAGGTGTACCGCGTTCTTGTTGGGTCGGAGCCGTCTTTTTTCGGGGCCGGCCTTTTTCCACTGGTAGTCACACAAAGTCGAGCGCCACAGTGACCACAGAAAATAAAGCCGGACAAAAGTGCGTTACTGCAAGTAGCGACCGGCGTATGCGGCTTGTTCGCATACATATTTGCGCGGGCATCCAGATTTGCTTGCACCACATAGAATGTTTCATCATCAATAATGCGAAGATGCTCTTGCACAGGCGAGCGTGTTGCGCCGCTGCGCATAATGCCGATGTAAAGCGGATTGCGTAGAATTGCTTTAATCGTGGATGGATGCCAGTTCTTTCCCTCACGATTTTTAATGCCGTTTTTGTTAAGTAGTTTGCGACTCGCTGAGAACCATATCCCTCATAACGTGCCTTTGTAAACATGATTCGTACAACCTCGGCTTCATCTTCACGAATGGCAAGATCATTAACTTCCTGTTTGCGTTTGTTGGTGCGCCCAGTTCGGATGTATTTATAGCCGTAAGCCAGACCGCCGCCGGTGTAGCACCCTCGGAAGTCAGAATTGCCATACTGTTTGCTACGCACTCTGCGGTTTTCCGGCTTTCACCATCTGCCTGCCAGTAGCGGATATAGTTGGTCAGTTTGTCCACATGGCTTTCAAATTTCTGCTCACCCTCAGCAGCGCTCCAGATGCGAATGTCGTGCTGTGCAAACCATTCTACAACGAATGGCGTTTCATCGGAGATTCGTCCGATACGGTCAAACATGAATACAAGCAGAATATCAAATTTGTGTTCCAGTGCGTAGCTCTTGATCGTCTGGATTTTGTCACGTTTTTCTGCTCTGACCTTATGGCCGGAAACGCCCTCCTCTTGCAGCTCGCATACCACTGTCCAGCCTTGCTGTTCTGCAAAGTCCCGACAACGGATTCGCTGCATCGGAATATCTGCTTGATTCTGCTCGTTATGGTATAGTTGCTTTCCGGTTGAAACACGATAAAGGCAAAGGACACGCGTACCGGGGGCAATATAAGATGGAAGATCAATCCGCCATCCAGTTTGTTTGTCGAAGATATAACTTTGGAGATAATTTGTCTGATTCATAGTCAATCCATCCTTTCTGAAATCTGACGAAGATATATGATGAATTGACATATCTGAAATATTCGATTTTCAATGTGCAATACCGGATATTCCTAACAATATTATCTCATATATCATCATTTTTGTCAAATTTCTCGACACAAACAGTCGCGGAAGATAGGGACTTTAAGAGAATAGATTTCATTTGTCGGCAAAGCTCGTCATCACGCTGCTCTGCACAAATTGCTGTGACCATACAGCCGTTGACATTCAGATAAAGTGTACGGTTTGCTTTGTCCACATGAAGAATTTCACATACGTCAGGCTGCAAACAAATCGCCTCCTCACGAATTAGTTTTCATTTTTTCTCATAGGTCAGACAGACGGCAGCGGCAAACTGCTCCATAGGTGTTGCACCTCCTCCATGCTCATGGCGGGGCGTTCCATTCTGTGACGTATGGCTAACGCAAGTATCATTGTCTCTTTGTATGCGGTCGTCGCACGATCCAGCCATGAATCGCTCTCCATGCCGGTGTTTCTCGCTCCGCGCCGGAATCGGCATCACCTCCCATTCCGCGCATCCCCGCGCACCCATAGGCTCGCACATACAAAACGTATCTGTTGACCCTATTCAGTTGTCAGCGGGATCGTCAGCCCGCAAAAGCGTATTGAACATAATGCGCTTTTCCAGAATGACGATCAGAAATCTGTCCCAAGATTGGGACGGGTTCTGTGCGGTAATGCGGCCCGAATCGGGACACAATTTTGAAGCGACGGAGGGCTGCCGTGCAGACTGGGCAGACCGTCCGTCTTATGATAGGCGTCGTGCCGCATAATTCATAGGCTTCAAATCGCGGATGAATCGCGTCTCACCATGAGACGCAATTCGACATATTCGGACTCAAATGTTATTCAGAAGGAACCTATCCCTGACGGTCGCCCCACAGCTTTGCGGAAATCAGGGAAATCAATTCTTTCGCAGTCGGCGGTTCTTCGATCCAGTAGGCCCGTAGTTCCCGTCTGCGGCCATTCTGCCAAATATCCTTGGCTGCGGTTCAATGCCCGCGAAACAGCTCCATTCGTTTTCTTTCCCGTTCGGATACGAACCTCGTTGCAGATTGTCTGCATCTTCGGCATGGTCGGCTGGTGCTCGATTGCGATGTCGATTGCATGGCATAAAATGCAGTAACACTCTTTTTCCGCGTGTCTCGACGATGGAGTATATAGCGTTCTGAACATCCTTCATGTTATACATTCCTTTCCCGTTCGAGCTGATCTAATCATAATACATTTTTTCGCACTTTTCAGGTTTTCTGCCAAACTTTGACCCACTTGGACAAACTTTGACGGTCAAATCGGTGTGGATGTATCATCTGCTCAATCAGAAATACAGCCTATGGTCTGCGATGGTTATGCGGCCTGAAAATAGCAAAAGCGCCGCTCCTCTCCTGTTATACGAGAGGAGCGGCGCTTTTTGAGAACTTTTTGCTTATATAAGAAACCTGAAAAACGGAAACGGCAACAGCCAGATTGGACTGTCTGGCTGCCGCCGCAGAATGTGGAGCGTATTTAGCTCAGGGAAATACTTTTTCTCGCGGAGGTTTCAAACATTCTGAGCAGGATGGTCGCAACCTCGCTGCGCTTGATGCTGCTTGCCGGATGGAACGTGCCCTTCGCGTCGGAACCCGTCAGGATACCCGCGCGGTAGAACTCGTAGATATCGGACGCAAACGCATCGCCGCTCTTCACGTCGGGGATCGCATCGTCCGCGACCTGATTGATCGCTTTGTAGGTGCTTTCCGCGCCGTGGAAGATGTGGACAAACTCTGCTCTGGTGATCGAAGCGTTCATATGCGCCGCAGTATATCGCTCAGTTTGCTTTCTTTTCATATAAAGACTGGCAGCTAACGTACTATTCTGTTAGCTGCCAGTTCCTCACAGAGTTCGATTGTTTATTTTGGAAAATATACGCTTAGTCCATACACGCGCCGCCAGTCAGGTTCAACGACTGGCCAGTCATATACGAAGACAAATCGCTGGACAGGAACTCTACAAGATTCCAAATATCATCATATTCGCAAAGGCGTCCAAGCGGAGTGTTATGGATAAAGCGCGGCATTACATCGCTGTCAGCAATATGCCGTTTTTTTGCATAATCAGACAACTGTGCGTCCCACATCGGTGTCTGAACGACGCTGGGGCAAATTGCATTGCAGCGAATTTTTTCCGAAGCAAATTCAACAGCAACAGACTGCGTCAGTCCGCGAATGCCGAATTTACTTGCACAGTATGCTTCATAATTGTTAGTGCCTTTCTTACCGGACTGCGAAGAGAAGTTGATAATTGATCCACCATGGCCTTTCATCTTTGTTACAGCCGCTTGGCAGCCCAAGAATGTTCCGGTAAGGTTGATTGCGATTGTGCGATCCCAAATATCCTGTGTGCAATCCAAAAATGGGAGAATTTTTGAATATCCAGCACAGTTTACCCAAATATCGATCTCACCGAAAGTCTGAACAGCTTGATCGGCCGCATGGAAAAACCATTTCTCTGTTTGTTACATCGGTGGGAACCGCAATCGCACTATAGCCGTTCGCCACGATTTCGTCTGCGGCAGCTTGAACCACATCCTTGTGAATGTCAAGCATAACAACATTTGCACCGTTTTTAGCGAAACGCTGTGCGAGAGACTTTCCTATACCACTCCCAGCGCCAGTAATTACAGCTGTTTTATTTTTTGAAGCTCATAATCATCCTTCTTTTACATTGTGATATTGTCTGATTTTGAAATCTTATTGAAAAGCGTAAGGGAAAGGATTGTAAGTACCGTCAGAATTGAAGCAACGGCAGCAGCTTGACCATAAGTTCCGCGATTTACCAAAGCATAGACCATAATCGTCAATGTCGTTGTTTTTACACTATAAAGCATAATGGACGAGGACAATTCTGTAATAACAGAAACCCAGCTCAGAATTGCACCGGCAATAATACCACTGCTCATCATCGGCACGGTGATACGGAAAAAGGTTTTCGGCTTTGAGGTTCCAAGACTGATCGCGGCTTCCTCGATACTAAGCGGAATTTGCTGCAACGTGGCGACGCTGCTTCGAATCGTATATGGGATACGGCGAATACACATTGCAATGATCATGATCGCGGCAGTACCCGTTAAGGTGAGCCAACCGGATTTGAAGCTTTACGATCAACGCAATACCAACAACGGAGCCGGGAATAATATACGGAAGCATGGATACCGTATCGATGGCATTGTTCAGGAAGCTCTTTCGCCGCACGACCAGATATGCGATTAGTATCGCAAACAAAACGATAACGATCAACGTGGTCACGCCGATGAAGATAGTGTTGAAGATCGTATTGTTCATGCGGGCAAACGCCTTCTCATAATTCATCAGAGAGTAGCCATCCACGAAAGCAATGCCGGATTTGGAGCTGTTGCGGAACGAAGTATAAATCAGGTATAGCTGCGGGAGCATGGATATTCCGACGAGACCATAGGCATAAATATGGATCAGAACGTTTGCAAGCGGTTTTGCCTTTTCCCTGCTGATCGGATGCAGCGCATTCATTGTGAATTGAATTTGCTGTTGGCAAATTTTGGATCAGGAAAATGATGGCCGTAATGATAACGGCAATGACACTGATCGCAGCCGCAAAATTTTCGTTTGTTCCAGTTTCACCAACGAACTGATTATAGATTTCGACCGGGAAGGTCCGATAGCCTTCGCCAATCATCAGCGGAGTGCCGAAGTCGGCAAATGCACGCATGAAAATCATCAAGGCTGCCGCAAGAATGGAAGGCATACACAGAGAGATGCCGATCTTCCAGAAACGCTTGAAGCCGGTGCAGCCGAGATTTGCAGACGCTTCCAGCAAGGTATTGTCGATATTCTGCATCGCACTGGAAACGTACATAAACGCCAGTGGGAAAAGCCGGGTAGACATTGCCAGAAGGATGCCGCTGAAGCCATAAATGCTGGGGATTTTTATATTGAGTGCGGTTTTCAGGAAAGCTGTAATGACGCCATTATTTCCAAGGAGAAGGATCCATGCGTAGGCGCCAATAAACGGGGCGGACATCGTGCAGAGGACGATAACCATCTGGAGCAGCTTTCGCCCGTGAATTTCATAGATGTTGTAAAAGTATGCGAGCGGAATGCCAAGAATAAGGGATACGGCAGTCGTAGCAATGGAAACCTTGAAGCTGTTCCAAAGCGTAGAAATATAGTATTCCTGCGAGAAAAATGTAATGAAGTATTTCAGCGTAAGCTTTCCATCTTCTACAACAGATCTTCCCAGAACATTAAACATCGGGTAGATCAAAAACAATAGGTAGAGCGCTAAAATGACCACGCTTACCATGATCCAGGGATCGATTCTTTTGCCCCTCTTCATAGCAGCCACCTATCAACAAATCAGCGTTCTGGCACCGTCTTCTGTAAAGATATTGATTTTTCTTTCTTTACATTCAGATGGATCACAGACCCCTTTACGCACCTCGTTTGCAAATGTGGACTCCTGCACAAAAATTACATCCTCGCCGGTAGCCAGCTCCGCAAAGTAATGCGTGTTCATTCCGAGGAAGGCGCTGTCCTTTACCGTCGCCTCAATGCCGGTCGGGGCCAGTACAAACTCTTCCGGACGGATAGAGACAATTACGGACTGCCCATTTACAACCGACGCATCCAGATTATCCATGTCAACGCGAGTTCCATTTTCAAATGTGACCCCGCGGCGGTTTCCGTCTGTAAAATTTTTGCAGGAACAAAATTGGAGCTGCCTACAAAATTTGCAACGAACGTGTTCTGCGGACGCAAATACAATTCTTTTTGGCGTACCGATCTGCTGAATTTAACCGTGATTCATAACCGCAATGCGATCAGACACCGCCATAGCTTCTTCCTGGTCATGCGTCACATACACGGTCGTGATCCCTAACTTGTTCTGAATTTCCTTAATGACTTCTCGCATCTCCAAGCGCAGCTTCGCGTCTAGATTAGAAAGCGGCTCATCCATCAGCAGCACATCCGGTTCGATCGCAAGCGCACGTGCAAGCGCGACGCGCTGCTGCTGTCCACCCGAAAGGCGATCTGGCATACGGTCTGCATATTCCTGAATTTTCATTAAATCAAGAAACCGTTCTGTGCGCTGCGCGATCTCTGTACGCTCAAGCTTGCGGTTTTTCAGACCGAACGCAACATTTTTCCGCACAGTCATGTTCGGAAAATTGCATAGTTCTGAAACACCATACCAATGTTGCGTTTCGCCGGATCCATGTCATTCACGCGCGCGTATCGTTAAAATAAAAGTCGCCGCCTTCGATCGAATTGAATCCGGCGATCATGCGAAGTAGCGTCGTTTTTTTCCGCAGCCAGGGACCAAGGAGGGTGAAAAATTCACCCTCCTTGATCGTTAAATTCAAGCTGGGAATAATCACGTTATTACCGTATTTCTTTACGGCATTGTCTATCTTGATCTGAACGCTCATAATTCCCTCCGTAAAATCAGCTTATCCGGCAATGTCCACCGTGTTGCTGCCATAAGCGGCAGTCCACAGCTCCGTCCACTTTTCCTGAATTTCAGCCTGATGGGTCGACAGATACTCCTGATCGCTGTCAACAAACTTGATCTCAGAAGCGTCAAGCAGGTTGGGGTTCGTGGTAGGAATGTTCATGTTGGCGCCACGCTGGACCGATGCGGCAAGCATACCCTGGCATTCATCAGAGGTGATCCAGTCGATGAAAACCTTTGCAAGATCCATATTCTTTGCATCTTTGATGATTGCTGCACCAAACGGGGTGACAGTAGTGCCTTCCTTCATATAGACAATATCAATTCCGTCGCCGACACCGTCATCCTTATAGGTGACACAAGGACCTTCATAGGTAATACCAACAGGGTATTCGCCTTCATAGACGCTCTTATAAACCTTGGACGAAGAAGAGCTGATTTTACCATCCAAATTTGCAATCAGCTTCGTCACATAATCCCAGCCAGCATCGCTGGAAGCATCTCCGTTGCCCATGACAGTCAGCATAGCAGCAAGGTTGTTCCAGCCACTAGAAGTACTCGTGGATCGGCAGCAATAATCTGCCCCCTTGAGTTCCGGCTGAAGGAGATCCTCATAGCCGGTGACTTCAACACCGAACTCCAGCAAGCTTCTCTTTGTTGATGATCAGGTTAACGACCTGCGTGGTGATCCAGCTGACCTTGCCAGTGGTGTTCTTAACGCTTTCCGGCATATTGGCATCATTCGGAGAGACATACTCTTCAAACAGGTCGCCCTTTGTCAGTGCATCGACATACACAAGACCGCCAAGCATCACATCGCCCTGCGGGTTGCCAGCTTCCTCAGCAATACGAGTCTTCAGCTCACCAGCGCCACCGTTCACGCAGTCAACCGTAACGTTGGGGGTATTTTTCAAGGAAAAAGAGCCGACAAAGAGTTCGTACTCCTGCATCGCCCATGGTGCTGTAAACGACAAGGTTGCCAGATACGTCTCCCGCCGCCTGCGCGTTATCTTCGATTCGTTCGTTTCTGCATCAGAAGTTGCACTATTCTGTGTAGTTTCAGTCGGCGCTGTGGTTTCCGTGTCTTTGGTTTCAGCGGGTGCTTCAGCGTTCTGTGCGCAAGCAACCATGCCGAGCAGCATAGTTACTGCTAAAAAGTAAAACCAGAATCTTCTTCATTTTTAATCTCCCTTTATTTTTGTTTTATGAAAATTTGCGGTGCAAATTGTCATCATGCATAGTGCTTTGATGTTCGTCATCAATTTCTACAATTTATTATACATATCCGACCTGAAAATTGTTTTCTTTTCCTTGCACATTATGGCTTAGAGGTCTGAAAACATTTTCTATTTCGTCATTGTGCTTAAATTTGATGTGAACGAATGGATATTTATTGTAATTACTTACTCGCATGGTATAGAAAAAGGCAAAGGTGACACGCGGACTGGCGCTCACCTTGCCTTGCGTAATTATTTGTTAATCAATTAAATATTCAGTAATCGTCCGCATAATGATGTGTAGTGCTAGTCTTGATGTGCTCTTATACAAGTGATTTGGAACAATCAGAGTAGAATATCCTAATATGAACACATCGGCCAACTTTTCGAGTTCTGTTCCGCTGGTACAGCAGCAAACAACGAGTTTTGCACCTTTTTGCTTGCTGAGTTTGGCGGCTATAGCTAATTCTGGCGTAGAGTTTGCGACAGATAAACGAATACGACATCCTCATCGGAGACAAACTTGTCAAGTTGTTTGAGCATCTGTGAATCTGAGATTGACCAGACATGGAAAAACCTTGGCATTGCAGTTGAAATTCAAATTCTGAACAACAAGGTATGTTACACCACACCCGACAATAAAAATACGTTTAGCTTTACGAATGTACTCAGCCGCAGAGAGAACCGATGGTATCCGGATATTATCGATTGTCTTAATGCACTCTTCATACGACTTGGCAAGAATTTTATTGACTTGCGCTAAGTTATGCTGCATTTTATCGGGAGAAGCAATTTTATAGCGGAGTTCCATTAAATTCTCATATCCACATTTTCGAATGGCGCGAGAAACTGTAGCGGTTGAAACAAAGGCTCGCTCGGCTATTTCTGTAATTGATAATTCTGCAACTAGTTCCGTATTTTGTTGATGTAATCAATCGCCGTTTGCTCCGTTGCAGTTAATTTTCTACCATCACAGCAACTAATCTTCATGGACTGCAATCACCTCATTTGGATTTTTTATTATTTTATAACAAAAGCGCACCGTTTTCAAGAAATTCGTTAGGACGTAAAGCAATCAGGTTTAGCCACGCTCGTAAAACCTGCCGAGCCGGTGATAACAACACCGTTTGCACCACCGCTGCAATGAACGATCAGGAGATTGCCGTCTGCGTCCTTACCGCCGACGATACCGACATGGGAATCGTCCGGATAGAACACCAAATCGCCCGGCTGTGCGTCGCTCCATGAGATATTCGTGCAATAGCTGTGCTGTGTCGCGGCACCGCCGCCGCGCCCCGGATAGTAGCTGCCATCCGTTGCATTGTAGAATGTCCAATCGACGAAACCGCTGCAATCCAGTCCGAACGGGCGTACCGTGCCGGTGGAGCCGCTGCCTGCGGCTGTGACTTCCATCGAAGTTCCCCAACGATCATCCCAGCCGAGCGTCAAAGATTTTCCGCCCCAGAAGTACGACACGCGCCCGACAAGCTGTACTGCCGTTTCCACAACGTTTTTTCGTTCCGGGTCAAGATCATCCGGGAGATTTTCAAGCAACCCGATTGCGTCCTCCTGCGAAATGGTCAGCGAACCCATCGGAATATTCATGCTGCCGAGATTTTCGAGCAGAATGTCCAGCGCGTCGTTCTGATATTTTGTAAAACGTATATCAGACGCATTTGCTCGGCGGTTTTGGCTGTGATCGTGATGGTCAGCGCAATTCCCGTGTGGCTGTCGTCCCATCGTCATCCGGATCACTGTCTGGAACGTCAACGTCCTGCGTTGCCGTCGTGATCTCGCACATATCCCAAAAGACTTGACGCAACAGCTCAACACGTTTTTCGTCGAGCGTGAACACGTCTACGCCGTCCTCTGCGCCTGCCGTTTTGGACGCAAACACAGCTACGACTTCGCGCCAATCCGGGGCCTGCCCGACGATCTGAACAGATACAAAATCACCGTTCTGCAATCGCTCTAGCTCGGCATGATACTCGCCCTGAATTTCCGCAATAGCCGTTGCGAGTGGAACGGTGTCGTCTGCCTGCTGCTCATCGGCAAAGAGAATCCCCAGCGGCGATGCAAGGAACGCCCCCGCAACAATGACGATGGAAAACACGACAAAAAGCGCCGTGCCGCCACCCAAACTGGCGAGGGCGCTTATCAGCTCCTTGACGGCCTTTGCCGCGGCCTCGGCCAGCTTTTTTCGCGGCTGCGGCGGCTGCTCTGGCAGCACGCTTATTGCTCTTTTGGAGCATTTTCCGCTGTGCGTCCTGCGTGGCTGCTTTCCGTGCCTGCTTTGTCGCAGTTTTCGATACAGACGTTTTTTGCTGCGCCTTTGGGGTGCTGATCTGCTCTGTATCTCTCGTCCGAATATCAACGCCGCGCTGGAATTTTTCTCTCAGTGCGGCGTTTGCTTTCGGCTTTTCACGGATGGCGGGCGGCTGCTCCGCTGGTGGATCTTGCGTCGGTGGTGGCTGGACAGGTGGGGCCGATTTGCCGCTGCCAGCCGTGACCGACTGGCGCTCCGGTGTAATTGTGGGTGCTTCCGAAATAGGTGGCTGCGGTAGAATAGGAGCAGTCGGTTCGGATGGATAGATGGATTCGATGGATGGATTTTGTGAGAGCTGTGCTTGCTTCTCACAAAGGCTTGCCAGGGGCTGCTCCTGCGGAACGGGCGGTAAATCGTACGCCTGTGTGACTGCTGGCCGCTCACGAATCGTCTGCTCTTTGCCGCGCATAACTGGAGCCGCCGCGCTGCGTGGTGTCCATGTGACCGGCTGCTTTACATGACGAACAGCGGATGGTTTTTCTTGTGCGGCTTCGGATTGTACCTGATTGCAGATTTCCGGTGCTTTCGGCTTTTCACGAATCGCCGGAACTTCTTTCTGCGGAGCACTATCCGCAAGCCGGATTTCCGGCTGCTCCGTATAAAGATTATCCCACGCAGACAGCTGTTCTGCGCGGGATTTCTTTGACCGCTTGGCGTGGGCGCGTCGGCCCCGTTCTTGTGGAATGGGTGCCGGGGGGCTTTGTAGCTGTTTCGGTTCTGTCCGGGCGCGTACATCGTTCGTGCGCCGACGCGGTGCATTTTCTGCCGTTGGCGTGGTCGCTGTGGGATGCTGCGCCTCCGGCTGTTCCGGCGTGATTGGTGGTGCTGACACGATCTCCTTTGTGGCTTGCTGGACATAGGCACGACGGGCCTGTTCCTGCGGTGTAGGTGCCGGTGTGCTCTGCGGCGGCGGCGCATCTGGCTGGGTGCGTGGCGCGTCTGTTCGTTCTCGCGGTGATTCCGGCGCGTGGTGCGGCTGGGCAGATTGCTCCGGTTGTGCATTTGCGGAAGAATCCGCTGATTCTTTGCGGGCTGGGTACTGGATCGCACGATGCGGCAGTTGAACAGCTTCGTGGACGATTTCGCGGGCGGTTGTTTCTACCTGTTCTGTTGCCGTGGTTTCTGCGCTGCCCGAACGGTCGGATTGCTTCGCGCTGTCATTCAGTTCTTTTACAAATTTCTGCACCATCTGCCGCTGAACAGCGGATGCAGTTCGATGTTTCGGCTGCTTATCTTTCGGGCGGTCGTTTCGTTCTCGAATATCAGGAATAGTAGTCACCTCCGTATTCTGTCCCAAGTTGGGACACGATTTTTATTGATACAAATTTTTAATCCCACCATGAGATCCGTTTTCCGAATGGAAACGTGTCTCGTGGTGGGATTTGTTTTTGCGTCCCCAAGTTGGGACAGATTATCGGCTTTCACCCGGCGTGGTTGTCATTAACTTATATAGCTCTGTCTGGCGGGGAATGGTGTTGACGAAAGGCACGATGGAGCCGCCCATGCGCAGCAGACCGTGACCGGCTTCGGCGTTTGTGATATAGCTGAGCTGCGTATCGGAAATGTGAAGCAGCTTCGACAGCTCTGCGCGGTCGGTTGCCGCCTGATTGAACAGCAGCAGAAATTCGGAGTTTAGCAAACATCAGTCGCGCGGTTTCGGATTTCAAACATTCTTCTACGTTCT
>VOFG01003838.1_pt1 | contig 19200 bp, 35 predicted proteins | sample 5384171 | NCBI WGS metagenome assembly VOFG01 (sample SAMN12384726, study PRJNA508395) | human gut metagenome | isolation source: healthy gut F | host: Homo sapiens
AACGTCCCATCCGCATTGTAACGAATCAACCAGTTCGATTCGATCTCGTTCTGGAAATTCCGCCCCAGAGATACACCGCGCCGTCATCTGCTGCGGCTGCGGAAACAACGGACAGCGTCGGATGTAAAAAAGCCGGTGCTGTACCGCCCGGATACAACCGTCAGTGCAACTGCCAGCGCGTCAGTCGTTTCAGCCGCAGCTGCCGCATCGGATCGCGTCTGCGGAGCGCTTCGGCGCTTCGAGCAGGCACTCAGGAGAATACGCAAAGAATCAGAAGCAGTGCGCCGTTCCATCGCCGGTTTCCCATAGTAACGCTCGCTTGTACTACATTTACAGCAGCCATATTGTATCATTGAAGTTTACGTCTGTCAACCAACTTAGCAAAAATAAAGTTTACGTATGTAGACTTTCAGAGACACGGCAGGAGTTATTTCCCTGCCGCAATTTTCATCGTTCGTATCCTTGAGAATTTCTGCCCGCAGTTCCTTGAGATAGCTTGAACAATATCGGTCGCATACGTCCGGTTCAGCTCGTATTCGTGCGGCTCCCACGTAGAAATCGGCGATTCGTTGTGCTGTATGACCGCCTCCAGCTTGTCAATCGACTTGTAGAGCTTCGCTTCCGGCGTCTCGAGTGCGTCCATCTCCGCATAAAAAGCGCTGTCATTTCTGACGCGTACGGCTCCGGCAGGCGCCACCCAATCGCCGAGCAGCCGCGCCTCCCGGTTCGTCTGCCTGCGTCTTCCGGAAGGTCGGAATATCGCCCGTGAAGCACTCGCCTAGGTCATGAATCAGGCACATTTTGATGACCTTGTCCATGTCGAGCGCCGGGAACTCATCCGTCATGAAATACGCCATCAGCGCCATGCGCCAGCTGTGACTGGCCACATTCTCGGGCGCGCCCTTTGTCGTCGTGCAGTGCCTTGTTTCGTCCTTGAGCTTTTCTGCCACATGCAGAGCGTCCAGCAGTTTTCTAGCCTCCATCGTTGTTCCTCCCCTTTAAAGCGCCATTTCAATGGCTTCCCGGATATTTCTCACGCGGATGAGCTCCAGCCCATCGGGCACAGCTGCTTTGTCGAGTGCCGCGGGACGATGCACCGCGTAAAGCCGAGCCGGGCCGCCTCCGTGAGCCGCTGCTGCATCGACGTGACCGCGCGCACCTCGCCCGTGAGTCCCACCTCGCCGATGGCAAGCGTCTTGGGGTCAATCGGCGTATCGCGGTGGCTCGATGCAACGGCCAGAACGAGCGCCAGATCCGCCGCAGGCTCGTCCAGATATAGGCCGCCAATGACGTTTACATATGCGTCGCACATCGAGATGTTCAGCCCGCCGCGCTTTTCCGTGACGGCAAGCAATAAATTCGCGCGGTTAAAATCGAAGCCGTTGCTCGTCCGGCGCGGAACGTTGAAGCTTGTCCGGCTGACGAGCACCTGCACTCGGCAAGCACCGGCCTTGTCCCTTCCATCGCGCAGGCCACGCAGGTCCCGGGCGCATTCAGAGGCCGCCCGGAAAGCAGCATTTCCGACGGATTCGGCACCTCGCGCAGCCGCCCTCTTCATCCATTTCGAACACACCGATCTCATTCGTCGAGCCGAAGCGGTTCTTGGCCGCGCGCAAAATCCGGTATCCCATCGCCTGCTCGCCCTCAAAAATAAAGCACACAGTCGACCATGTGCTCGAGGACCTTCGGCCCCGCGATCGCGCCCTCCTTATTGACATGACCCACGACAAAAACGCTCGTCCCGGTACTTTTCGCCAGATGCATCAGCCGCATCGTGCAGTCTTTGACCTGCGAGACAGAGCCGGGTGCGGACGTATTATCGGGCGTAAAGAGCGTCTGAATCGAGTCCGCAATCAGAATGTCGGGGTTTACCTCGCCGAACGCGCTGAGTATCTCGTCGAGGTCAGTTTCCGACAGAACATATAGATTCTCGCTCTCTACCCGCAGCCGGTCGGCGCGCATTTTGAGCTGCTGTTCGATTCCTCGCCGGAAACATACAAAATTTTCTGCGATTTTCCGAGATACGCGCAGATTTGCAGCAACAGCGTTGATTTGCCAATGCCGGGCGCGCCGCCAACTAAGACGAGCGAGCCCTTTACCCCGCCGCCTCCCAGCACGCGATCGAGCTCGCCGAGCCCCGTTGAGAACCGGATCTGCCGGTCGGACGCGTCCAGCTCGCGGAGCTTTTTAGGTTTACTTGCGGCCAGCTTCGTCCCGCTGGATGCCTTATTTGCCGCGGGCTTCTTGTCTTCAAATTCCACAATGCTGTTCCACGCACCGCAGGCCGGGCACTGGCCCTGCCATCTTGGCGTTTCGTTGCCGCATTGGTTGCAGATAAATACACTTTTTGCCTTCATTGGCTGTCCCCTTCTGTTTCTAAATAGGCGCAGAGCGCGCCGCAGATTGCACCGGCGAGTCTTTGCTGATAGTCCTTTGTGTGAGCCGCTCAGCTTCCAGCTCGTTCGATAAAAAGCCGCACTCGACCAGAACGCCCGTGCAGGAGATTTTGTCCATCAAATAGACGGCCTGCGACGGCTTGGCCCTTCGGTGATTGCTAGAGTCGACACAGGCACGGAGCACGGCCTGCATGTCTTCTGCCAAGGCCTCGCTTCCGGGCGTTTTCGCGTAGAACACCTGCGCGCCGTGGTATTTGGTCTCCGGAAAAAGTTCTGATGGATGCTTAAAAGCAGCGCGTTTGGCGTGGATTCGACGAGCTTCACACGGTTTTTGAGGTCGGAAACCTTTTTTTGCTGGATGCTGCCGCCCTCGGTGTGACCGACACGTCCTGCGTCCGCACCATCGCTGTCCGCACGCCCGCAAAGCGCAGCAGATCGTTCGTGATTCCCGCGATTTCGAGATTGATCGTACTCTCTAAAACCCCGGATTTGCTGCTCGCGCCGCCGTCTTCTCCGCCGTGCCCCGCGTCAATGACCACGGTGACCGGATTGTTGTCTGAAAACGCAGGCGCGGTTCTCGATAGCATTTCTGCCGAATAGCCGCATTACGAGAAGTACGGTCAAAGACTGCACTGCGCACACCGCAAAAATCGCCGCTTTTTTTCATTGCCATCACCTCAAGCTATCTTATGAGGCGCAGGACCAGTATAGCATATTTTTTCCGCGCTGAAAAGAAGTTCCCCGCACAAAGAATTGCGCGGGAGAACTCGGAATCTTATTTCAGAATTGCCTTGTGATAGACCTTCTTGCCCTTGCGGATTTTGAGACCCTCTTTGAGCTGCTCGGCGGTGTAGGACGCGTCGATGGACTCGACCTTCTCCTCGTTCACCATCACGCCGCCCTGCTGGACAAGTCTTCTGCCTTCGCCCTTAGACGGGAATGAGCTTGCAGGCGAGCATCAGATCAAAATGGCGATCTTGCCATCGGTGAGCTGGTCTTCCGTGAGCTCGGTAGTCGGCATGTTGGAGTCGTCGCTGCCGCCCCGAAGAGCGCCTTTGCCGCCGCTCCGCCTCCGCCTCTTCTTCGCCGTGGACGAGCTTCGTCAGCTCATAGGCGAAAATTTCCTCGCCGGTTGAGCTGGCTGCCTTCTTTCGTCGATCTGCTCGAGCGGGAGGAACGTGAGCATACGGATGCACTTCATAACGTCCGCGTCGTCCACGTTGCGCCAGTACTGGTAGAAATCGAACGGAGAGGTCTTGTTCGCGTCAAGCCAGACAGCGTTGCCCGCCGTTTTGCCCATCTTCTTGCCCTGCGAGTCGGTCAGGAGCGTAATGGTCATGGCGTAGGCGTCCTTGCCGAGCTTCTTGCGGATGAGCTCCGTGCCGCCAAACATGTTGCTCCACTGATCGTCGCCGCCAAACTGCATGTTGCAGCCATATTCCTTGAAAAGATGGTAGAAATCGTAGCTCTGCATGATCATGTAGTTGAACTCAAAGAAGCTCAGACCCTTTTCCATGCGCTGCTTGTAGCACTCGGCGCGGAGCATGTTGTTCACGCTGAAGCATGTACCGACCTCGCGCAGAAGCTCAATATAATTGAGATCGAGCAGCCAGTCGGCGTTGTTGACCATGATGGCCTTGTCCTCGCCGAATTCAATGAAGCGTTCCATCTGGCGGCGGAAGCACTCGGCGTTGTGGTCGATATCCGCCTTGGTGAGCATCTTACGCATATCGGTGCGGCCCGAGGGATCGCCGATCATCGTGGTACCCCCGCCGATGAGCGCAACCGGCTGGTTTCCGGCCATCTGCAGGCGTTTCATGAGCGTGAGCGCCATGAAGTGACCGGCCGTCAGGCTGTCCGCCGTGCAGTCAAAGCCGATATAAAAGCGTAGCCTTTCCGTTGTTGATCAGGTCGTGGATCTCCTGTTCATCGGTGACCTGCGCGATAAGGCCGCGCCGGACAAGCTCTTCGTAAATTGCCCATTTGTTAATTCCTCCTGTATTTCTCATTTTCGGCTCCCGCAAGCTATCATTCGCCGCCGCTCATTTTGCCAGTTCATACCGGCCGTCTACGCCGTCCTTTTTCGGCAAAGACGTTCTTGAGCGCGAGCATGATGCGCGAAAGCTCGCCGCCGGAAGCGATGCGGCTGATCGGGCCAAGCGCTTCACCGGCGTTCGCCGACATGACGAAGCTTACCTCGTCGGCGCCGGAGGCGGACAGGGCGTTTTTCCCTTCGCGGGAAAGGAGCCGCACCTCAAAAGCGGACCGACGGCATGCTGAGATCCCGAAGCTCGCCGACGACGCGCTCCTCGAGCCGCTTTGCCGCAGCTTGCCGGATATCGGTGAGCGCGCGTGCCTTCTTTTCGGCAAGCGCATACGCCTTCGCCGTTTCCTTTTCCAGCTGCGCGAGCCGGTCGCCCGCGTATTCCAGCTCGTCAAGACGGCGCTCGGAATCCGCAAGAAGCGCAGCGAGCCCTTCTTCGTCTGTGGAATATTTCTTTTCCAGACGCCGCAGCTGGGCGATCCTTTCCTCCAGCCGGTCATATTCCTCCGGGAAAAGTCCAGAAGCTGCTGCTTTTCGCGCAGCCGCTCGGAAGCGTCCTCCAGCGCGAGCCGCGCAGAGCGGATGATCTCTTCGGTCTCCGCAAGATCGGCGCTCCACGCGCCGGCACGGGAAACATTATACTCCGCATCACCGCACTGTGCAACAGCGCTGCTGTCTGAATCGTAGAGCGCGGCAAGGGCGGCGGAAATGTGCTCCGTCAGTTTTTCGCTGTTGCGGAGAAGATCACGCCGCTCCGTGAGTTCCGCTTCCTCGCCGGGGCGGATCTCCGCCTTGGAGAGCTCGGCGATCCGGTAGCGCAGGCTCTCTTCCAGACGCTGTTTCTCCGCTTCGTCCATGGAGAGCCGTTCGCTCTCGCGAACGAGGGCGCGGTAGGCATCATACGTCTCGCGATAAGCCGCGAGCGCTTCACCGCACTCGCCAAAGGCATCTAGATAGTCGAGATGCCGCCGCTCGTCGAGAAGCTGACGGCCGTCGTTCTGCCCGTGGATATCGAGCAGAAGCGCCCCAGCTCGCGCAGCTGCGACGCCGTGACCGGTACGCCGTTCACACGGCCGGTGCTTTTGCCGTCCGTCGAAATGCGGCGCTGCAATATGATCTCGCCGTCATCCGCGTCGATCTCGTTATCGGCACACCAGCGCTCCGCCTGCGCCGCTTCAAAGGAGGCCGTAACCGACGCGCGCGCCGCGCCGGAGCGGACAAGCTCGCGGCTGACACGGTTGCCGAGTACAGCGTTGAGCGAGTCGATGATGATCGATTTGTCTGCGCCCGTTTCGCCGGTCAGTACGCTCAGTCCGGCAGAAAATCCCACATCTGCGCGCTCGATCACGGCGATATTTTCAATGTGGAGTGTTTTGAGCATTACAGCATAGCCTCGATTTCCCGACAGAAGTCCAGCGCCGTATCAACATCGCGCATGGCAAGGAACGCGGTATCGTCCCCGGCGAGCGTCCCGACGAGATTCGGAACATCCAGATTGTCGAGCATGGACGCCGCGGCGTTGGCGAGGCCGGGCAGTGTGTGGATAACGACGATGTTCTGCGCCGTATCAAAGCTCACGACACATTCTCGGAAGATCTTGCGCAGCCGGTCGAGCTGATCGCCGGAATCGTCCCGCGCGGGGACGGTATAGCGGTAGCCGCCATCCGGGGAAAGCTCCTTTACCAGACGAAGCTCGCGGATATCGCGCGAGAGCGTCGCCTGTGTGCTTTTCACGCCGCGCTTGCGCAGCGCTTCGATCAGCTGGTTCTGGGTCTCAATGTTCTGCTCCTGAATCAACGCAAGGATCTCTTCCTGTCGCTTTGATTTCACGGGCGTTCACCTCTTTCATTTATCGACTAATTTTTCAAAAACAATGTCAAAGAAGCTGCGGTCTTTAACGCGCGCCATAAGAAGTGTTTTATCGGAGCGCGCCACGACAAGCTCGTCGCCGTCAGGAACGGAACCGCCACGCCGTCCACGGAAAGAAAGACCTCTTTGTCTCCCTGCTCCACGGTGCGGATGGATACTTCGCGGTCCGCTTTCAGTACATACGAGCGCGCCGCAAGGCGGAACGCAGATCGGTGTGAGGATAATGCAGTCGGCGCACGGCTCGACAATCGGCCCGCCCGCCGCCATGGAGTAAGCGGTAGACCCGGTCGGCGTGGAGGCGATCATTCCGTCGCCGGAAAACGCCGTAACTTCTCTTCCGTCGCTGAATGCTTCAAGCTTCACAACGCTCACCGAGGCACGGACGACCGCTTCGTTGAGAGCGCTTCCCTCATAGACCAGCTCGCCCTTACGGAAGGCTGAGATCGAGCATCATGCGCGTCTGTACCGTGTAATGGCCGTCGGCCACTTCAGTATGCAGTCCGTCTCATGTCTGCTCCAGTTCGGCAGAAAGCCCTTGTTGCCGAGATTGACGCCGAGGATTGGAACGAGGAACCGGCGCAGATACGCGGAAACTGAAAATCGTCCCGTCACCGCCGACAACATGATAAGCCGAGCAGCAGCGGCAACGTCTGTCAGCTTTGCGGTCTTTATCGCGGCCAGGTATAACGCTTTCGATGAATCATCGAATACCGGGCATATGCAGCATTCGTAGCCATGCTGCGTGAGAAGCGCCTCGGCAATGGAGGTGTGAGTCTGCATCCCGTGGTCGCGGAATGGGCGTTCGGGCAAATTGCAATCATATCTGCATCACCTTATTTACAGCGCCTTTCCATGCCGCGTGAGGCGCGGCACGACCGCTTCAATGTCCGGATCCGGCAGCTTCACCGGCGCGGTTTTTCATATGGCAGATATACTCAATGTTCCCCTCGGGGCCTTTGATGGGTGAAAAATCCAGCCCCATCACCGTGAGACCGTATTTCCGGGGCAAAGTCGAGTATGCTGTGTATAACATGCTGCATGGACTGCGCGGTCACGCACAACGCCTTTCTTTCCTACCTCTTCCTGCCGGCCTCAAACTGCGGCTTTATGAGACATATCAGGTCGGCGTCGGGCTTCAAGAGCAGCGCCGACCGCGGTAACACAATTAATAGATATAAACGAAACATCCATCACGGCCAGATCCATCTCCTCCGGGATCTGTTCGCTTGTTACATAGCGGAGGTTCGTCCTCTCAAGGTTTACGACTTTTTCATCGTTGCGCAGCTTCCACGCGAGCTGACCGTAACCGACGTCGACCGCGTACACCTTGGCCGCTCCGTGCTGAAGCAGCACATCCGTGAAGCCACCGGTCGAAGCGCCGCAGTCGATGCAGACCTTTCCCGACGGATCGACCGGAAAGACCTTCAGGGCCTTGTCGCTTAAAGCCGCCGCGGCTCACGAATGGCAGCGCGTCCCCGTGTACCTCAATCTTGGCGTCGGCGCTACCGGCATACCGGGCTTGTCCGCACGCTGACCGTTGACGAAACAAGTCCGCTCATTACCGTGGTCTTCGCGCGCTCCCGGCTGTCAGTAAAGCCGAGCTCATATACAAGCTGATCCAGACGTACCTTTTTCATACTCCCGTATCTGTCCTGCACATTTTCGCAGCGCCGCCGCTATCGATGCAGCGTCGATGCCGGTTTCGCGGCGAAGCTCATCGACCGTGCCGTGCCTGACGATTCCATCGCCGAGGTTCAGAACTCGTCGCGGCCTTCAGCGACCCCAGCGACGGATATCGCCGCCAGCAAGGCAGAGCCTACACAGCCAACGCTGCATACCTCTTCCGCCACAAGCAGCCGACCAGTTTTGCGCACGGAGCCGATGCACTGTTCAAAGCTGTTCGGCGCGATCATGCCGAGCTTTATTATCTCTGCTGAAACGCCCCGGCTCTGAAGCTCATCGGCGGCATTGAGAACCTCGTTTATCATAGTGCCGTAGCAGACAACAGTCACATCCGTGCCCTCGCGGATAAGGTTCTCCGCCTGCATGAGCGAGTCTGTATAGCGTCCCTCGCCGCCGCGCGGATAGCGCACCGCTGCGGGGCCTGTCACCTCATGTATCGCGTAGCCGAGCATATCGTGCAGCTCCTGAAAGCTTGCCGGACAAAGTATAGTCATTCCCGGCACAGCGGAAAGATAGCACACATCAAACACGCCTTGATGCGTTTCGCCGTCGTTGCCGACAAGCCCCGCGCGGTCAACGCAGAACACCGTGTGCAGCCCGAGCAGAGACACATCATGGATGAGCATATCAAAGCCCCGCTGCAGGAAGCTTGAGTATACGGCAAACACGGGTACAAGCCCCTGCTTTGCCATGCCCGCGGCCATAGTCACGCCATGTCCCTCGGCAATGCCGACGTCAAAAAAACGCTCAGGGAACTTTGACGCGAAGCACTCAGTGCCCGTGCCTCCCGCCATTGCCGCAGTTATCGCGACGATGCGAGGGTCGTTCTCCGCATACTGGCAGAGGTATTCTCCGGCCTTATCGGAAAAGCTCACGGCAGTGGGAGCAAGCTCGCCAGTCTCCGGGTCGAAGCGGCCTATCCCGTGATACTTGTCCGGGTGGCTCTCCGCGTATGCGCAGCCCTTTCCCTTTTTGGTCAGGACGTGCAGCACTACAGTTTTTCTAACGTCTCTTGCAAGCCGTATCGCTGTCTCAAGCTTGTCTAAATCGTGCCCGTCCACTGGGCCGAGGTAGTATAACCCCATCTCACTGAACACGTTTCCGGGCAGGAGCCGGGATTTCAGCCATTCCTTGATAACGTGGAAAGCTTTTGTACAGTCCTGGAATGTTTTCCGAGACCCCTTTCAGCCACTGCTTGAAGCTTATGTAGGCGGGCTTTATGCGCATATTCTGAAGCACCTGCGCCATGCCGCCGACATTTTCGCTTATCGACATGTTATTGTCGTTCAGGATTATTACCATCGGCTCGCCGCTCGCCGCGGCGTCCGCCAAGTCCCTCGTGCGACAGGCCGCCCGTAAGCGCGCCGTCGCCGATGACAGAGAGACGATATCATAGTCCCCCGCCGGTCAGCGTTCTTGCCCCTCGCCATGCCCAGCGCAACGGAAACAGAATTTGACGCATGGCCGGCAATGAATGCATCATCATTGCTCTCTGACGGCTTCGGGAAGCCTGACAGGCCACCGTACTGCCGCAGGGTACCGAACTGTTCCCTGCGTCCGGTGATGATCTTGTGAGTGTAGCTCTGATGGCCGACATCAAAACGAGCCTGTCCTTTTCCGTGTCGTATACTCTGTGGATCGCAACGGTAAGCTCTACAGTCCCGAGGTTCGGTGAGATGCCCGCCGGTCTTTGCGATATTCTCTATTTCAAATTTTCTCAGCTCATCGCACAGCTGCGGAAGCTGCTCTCTGTCAAGCTTCTTTATATCTGCGGATGAATTTATGTTTTCCAAAATACTCAAGTTTTACCCCCTGAATAATTGCGCACATCCGTGCGTTTTATTTATCTCTGGTGGAAAGCGCGTCGGCAAAAGTTCCTTAAGGAAAGCCGTATCTTCAAAGGCTTCATCAAAAGCACGTTCTTTGCAAAATCCGTCAGCTTCGCAATGGTTTTCTCGCAGCCTTCCCTGCCCATGAGGACCATGTATGTGTTCTTGTTCTCCTCAAGGTCGGAACCGATAGGCTTGCCAAGCTCCTCGGCAGTGCTGAGCACGTCGAGCATATCGTCTCTTATCTGGAAAGCCATGCCTATTGCCGAGCCATAGTGTCCCGCGGCAGCAAAGCATAAGCTCGCTCCCGCCTGCGGCGGCAACGCCCATCTGGCACGCGGCGACGAGCAGCGCACCCGTCTTACGGATGTTTATCTCACTGAGCTCCTGCTCCGTAAGCGCTCTGCCCTCCCAGCTCATATCGAGGAACTGTCCCCGCACATACCGTCGAGTCCGACGGCTCCGGCGAGTATCTCCGCACAATTGGCCTTTACAGCCGGCGGCAGGTCACAGCGCAGTATCGTGCCGAACGCCTCGGCCTGGAGCGCGTCGCCTGCAAGCGTTGCCGTGCACTCGCCGTAAACCATGTGGTTTGTTGGCTTGCCGCGGCGCAGTCTCGTCATTATCCATGCACGGCAGATCGTCATGGATAAGGCTGTAGGTGTGCAGCATCTCGATCGCGCACGCGACCGGAAGTGCCTTTTTCAACGTCTCCGCCCGCGATACGGCAGAACCCAGTACGAGCAGCGGGCGTATGCGCTTGCCTCCCCCGCAAGGAGGCTGTAGCGCATGGCTTCCAAGGCCTGCGTTCAGCGCACCCTCGCGCACTTTAAAATACCTCGCGAGAGCCTCATCTATCTTAAGTCTGTATTCTTCGGCTGTCATATCACTGTTCGTCCTCAAAGTCCAGTTCTATCGGGGTCCTGTCCGGCCCTTTCTTGAGCTTGACGACCTTCTGTTCTGCCTCGTCAAGCATTTTGCTGCAAGCGTTTATAAGTGCTGTGCCCTCTTCGTATAAATTCAGCGACTCGCTCAGCGGCATATCGCCCTTTTCAAGGTGCTTTACTATTTCGTCAAGCCTGGCAAGAGACTCTTCAAAGCTCGCGCTCTGCTTTTTGCTGCCATCTGCACCGCTCCTTTTACCTGTTTTCTTTGCCTTTTCCGTCTTCTCGACAAGGCACTCCCGCCCTGCCGTCTGAAAGCGAAAGGCTTATCCTGTCTCCGACGAGATATCATTCACGCTCTTAACACAGCTGCCGCCGTCAGTGCTTGCGATAGCGTACCCGCGCGTCAGCACGCGCAGCGGGCTCATCGCGTCAAGCGAGGCCGCAAAGGCTTATAAAGCCTGCCTGCATCCGTGCAGCTTACGCTCCTCTGCGGATATCATGCGCTCCCTCACCCGGTCAAGCTCAAGGCGCCTGTTGTCAAACTGCGCCGTGGGGTTAGTACGATGACCTGCCTTGTACGGAAGCTCTCAAGCCTGTCGGAGAGCTGGGCAAGCTTTTGCGCATTGCCTGATCCTCGCGGATGCTGTATCCGGAGATGAGTTCCGCTATCTCGCGCTGATCCGGTACGGCGATCTCCGCCGCGTTTGACGGAGTCGACGCACGCCTGTCCGCCACATAGTCGGATATCGTAACGTCCGGTTCATGCCCGACCGCGGATATCACCGGTATGCGCGATTCGTATATCGCGCGCGCAACGCGCCTCGTCATTGAACGCCCAGAGATCCTCGATAGACCCGCCGCCGCGCCCTGTGATTATAAGGTCTGCAACGTCAAACTCATTCGCGTAGCGTATCGCGCCGACGATCTCCGGCGGTGGCTTCAGCGCCCTGCACGCGCACACGGCAGCAGCACGACCTTCGTCAGCGGCCAGCGGCGGCCGAGAATGCGGATCATGTCATGCACCGCCGCGCCAGCGGACGAGGTTGATGATGGCGATGCGCTCCGGAAACTCGGGCAGCGGCTTTTTATGCGCGCGGTCAAACAATCCCTCTTCCGACAGCTTTGCCTTTAACTGCTCGAACGCGACCTGCAGGTCGCCGTACCCTCCGGCATAAGTGCCGTGCAGGTAGAGCTGGTACGCACCGTCTCTCCGGGTAAACGCGACACGCCCCTGCAGGCAGTGACGCCCATTCCGCTCTCCGGGCGAAAACGAAGCTTTGAGGCGCTGCTTTTGAACATGACGCAGCGCAGACTGCTTTCGCTGTCCTTCAGTGTGAAATAGTGGTGACCTGAGGGGTATATCTTATAGTTTGAAAGCTCACCGCGGACGCATACATTTGCCAGCATCGCGTCCTGCTCGACCAAACCCTTTATGTAGTTGTTGAGCTCGGTTACGCTTATTGCCTGTCCGCTCATTGTTATTCTGTAACATCGGAGGCCTCAGCCTCCCGCCGCCGCGCAGGTACCAGCCGCGTCGTCTATCGCTTCGCCGAACTCGCCGCGCATAAAGCCGCCCAGAACGCCGTTGACGAACGAGACAACATCCGGCTCGTCATAGCCCTTGTCAAGCTCGACCGCCTCGTTTATCGCGGCGGCGGCGGGGACGTCGTCCATATATAGTATTTCGCAGATGGCGCAGCGCAGCACTGCAAGCGCCGTGCGGGAAATGCGCTCAGCTTCCAGCCCTTGGCATAGCGCGTTATATGCGCATCGATTTCGTCCCTGTGCTCATCGGTCAGCGACGCGGTGTGCGGATATACTCCAGCTGCTTTGTGTTCGGATACTCGCTGTACAGCTCGTCCTCCGCGGCAAGCGTGTCGTAATGCCCGCGCTCAAAGAAGCTGTCAAACAGCTCCCTGCGGAGCTTCTCCCGAGGAGGCAGCCGCAAAGCCGAGCTGTATCGCTATCTCGCGTGCAGTTGATCTGGTCATCGCCGTACCTCCGTTCTTACTTGTCGAAAGCTATGCCGGAAACGTGGACGTTCACCTCGGCGTTCTCAATGCCGGTCGTCGCCTGAACGACGGAGAGGATCTTGTCCTGCACGGCTTTTGCCACGTTTACGATGTTGCAGCCGTACACAACCGTAATGATAATGTCGACGACTACACGCCCGTCCTCAAACTGCACCTTGACGCCCTTGGAGACGGACTTGAGCCCGATAAGCTCTGCAAGCTCTGCTCCCGCCGTGTTCGACAGGCCAGCTACGTCCTCGACCTCGCTCAGCACGGATCTGACCATGCTTATAATTACTTCTTCGGAAATATTGATGCTGCCCTTTTCTTCACGGCAGGTAATATAATTCTCGCCCATGATGAACCTCCTAAATGAAATCACAGTATTCTACCACGGACAACGCAAAAAAATAAAGTGTAATAATCGAAATTCTGTATCAAAAATGAAAAAACATACAGGAGCGCCGCAAAAGCGCTCCTGTATTGTTCCGCGCAAGGCTTGAATTTGCAGTGTTCAGGCCTTGACCTCTATTATATTCAGCTGGCTTGCATCATAATCTGTCGAAGTGCATATCACGTCCGTTATCCTCGCAACGGCTTCTTCGCTCAGGCCATCCGCCGGAGCCGGGACCGCGACCGTGACGCAGTCGTTGCCTATGTATACGACGCAGTCGGCAAAGTCCTTGGCGATGAGGAGGTTTTCTATCTGCGATTCCTGCATCGAACACGTCGCCATAGCGGATATGGCATTCATCGCGCTGTCTATCGTCTCCTGAGACGCTGCCTCGAGGACGCCGCGGTCTGCAGCAGCTCGAGTGCTTCGTCTCTTGGATACCTGCCGTGTCAGCCTTGCTTCGGCAAAGTATTCTGTACCGGAGGCGAGCAGACTGTCTGCGAAATCCGTGTCGGCCTCAAGCATGGCCTGATCCTCTGCGTAAACCATCTCCGCGTCCGGCTTTCCCCATCTGTTGTTATAGGTCCAGTTGAGTACCACGGCGGCGCAAACAAACATCAGCACCGCCAGCATCGTGAGATTTCTTTTCCTGTTCTTCATGACTGTCCGTTCTCCTCCTTATGCTTTGTCCGTCATTCTGAGAATTGTGATCTTATCCGAGCTGTAGCCAGTATATGATTCAACCGCGCGGATAATATCCAGTCTGACCTTCGGGTTCGCCGCGCCCTCGCAGACGACGACCACGCCGCTGTCCGAAATGAGCACGCGCGCATTGCCCACGCCCCTCGCTGCATGAGAGCACCTGCGCCAAAAAGTCCGCTGCTGTCGCTCTCCACGTTTTTCTGGGAGCTGCCGCTTGGAAGCAGCAGAAGCAGCACCCCGGCGATAAGGATAATGAACGGATAGCGAAACCGCCCCAGCAGCTCTGCCTTGCCTTTAGCTTATCCGTCATCACATCCACATCTGCCTTTCAGCCGGAATACCAAGCTCGTTCTCTATCATGCTTTCAAGCGCGGCCTTGGCGCTGCCGATATCCGGTGAGTCTATCTCCGCCGAGTACGGCACCCATAATCCGTCCAAATTCCACTGCGCCTGGACTTTTACCCGGAAACATTCGCTCCAAGCTCTTCCGCTTTGTCCAATATATATTCCTCGCACTGCTCTTCTATGACTGCTCTGTTGAGCCTGTCATCTATTCTTTCCGCGCTCTCGTTTATTGCCGCCTCCGCTTCGCGCAGCCGAGCCGTCTCAAGCGCGTATATATCAAAAGTCTATTTCCTTTATCGGGCTGAGTATCGCCATCGTCAGCGCCGCCGTGCACAGCAGCTGCATGATGCGGCGCACACCGCCTCTGGTGTGATATTTATCGCCGCGCCGCAGAATATGGACACAGCGCAAAGCTGGCGTATGCTCTCCTGTATCATCCCGTCACCGCCTTCATTCCCGCCATCATCGATATAAAAAGCATTATCCCGCAGCAGCCGAGCAGTCCAAGCAGCAGCCCCATAGCGCTGCCCACTCCTGAGAACAGCGCGGACAGGCGCGGGTTCTGCATTGAGTCTGTCACAGCGGCGGCAGCCTTTAAAATAAGCATCTTTACGGACAGCACCGCAAACGGTCCTGCGCACAGGATGCAGACGGTGATGAGCCCCGAACGCTCCCGCGCAGCTTCTTATCACTCCCGCCGCGGCGAGCACTGATCCCGAAGCATCGGATATCATCCCGCCGACGACCGGCAGCACCGTTGATATCACCGTACGCACTGTCTTCACCGCCGCGGCGTCGGTGCTCGATGTAATGACGCCCGTCATGCCTATATATGCCGTGAAGCTTATCGTCATCCCTGTCATTATTATCGTCGCAGCCCACTTTTGTGAAACGTGCCGCCGCAGCCATCAGGGGAATTAGGGAACACCCGTTTGCCACCGTCACCGCAAGATATGCATATACGAGCGGGACTACCAGCTTCTGCGCGATGCTCATAAGCACATCCAGCGCAAGGCTCACCGCGGCGAATTTCGCTCCCGCCGACGTCAGCGCTCCCCGGCTGCCGCCGCTGTAAATATGACCGGCAGCGCCGCCTTTGAGTAATCCGACAGTCTGAACATCGATTCCACCGTCTGCGATACTATGCCGTCAACGCCCTTTGAGCATTATCATGGCCGCACCGCAGCAGCCGGCGATCTCTATACTCGCTTATCCCCTTGCTGCTGCAGCGAGCCGCCGAGGGGCGCACAGCAAAGCAATGGTTATAAGTGTTGCTCGAAACTGAGATTGTCCCTGAGTTCCGATACGATATTGTTCAGGAAGCTTTTTTTCCATACCCTCGCGATAGCACCACCGGCGTCATAGCTCCTGTCGAAGCTGAGCTTGCCGGATATCTCCTTTTCCTCATCAGTGAGCTGTTCCTCAAGCGAATATGCCCCCGCCTCTTCGGCGGCTCTTTCTGCAAGCTCCTCGGCATAAGCACACTCCGGCAGCGCGCACAGCAGAATGAGCACCGCAGCATGGCCGCGGCATGTCTCATACCATGCCGCCTATCATGTTGAGCATGTTCATTATCACCGGCATGGCCACCGCGGTCGCGCACAGCGTCGCCGCGATCTCGACGGCCGCGGCTATCGCGCCCTGGGACGCATCCTTGCACAGCTCCGCGCACAGCTTGCTTATCGCTGCGATCCCCGCACATTTCAGCATTGGCTGCAATAGCGTACCCGATACGCCCATCGCATCCCTCGCGCGTTCGGCAAGCCCGGTAAGGCTCTGTATCATTCCAACCGTGCCAAGCAGCATTACCGCAACGGCGGCTGCCGCTGCCGCGAAGGAAAGCTCCGGATTTATCCGCTTTATGAGTATGCACACAACTGTACTGAGCAAAGCCGTTCCCGCACATTTTGCAACTATCTCCATGTCTATAAATTAAAAAGAACCTTTATCATGTTGAACAGCTCGCTTATTTTCTGCACGACGATCATCAGCACGACTACCAGTGCGGTTATCGTCGTCATAAGCGCCTGCTCGTCACGCCCGGAGCGCTGAAGCAGTATGTTCAGAACAGCCACAAGTATTCCGACCGCGGCAATTTTGAAGATCAGATCAATATCCATTGCCACTCTCTAAATAAGCGTAATAACTATCAGCGCGCCCGACGTGAGAGCAAGTCCCATTCTAACCTGCGCGTCTGCGGCAGAGCCTCCGCGGCGGTGGTGCGCAGCTTTTCCAACGTCTCCCGGCAGCTTCGTATCGCCTCTGATTGGCTGTCGACGTCGTATCTGCCAAGAAATGAACCGAGCGTACACAAGAGCTCCGCGCCGCCTCCTCGGAATGCTTCACGCTCTCCGTGACGCACTCCTCCCATATATTTTGAAAATCCCGGCTTCCAAGCTCCGGCAGGCGGCGCAGCAGTCCGGAAAGCAGTGCCTTGCCGGCGTTCTCCGTCCTCGTATCTAACTGCGCGGCGAGTTCGGCAGCGGCAATGCACGTCTCAAGCTCGTCCTGCATGAGGCGGAGCATATGGCAGAGCGCTTCCAGCTCATTGAGCTGTTCTCTTTTCAGTGCCGTATAGCTCACCCCGCCGTACACAGCAGCGGCGGCAATGAGCATTATTCCGATGATCCTCATGTTTTTTCAACCTTTTCAAGCATATAGCCGCGCCTGCCGTTACTCAGTGAAACGGTGAGCAGGTTTTCAAATACGCCCATTTCAAACAGCTCCCGATATAATGGCCGCCTCAAGCATTTTCAGCGAGACTTCTCCATGCGCCGTCGCAAGGACGGCTACACCGCATCCGGCGATCTCGCCTATAGCTCTGATGTCCTCAGGCTGTGTTACCTCGTCCATCGCGATCACCTGAGGGGTTCATGCCGCGCAGCAGCATCATCGCCCCCTGTGCCTTGGGCACATCCACAAGCACATCCGTGCAGGAGCCGAGTTCAAACTGCGCCCGCCCGTTTTCTGTCGCCGACAGCTCATTGCGCTCGTCCACTACGGAGGTTCTGATGCCAGTCTCCGGAGAATACTCGTACAAGCTCCCGCAGGGCCGTAGTCTTGCCGATACCCGGCGGCGCGGCTATGAGTGTGCTCCCAAGCCCGTCCGATATGATTTTATGCGCCTCTGCGCGGCATATATCACGGCACTCGTGCGGAATACGTATGACCGCGGAGCTGTAATTTCTGAAACCCGTAAGCTCCCCGCGATTGTATATCGCCTGCCCGCACAAGCCTATGCGCAGCCCGTGCCAGCTTATGTATCCGTTCCTCATCGACTGCATCGAGCTGTGCAGCGAAGCGCCCGTCGCCTTTTTCGAGTAATCGTATGAGCTCGTCCTGCTCAAATTCCCTGTCCCTGATGCGAAGCTCCGCCCCGCCGATAAGCGCTGTCGGCGGCTGCCCGATACGAAGTCGTATTTCCTCTGCGCGGTCAAAGCGCCCGCGGCTCAATGCCTGTCCAAGCGACGCCGGCAGCAGCGCGCAGGCCTCTGAATGCATCCATCCCTCACTTCCCTTGGGACAGACTATGCTCAGAGCACGGCATATATTACGCAGAAATGGTAAACGCCATGCAGTGAACATATGTTTTTACATGGCGTTTACTAATCAGCCTTAGGTTTATCAAGTTTTACGTAGAATCATTTAATAAAAGTTGAGATATTTCCCGGCTCCCGCTTCCATTGACCGTCTGTCTCGTCGCGTAGGGATTGTCCTGCGTCAGCCAGTCTCTCCATACCTCATCACGGCTGTGCATTTCTTCAATGCACAGCGCTTCAACTCCGGGCGTCTTGGATATAACGCCGCGCCAGAATTCCACATCGTGCATAAAAGCTAACTGCTCCGGTGTCCATGACAGCAAAAAGCTCCTCCGGCAGCGCGTCGTGGCAGTCCTTCACCATACCGGGCACAGCGATATAAATATATCCGCCGTGCTTCACGTAGGGCAGTATTTCATCGCTGAGATAAGCATCATCACGTCCGTAATAGTTGAAAGCTCCGACATTTACGACCGCGTCGAAGAATTCTTTCTCAACAGGCGCATCTTTCAATTCCGTTTTCAGCGGCAGCACATGACTGCTCAACAGCCCCTGAGATGTAAAGAACCGCCTGTTCTCCTCAGGATCGCTCAGCGGATCGACGGCATAGACCTTGAGTCCGTACTCCTTCGCGAGGAATACCGAGGTAAGGCCTTTGCCGCAGCCGAGGTCGCATACGACAGAACCTTGGCGCAGCGCACTGTTTTCGAGCAGCTCCTCGGTGAGCTTGATTGATTAGGGCCGGACAGCCTGCTCATAAACGCCGCCGTGCCGTATTTCCTGCTGCGCGGATATTCATCCATGGAGGCGTACGGTTTTCTATAACCGCTTATTCCCATAGACGAAATGCTCAAAATGCTTTTTCAGCAGCTCAGATACCGCCCTTGCGTCCATTCCGTCGTAAAGGTTAATAAGCGTAAACACCGGCCCGTAAAACTCCAACGCAAGCTCGGCAGCCGAACGGTACCTGCGGTCAAAGCCCGGCATTTCACGCAGCAGATCCCGGTGTAATCTTGAGCGGCCCCGTGCCGAGGTACTGCTGGAACAGTGCATTCATCTCCGGCGAACGAATTGCTCCAGTGTGATCATGCGTCTGAAGCGTGATGCGAACGGATCCTCCGTCCAGTATATGAACTGCGCCATGGTGAAGCCGACCAGCTGCTCTATCGCCGTGTTTCTGTAGCTCTCGGGCATTTCGTCGAATATCCCTACCGGCAGAGAGAAACGCTCCGCACCGCTGCGGTCGTTTTCCTCCATCCGCCGCAGGATGCTGTCAAATATATCCCGTTTATTCGTATAGTGTTTATACAGCGCGCCCTGGTAATCCAAAGCGCATCCGCTATCATGCTTACGGACACCGCCTCATAGCCGTCCTTTGAAAACAGCTCCAGCGAAGCCAGCAGTATTTTTTCTTTTTGTATCCATAAATAATTTACTTTAAGTCAAGCAGTGAACGTCAGTTGCATTATAATGGCTTCACCAACTGATATGGATCGCTAA
>VOFG01004243.1_pt1 | contig 19187 bp, 31 predicted proteins | sample 5384171 | NCBI WGS metagenome assembly VOFG01 (sample SAMN12384726, study PRJNA508395) | human gut metagenome | isolation source: healthy gut F | host: Homo sapiens
TCACTGCTGAAAAGGGCGGCATCACCCGTCCCCGCTTCGGTGCAGAGGGCAACGTCGCGCCCGTTGTGGTGCAGACCCCTGCCGGTCCCACCCGCATGATGGCGCCCCGGCCCCCCGGAGACCCGCGAGGGAGCTGGAACTGCCCAAGTCCGATGCCGATTGGACCAGCCTTTATAAGAATCTGTTGCACGTCATCGACAACGGCGCGGAGCTCATCGTCAAGCCCGAGCAAGTGCGCCGCGTGCTGCAGCTGATCGAGACCATCTTTTGAATCCGCAAAGACCGGTCATTCCGTGGCTTGCCGCATCTAACCATTCGCGCAAAAGCTTCTGCATCGAAGAATTTGATGCAGAAGCTTTTTTGCGAAACAAAGGAGTTTTCAGTTTCGTCGAAGAAATAGAACGGAACGGTAGAAACCGGAAAAACGACAGATGAGGGGGGAGAGTTTTCCATGAAGAGGATGAAAAAGATACTCCTGGCTCTGCTGGTGATGGCGCTGCTGCTGATCACCGCCTGCGGCAGCGGTTCGAAGAGCGCCTCTGCGACGGAGGCAGTCTATGACAAGGTCGAGTATCCGGCGGAAGAGGAATGGGCGGAACCGTTGCCGACCGCGGAACCCTCGCTGACCGAAGAGGATTTTTCAGGTCACAGGGAGCGGTAGAGACCAACCGCAAGCTCATCCAGCAGTGCATCCATGACGCTGGAAACGCCGCACTTTGATCAAACCATTGCGGATGTGACGGCGCTGGTCAGCCGTTTGGGCGGTTACATGGAAAGTTAAGCACGCGCATCGAGGGGAGAGCGCCTACAGCAGCTATTCCAACGAGCGCAGCGCGGGTTTATCGCCCGCGTGCCGGTGAGCAGCTACGATACGGCCCAAGGAGCTTGCACAATTTGGCTCCGTGCGAGCGCAGCAGAAAACGCCGGACGTGACCGATCAATATTACGATGTGCAGGCAGAACTGGATGCGCTGAAGATTCAGCAGGAGCGGCTGCTGACGATGATGGAGCAGGCCGACAAAATGGAGGATCTGATCGCATTGGAAGAGCGCTGACCAATGTGCGCACCAGGATCAATGAGCGCACATCCGCCATCCGCCGCTACGATGGGTTGATCGAATACGCAACCATCCGTCTTTCTATCAACGAGGTTGTGGAATATTCGGAGCGGATCGAAAAGCCTGCGACTTTCGGCCAGCGCATTGCAGAAACCTTCAAGGGTTCGCTGGATTTCATCCGTGCCTTCGGAGAGACCATCGTGTTGGGGATTGTGGCGGTTGGACCGTTCGTACTGGTCTATGGCGGTGGGATCGCGCTGGTGGTAGTGATCGCTGCTGTGCGTCCGCGCCGGAAAGCGCCGCAAAAAGGCTGCCGGAAACCCGGAAGAAAAAGAAATAAACGAATTCGCCCTCCGCGGAAAGATTTTCGCGGAGGGCGTTTTTTACAGCGTCACGTCGGCAAAAACCGGCGAATGGTCGGAAAGGGGAAGATAATAATCCGGCGTATAGCGCTCGAAGCGGCGGACGAAATCCGCCGGGGCGTACTTGACCAGGATGTGGTCGATGGCCTGCTCGAAAGGCGCTTTTTCATAGGGCTTATAGCCGTCGCCAAAGCAGTAGTGGTAGCCCCAGTCCGGGTCGGCATATTCCGTGGCGATGTCGTGCGCATGCGCAAAGCCGCGGGCAAGCGCGCTGCGGATCACCGGTTCGGTATAGGCGGCGTTGAGGTCGCCCACCAGCACGGCGGGGCAATCGTATTGGGCATGGAACTGTTCCAGACGATCCATGGCCAAGTTCAGCTGGTAAACCCGCGCTTCATCAGAGCCCGGCTGATAGTCGGGGGGCGGGATCGCTGCTCTTCCACCAGAGATGCGTGCTCATAAAGGCCAGCTTTTTGCCGTCGGTCTTATCGCGGAACACGGCGATGCACCAGGATTTGGTGCCGCTGTTGTTGAATTCGCCCGCCAGCCGGGGGAGTTCCGTGGAATAAAGGAAAAATCGGAATCCAGCAACTCAAAACGATCCTGCCGGTAGAGAATCGGGGTGTCCCGCCCCCACAGCAGCGCATAGCGCTGATCCTGAAAGTCAGCCCCAACAGAATTTCGTCAGCCATGGTGGAGACATTTCCTGAAAGCCGATGATGTCCGGCTGCGTTTCGGCATAGATGCGAACCATGCCCTTTGCGCGGACGGCGGCGGAGCAATCCTCGCCCTTTGCTACCCAGGCGGGAAGGTTTTTATCGTTTTTCCAGACATTGTGGCTCATTATGCGAAGGCGACCCATAAGAAGTTCCTCCTGCGGCATTGTTTTCGATCATTATAGCGCGTAAAATGCGGGAAGTAAATAAAAATCCCCGCTTCCGAAAGGAAACGGGGAGAGGCGAACCCATTATTCGCCCAGATGCTTGAGCTTGCGGTTGTAATCGCGGATGAAGAAGATCGTGCACAGCGCGGCGGAGACGAATTCCGCAATCAGGAAAACCCACCAGATGTTGTTGACCTCGCCCGTCAGCGACAGCAGCCAGGCCGCAGGCAGCAGCACCACCAGCTGGCGCGACACGGACATGATCAGGCTCGGCATGCCGTCGCCCAGCGCCTGGAACACCGAGGAGATCACGATGCCGTAGGCCGCGATGATGAAGTGGATGCTGATGATGCGCAGGGCGGGCACGCCCATGCTCATCATGTGTTTCGGAAGCGCTGAAGAGCGAGAGCAGCTGGCGCGGGAAGCACTGGAACAGGATCGTGCCTGCCGCCATGATGCACACGGCAAAGAGCACCGCCAGCTTGATGGTGCCGAGGATGCGCTTCTTTTTTCTTCGCGCCGTAGTTATAGGAGATGATGGGCACGATGCCGTTGTTCATGCCGAAAACGGGCATAAAGACGAAGGACTGGGCTTGAAGTACACGCCGAAGACCGCCGCCGCCGTCGAGGAGAAGGCGATGAGGATCTTGTTCATGCCGAAGGTCATCACGGAAGAGATGGAGGCCATGATGATGGACGGCACGCCAACGGAATAGATCTTGCCGATGATGGCGCCGCTGGGGCGAAACCGCGCAGCTGAAGCGATTTCGGGATTCTTGAAGCGGTTGAACAGGATGCCCACGCCAAAGCTCGCAAACTGACCGATGACGGTGGCCACCGCAGCGCCGGTGACGCCCATCTTAGGCAGACCCAGCCAGCCGAAGATCAGGATCGGGTCGAGCACGATGTTGAGAATCGCGCCGATGCCCTGCGTGAACATCGAAAGCGTTGCGCGGCCGGTGGATTGCAGCAGACGCTCAAAGGCGATCTGGCCGAAAATGCCCACACTCAGCATGCTCACTACGCGCAGATATTCCATGCCGTATTCCACGATCTCGGCAATATCGGTCTGCGCGCGCATGAAGCGTTGGCGCCGAACAGGCCGAAAAGAGGATAAAGGGATGGAGGACAGCATCATCACGAACAGACCGTTCGTCGCGGCGCGGTTCGCACTTTCATAATCGCGCGCGCCAAGGGGCGGGACAACAGCGCGTTGATACCGACGCCCGTGCCCGTCGAAACCGCGATCATCAGGTTCTGGATCGGGAAAGCGAGCGAAACCGCCGTCAGCGCGTTTTCATTGATCTGCGCAACAAACATCGAGTCCACAACGTTATAGAGCGCCTGCACCAGCATCGAGATCATGATGGGCAGCGACATGCTGATCAGCAGCTTGCCAACGGGCATGACGCCCATTTTATTTTCGGTTCTTGGCATTTTTCGTTTTCCATTTCCAACCCTCCGCGTATGAAGTCAAAACAAATGAATTATACAACATTTTGTTAAATTTCAAATATGAAATGCAAAGATTGCGTTATATGGAACGCTTCTTTGCGGAAGGCGGGAAGAGGGATTGACAGGGCATCTGTGTTATGCTACGATAACTTTTGTTAAAGGGAGTAGTTGCAAAGGCATGACCAACATATCCCGGAGATTCGCCGGTGGTCATGCGCCCGTTTTTCTGAATGGGTAATGAGACTTTTAGCACATCACAACTGCGGTGATTGTGCAGAAGGTCTTTTTTTGTGCGGTGAAGCGAGAAAGAGAGGTTTTTTTCTATGGGTCTGGATTTGACAGGAGCAGCTTGTTCTGGGTGCTGGTGCTGTTTACGGCGGGGCTGGTCTGCATCATCAAGGGCGGCGATTTCTTTGTGGACGCCGCAGCCTGGATGGCGGAAGCCTCCGGAATCCCCAAGTTTATCATCGGCTGCACGGTGGTGAGCTTTGCAACCACCCCTGCCGGAGATGCTGGTTTCCGTCTTTGCGGCGCTGGAGGGCAATGCGGATATCGCCGTGGGCAACGCCGTCGGGTCGGTTACGGCCAACACGGGATTGATTCTCTGTCTTTCGCTGGTCTGTATGACCTGCGCGATGCAGCGCAAACAGTTCGGGATGAAGGCATGTCTCTTGCTTGCGGCGGTGCTGGTGCTGTTCGCCTTTACCCGCGACAGCAAGCTTTTGTGCTGGAGAGCGCGCTGATCCTGCTGATCTTTGCCGTGTCTCTTGCGAGAGCCTGCTCTCCGCGGCGCGAGCAGGGTTCTGAGCTTTCGGAGAGCGAGGAACGCCCCGAGGTCAACAAAAGACGATTGCGCTCAACATCAGCAAGTTCATACCGGTGCGGCGGCCATTTGTGCTCGGCGCGCAGCTGCTGATTGACAACGGTTCCGCACTGGCCGGCATGGTCGGCGTGCCGGACGCGGTCATTGCCGCCACCATGATCGCCGTGGGTACCTCGCTGCCCGAACTGGTCACGACCATCACGGCCATCCGCAAAAAGCAGTCTACACTTTCCGTGGGCAACATCATCGGCGCTAACATCATGGATCTGACGGTGATTCTGCCGCTGTGCGCCCTGATTCAGGGCCGCCCGCTGAACGTGGAAAACCAGGGTATGCTGCTGGATATTCCCGCCTGTCTCATCATCAGCGCCGCGGTGCTGATTCCCGCGCTGATCAGCGGCCGCTTCAAGCGCTGGACGGGCTTTTTGGCGGGCGGATTGTACGTCGCCTACCTCGTGGTCATGTTCGTGTTCTTCGGCGCGTAACGGTGAAAAAAGGCTGTTTCCTGACGGATGAATCAGGGAGCAGCCTTTTTGTTTTCCGGGGAAAAAATCAGATGTAATGGGGATTGGGTTTGCTGAGCAGCGCGATCAGGTCGATGATGATGCCGATCAAGAACAGACCGCCTGCAAAAGATGCAGAAGCCCCATGCCCGCAGAACTTGTGCGCGCCGAACAGGCAAAGCGCAAGGGCCGCCCATTTGTTCTTGGCACGCCCCGTGGCGACGGCGGCATGGATGCTGCGGATGGAATTGACGTTGATGCTGGTGTTGATGATGGCGGGCTGCTCCTCCGTGATTTTCCCACAGTTCGGGCAGCAGCGCGCCTCCCCGCATCCGCGCCGCAGTATTTGTCTCAATGCCATGAGCAGAAAAAAGCCTCATCCTTTGATAAATAGGATGAGGCTTTTTCCAGCAGGATCAGTCGTCCAGTTCTCGGTCGTATTGGAGAATGGAACCGGTCATCGCGTTGACTTCGTAGTCATATTCGTAACCGCCGGCCTTGAATTCGATCTCAAAGATTGTGACGCCGTCGTCGGTATCCAATTCGCAGTCCCAATTCGTCACTTCGGAAGAGGAGACGTTTGCGTGTTTCAAAACGATGCTGCGCACTTCGCTCTCGCTGAGCCGCCCGGAAGAAACCGTATCCGTATTGGGATGGGTTTCTTTTTGGGCTGTGCATCGTGCAGCTCGGCGTTGGATTGGAGAATTTCACCGGACACAGCGTCGATTTCGTAATCATATTCTGTGTTTCCGGCTTGGAACTCCACCTCGTAGACTTTGTGGCCATGCTCGTCATCCAGATCCCAGTCCCAGCTGCGGACGTCCGAAGAAGCAACGCCTGCGTGCTTCAACGCAATATCACGCGCTTTCTCTGCACTGAGAAGCGCGGCGGATGCGGACGCGGCGGCGTGATCTTCGTGAGCCGGTTCGGTTTCAGCCTTGAGAATCTCGCCGGTCAGCGCGTCGATCTCGCAGTCGTATTCTCGACCGCCGGCTTTGAACTCGACATCACAGATCATGCGGCCGTGTTCGTAATCCATTTCGATTTCGGATGCACAATCTCGCTTTCGGTAAGCCCTGCGGCAGTCAAGGCGATGGACAGAGCCTGCTCGCTGCCGATATAAGCACGGTCGCTGGCGCGACCCGTGGAGGAGACGGCAGAAGAAGCGCTGGATTCGGCGGTATTCGGGGCGGAGGAGAGCAGCAGATTCAGCTCGTTGACCGAAAGGCCGGCCAGATCCCTCAAAGGTGTGCTGCGGATGGCTTTCCGTGATGCGGCGGATCAGCTGCGCCTTGCCCGGCGTCAGGCCGTATTGTTCGGCCAGAGAGGATAGTTCTGCGTCGGTTGTTACGGTCTGACTCAGTACCGCGCCGGAAAAGCTGTTTGTATCCAGCAAAGCGGCGACTTCCTGCGTCAGCCTTTCCTGAAGAGCGGCGCTTTCGCTGGGATCACTGCTGTCCACGCTGATGAGGATGGAGTTGGAAAGCTCGGAAAGATAGCCCCTGGCGGAGCATGGAGCCCACCAGTGCATTGACCGCAACCTGCAAATCGCTGCCGGTAAGGTCCATATCGCCTAATATCTGTTTGCCGTCGTTGTTGATGGGGAGACGGAGACGACGCGTTCCCTGCGGTTGACGTTCAGTTCAATACTGGGGTTGACGTCCAGCGCCACCGTGGCGCAGACACGGGTGTTCAGGCCGTAAACGGCGGTGCCGGTGAGCAGCAGCACAAGGGCTGCCGCGGCGGCCAGTATGCGGGGAAGACGGCTGCGCTTTGGGGCGGGGGGTTTTGTTTGTCATCGAAAGTATTTTTTCCTTTCTGCTGTTGTTTCTGCGCGTTGCATTGCTCCATCACATCGTTCAGATGGTCGGGAGCGACGTGTTCAAAGGCCTTGCGGATGCGTTTTTCTGTCATGATGCTTCGACCTCCCATTTTGCACGGAGCTTTTGAGGGCACGGTGGTAGCGCGAGAGCGCTGTGGCCAGCGGAAGGTTCAGCAGCGCGGCAATTTCCCGGTGCTTGAGTCCGGCCACCGCGTGCAGCACCACCAACTGCCGTTCGGTTTCATCCAACTCGCGGATGAACTGATCCAGGATGAGCCGATCGGCTTCGTCTCCCGGCGCGGCGCCCAGAAAAGTCTCCCAATCCTCAAAGGGAACGGCGGCGCTGCGCTTTGCCTGCCGCAGTTTTTGCAGGCAGAGGTTGCGCGCGATGGTCAGAATCCAGGCCATGGGCTTGCCCATCGGCCGGTAGTCCGGCGCAGCCTGAAAGATGCGCACAAAGCAGTCCTGCGCGACGTCCTCCGCGTCATGGGCGCTTTTCAGGATAGAAAGGGCGAAGGCGTAGACCGCGGGGTTGGCGATGCGGTAGAGCGGCTCCATGGCGTCCGTCTCTCCTGCCGCCAGTGCGGCAAGGCAGTCCTCCAACTCCTGCTGCGGCTGCTTTGCGGGTTCCTCAATCAGGCAGATCAGCATCTCTCCTCGCTCCTTTCACTAAGTAAATACCCGGCGGCGCTGTTTTATTGAAGGGAATCAAAAATTTTTTAAGGCGCCTTTTGTCCGCGAAAAAAGGCAGGCCGCGTTTGCAGCGGTCTGCCGGGCAGCGGGTGGAAAAAGACCGCCTATTTGGCATCTGTTTAGTATAGCCTTATATTTTTTTGTTTAGTAAAAAACCGCCCGAAACAGGCGGTTTTTTCTTGGTGGGTCGCAGTAGACTCGAACTACCGACCTCACGCTTATCAGGCGTGTGCTCTAACCAACTGAGCTAGCGACCCATGCGCTTACTGAGAGCTTATACAGTATAGCGCCGGGGACAGAGTTTGTCAAGAGCATAAAGTCGGATTTACGCGAAAAGGGTAAAAAATGCGTCAGTCTACATCTGCCGGAAATGCAGACCGCATTGCAAGCGGATCTCATCCATGATCTGTGCGGCGATAAGCGAAGCGCGGGGTATGCTCTTCGCAAGGCTCTTCGCCCGCGGCGATGCGCTGGAAGGCCGCAATTTCAAAGCGCATGGACTGCACCTCGTGTACGGTGGGCAGCACTTCGGCGGACTGCTTGCGCAGGTACAGCGTCAGCTCCTGCGGCACGCTGATGTGATCGACCACAAGGCTGCCCGCTTCGCCCTGAAATTCGCTGCCCAGCGCGCCGTCCGCAATCTTGGAGTAGAGCACTTCTACCGTCATGCCGTCGTATTCCAACAGCGCGCTGCCCGCGCCGTCCACACCGTTGGAGAGCTTGACGCAGGAGGCATGGACGGCCTTCGGCATGCCGAAGAGCAGCGCCGCCGGGTGTACGCAGTACACGCCGATATCCATCAGCGCACCGTTGGACAGCGCCGGGTTGAAGGCATTGAGAATCTCGCCCGCCTTGAACTTGTCGTAGCGGGAGGAATACTGGCAGTAGGAGAGCGTCGCGCGGCGCAGCGTGCCCAGCCGCGGCAGCGCCTTGCGCAGCACGTCGAAGGAGGGCTCAAAGACCGATTTCATCGCTTCGAGCAACACCACGCCGTGCGCCTTGGCGCAGCCCTGCATGCGGCGAACCTCACGCGCGTTGCTCGCCATGGGCTTTTCGCACAAAAACGTGCTTGCCTGCCGAGAGCATCCGAATGGACTGTTCGCAGTGCGCATAGTTGGGGCTGGCAATATAGACCGCCTCAACTTCCGGACAGGCGGCCAGTTCGTCCAGCGAGGAGAAGGCGTATTTGCGCCCTGCGCGGCGGCGAATTCCTTCGCGCGCCTCGGTGCGGGAATAGACGGCGACGAGCTCAAAATCCTTGACCAAACGCCCGGCAGAGATGAATTTTTCAACAATCGTGCCGGAACCGATGACGGCAAATTTCACAGCGAATCCCCTTTTTTGGCATTGCAGCGACGGATGAACCACTGCCAGATGGGCAGCATCCCTTCATCCAGCAGGCGCTCCGGGTGCCACTGGTGGCCAGCACGCGGTCGCCGTATTCATAGGCTCTCGATCACGCCGTCCCGCTCAGCGCATCCAGCGTAAAGATCGGCGCGAGGGTTTCCACCGCCTGATGATGCGTGGAGTTGACGCGCAGCGTGTGCGCCCCGCCGAAGATGGCGGAAAGCATCGTATCGGGCTTGAGGAACACACTGTGGCGCGTGAGCTTGTTCTGATGCTCGATATGGACCTCCGGCCGGTCGAAGATATGCTGGCAGTGCGTGCCGCCCATGGCGACGTTGAGTGTCTGTTCGCCGCGGCAAATGGCCAGGATCGGCTTGTCCCCCCGCCATGAAGGTGCGGGCCAGGAGGATCCGGTAGCCGTCGCGTTCCTGCGGCACGCATTCGGCCTCCGGGTGCGGGCACGCCCAGCGTTTTCCCCGTCAGGTCGCAGCCGCCGGTGAGCAGCAGACCGTCGAAGTGATCGTAGATATATTGAGCTTCCTCGGCGCTGTCCACATTGCTGACCATAGGGACGGCCGCCGGCGCAGCACGGCGTTGGTATAGTTGAAACCCGGTATACCGGGATCGCCGTAGATCAGCGAAGCGACGGCGATATTGGGTTTGTTCATGGCGAAATACGACCTTTCCCAATGCATATTGATGCCCTCATTGTAGCCCATGGGGGATTGGCAAGTTAAAGCTTCATGACCCTGCAAATATTACCAACATACTGAAATACAAGGAAATTTCACAATTTTTGATTTGTATGGGGAATACTTCCATTGAAAAGCATGGGTTTTGAGTGATAAGCTGTAAAAAAACAAAAAGGAGGTTGATCCAAATGATGAAAATTGCAGCAATTTAACCAGCGCAGCCATTGCCTGCGCGCCTGTCGCCTGCCCGGTGCAGGAAAATTTCACTGCCCGGTGCGCAGCGGCTCGCATCGACTGTGTGCAGAATGTCTGCATGCCCTGCCCCTACACAGAATGCGTGCCCGGCTATGATGATCTCTTTGATGCGCCCGCGCAGGTGCCGTCGGAGTCACAGCAGCCGGACGACAAGCGGCAGCGAGAGCGCCCGGCTGAACGAATATGCCCGGCAGGTGATCGATCTGGTCAATCAGGAGCGCGCTGCCGCAGGACTTGCGGATCTGAAAACCGATGCAGCGCTTTGCGCTGCCGCACAGGTGCGTGCGCAGGAGATTGCGCAGTCCTTCTCGCACACTCGCCCTGACGGCACAAACGGTTTCACCGTTCTCAAGCGCGAACGGGGGATTGTCTATGTCGCCTGCGGGGAGAACATCGCCAAGGGCTCCATCACGCCCCGGCGCGTCATGGAGGGCTGGATGAACTCCGCGGGCACCGCAAAACATACTGAATGCGAACTTTACATCCATCGGCGTAGGCTATTATCTCGATGCGGCGGGCACGGCGCACTGGGTACAGCTCTTTACCGCGTAAAACAACAGAAAAGAGGAGCTTTGCGGCTCCTCTTTCCTGCTTATTTATAATATTTTCCGGGATGCGTTTGCGAAACAGGTGCAGCAGCGGCAGCCCCAGCACATAGCAGACCACGGCCTGCCCCAGCGCCACGGTGCACATCGACAGCAGCAGCGGCGCGCCGTAGGCCACGTTCAGCACCCAGCCCACGATCAGGCCGTTGACCACCACCACGGGCAGCAGGGCGATCCAGGCGGGCTGCTTGCGCAGCAGATAAGTCAGCAGCGAAGCGATCAGCGTCGCCAGCGAGGCCGAAGATGATGTCCATGATGCCCGCGCCGCCGATCAGGTTGGACACGAGACAGCCGATGAACAGGCCGGGATGGCCTCCGGCATCAGGATGGGCAGCACGGTCAGCGCTTCGCTGACGCGGAACTGGATTTCGCTGAAGGAAATGGGCTGAAGGACGATGCAGAGCACCGCGTAAATGGCGGCGATCAGCGCGCCGCGCACCAGGCGGCGGACGGGTTTGGATAGGGGGGACATGGGGATTCTCCTTTGCACAATGAATTTTGCACACAGACCAAAGGCGGGAAAGACGATCGGATTCGCCTTCCCCGCCCGGAGCGCAAAACAAACCGCACAACGCCCTACCTCAAAGAGAAAAACCGCCGCAGCGGAAGATCCGTAGTTTTGTTTTACGACGGGATGGTCACGAACCGTCTGTGCAATTGTGATAAACAGTATAGCAGATTGCGCGGAGGATTGTGTTGCCGCCGCGTAAATTCGTCGGAAAAAACAAAGACGCCCGTTTTCATGGGCGCCTCGGGGAAAAGGTTACACGATGAAAGGCTTGATCTCCGCGAGCAGGTCGTCGCAGTTGTTTTCGTAGACTTCCATGGTGATGGGTTTGTTCAGATCGAGGCTGAAGATGCCCAAGATGGACTTTGCATCAACAACATGGCGACCGGAACGAAGATCGATGTCGTAGGGGTACTTGCTGACGATGTTGACAAAATCCTTCACGTTTTCCGCCAAGGACAGATGAATGGTAACCGATTTCATGGGTAACGACCTCCTTTCGATTACGAATACAGTATAGCAAAAAAGTCCTGGAATCAAGGGCTTTATAAAAAAGTTTTTGAAAAATGTAAATTGGGACTTGCAATCTTTCTGAAAATGTGTATAATAGATAGAGCAACGGGGTTATAGCTCAGTTGGTTAGAGTGTCACGTTGACATCGTGAAGGTCGATGGTTCGAGTCCATTTAACCCCACCAGAAAGCGCGGTGACTTTGCAGAAAGTCGCCGCGCTTTTTCTATGAATTTTCGGGAGGCGGCAGCGATGGCGCAGGGGATTTGGATTCCCGCGTCCATCGGGAGAAGAATCGACGCAAGCGCCGGGCAGAAGATTGCGGTCATCGACGTTCGGGGCGGACAGGCGGCAGATTTTTTGCCGAATGCACAGACAATTCAGGTGAGTTCCTTTCCGCAGCGGTTACAATTGACTGTAACGAATCGCTGCGCCTGAAAGTGGGGGATATCGTCTATTCCAACCTCTATCGCCCGCTGCCACGCGTCGTGCGGGACGATGCGGGGCGGCATGATCTGCTCTTCCCCAGCTGCCGGAGGGAACCTATGACTTTTTCTATCGGAACGGCGAAGGGCATCCCAACTGCTATGACAACATCAACGGACACATGGAGCGACGCCGTCCCATCATCCGGTCGCTGAACCTCTTTATGAATACCAAGCTGGAAGCGGATGGAAAGCTCACGATTTGTCTGCCTGTTTCCAAGGCAGGGCACTGTATCGCGCTGGAAGCGCTCGTGAGCCTGCATATCGGCGTTGCGGCGTGCAGCGTTTCCGAGGAAGCGTGCAACGGCGGGAGCTGTAAGCCCATTCGCGCTCTGGTGAAAGATGAAACTCTGTAAAATAAGGCCGTCCCGACTGTAGAGGGACGGCCTTTGTTTTTTACAATGCGCGCTCGATGGCATCCATCACGATGTGGATGGCCTTGAGACGGGCGTATTTTTTGTCCACTGATTCCAGAATATGCCAGGGGGCGTTTTCGGTGCTGGTGCGTTCCAGCATCTCGTTGACAGCTTCTTCGTAGGCGTCCCACTTTTCACGGTTGCGCCAGTCCTCGTCGGTGATCTTCCACTGTTTGGCGGGGGTGTTCTGACGCTCGGTAAAGCGCGCCAGCTGGGTGTCCTTGTCGATCTGCACCCAGAACTTGATGACCACCGTGCCGGCATCGGTCAACTCGCGCTCGAATTCGTTGATCTCGTCGTAAGCGCGTTTCCAGTCCGTCTCGGTGCAGAAGCCTTCCAAACGCTCCACCATCACGCGGCCGTACCAACTGCGGTCGAAGATGGCGATGTGTCCGGTCTTGGGCAGGCGCGTCCAGAAGCGCCAGAGGTATTGACGGTGCTTTTCGTCCGGCGTGGGGCTGGCAATAGGCAGCACCTCGTAGCCGCGCGGGTCGAGCGCAGAGGCCAGGCGCTTGATGTTGCCGCCGCCCTTACCCGCCGCGTCCCAGCCTTCATAGACGATCACGACCGGCACCTTTTTGCGGTAAAGTTCGTTGTGCAGCGCCGCCAGACGTTCGCGGTACTTTTTGAGCTGCTCTTCGTATTTTTCTTCTGACACCGTCTTGTCCAGCTTCACGTCCGCAAAAGGCGCGGCATCGCGATCAGCGGCCAGCTGCGCTCGGGCTGCACGGGCACGGGGCGGGATTCCAGAGCGTTTTCGATGCTGCGGCACAGCCAGTCCGCTGCGTCCAGCTGGGTCTTGACGGAGTCCTGTGCGCCGTCGAGTATCTTCCAGGGGCGGGGGCCGGTCGCCTCAAGATAGTCGTCGAACGCAGCGAGCGTCCGGTCGTAGTTCTTGTTCTGCCGCCAGTCGTTTTCGCTGACGCGCCAGGCGGTGTCCTTGTCGCGGTCGAGCTTTTGCAGGCGGTGCAGCTGGCTTTCTGCGTCAAGTGGAAAAAGAATTTGACCAGAAGATAGCCGCCCGCGGTCAGCTGCCGCTCAAAGGTGTTGATGCTCTCCAGCCGCCGAGCGTATTCTGCGTCGGAAAGATCGCCGCGCAGGCGCAGACGAACGGTTTCATCCATCCAGCCGGAATCGAGAAAGAGAAGTTTGCCCTCCTCCGGGATGGAGGCGAAGTGCCGCTTCAGGAAAGGCCAGCGCTGTTCCTCTTCCGTGGGCATGCCGACGCACAGCACTTTGTAAAAGCGCGGATCCAGCTCTTTGATCAGTGAGCGGATGGCGCTGCCCTTGCCCGCTGCGCCCCAGCCTTCCAGCAGCACGATGACGGGCAGGCGGGCCTCCTTGAGCCGGAGCTGCAAACCGGCCAGTTCCTCGCGGCGCCTTTGAGCAGCGCCTTGCAATCGGCCTTGTTTCGATTGTCCGGGCCGAATTCCCATTCCTTGAGCATAAAGGTTCCCCTCCTGTGCGGTATTCTGCCTTGTTAACATTGATTTTACACCGGAAAGCGTGAAAAAAAACAAGTCTGCGTTTGAATGCGATGTGCATCAGAACTCCGGCGGCTTCATCAAATCCTTCGGGCCGGATTTTGAAGCCCTCTCGTTGATAAAAATATATTGCCTGCGTGTTTTTGGTACACATTCAGACAAAGCCCGGGTTTTCCGCTCTTCAAAAGTACCTTCGATGTGCTTTCCGTCCAACCCGATGACGCCCTGCACTTTCCTGGCGTTTTCATAGATATAGACCTGCCTGCCTGCGGCAGCAGTTCTCGCACCGGGGCAAGATTGCGCTTTCGGCATTCGGAGGAAAGAAAGCGCTTAAAGATTTGTGTTCAGCCGGAGATCGCCGACTCTGTCCGGATCGGCTGGCTCTAATTTCCGAATCATGACGATGGTTCTCCGCGTTTTCTGATAGGATACTGCGTGTTTCGTGCAGGGAAGCATAAAAAACGACCGCAGCGAAGCACTTCGCTGCGGTCGTTGAGATTTTTATGGGTATTAGCCGAAATAGTCAATGCGCATGGCGTGCTTGACGCGGCGCATGGTTTCCTCGGCGGCCTGACGCGCCACCCGCTGCCGGCGCGCAGGGTTTCCATCACGGCGGGGATATCCTTGGCCAGCTCTGCACGGCGGGTGCGGATGGGCTCCAGCGTCTCCTGAAGCACGTTGTTGAGGAACTTCTTCACCGTCACATCGCCGAGCCCACCGCGCTCATAGTGCGCCTTCAGCTCGTCCAGGTTGGCGTAATCGGGCAGATAGCGCTCGAAATGCTCGTCGCGGCAGAAGGCCGTCAGGTAGATGAACACCGGGTTGTCCTTCGTGTTGCCGGGGTCGGAAACGCGCAGGTGGTTGGGATCGGTGTACATGTTCATGTTCTTGGTGCGGATCTCGTCGGGTTCATCGGAAAGATAGATGCAATTGCCCAGGGATTTGCTCATCTTCGCGCTGCCGTCGGTGCCGGGTAGGCGCAGGCAGGCAGCGTTATCGGGCAGTACGGCGGTAGGCTCCACCAGTGTCGGGCCATAGAAATTGTTGAAGCTGCGCACAATCTCGCGGGTCTGTTCCAGCATGGGGAGCTGGTCTTCACCCACGGGCACGGTGTCCGCCATGAAGGCAGTGATGTCCGCTGTCTGGCTCACGGGGTAGCACAGGAAGCCCGCCGGAATGCTTGCGCCGAAGTCCCTCATCTTGATCTCGTTCTTTACGGTGGGGTTGCGTTCCAGACGCGCCAGCGTCACGAGGTTCAGATAGTAGAAGGTCAATTCGCCCAGCTGCGGGATCTGGGACTGGATGAAGATGGTGGACTTTGCCGGGTCGATGCCGCAGGCCATGTAGTCCAGCGCCACTTCCACGATGTTGCTGCGCACCTTTTCCGGGTTGCTGAAGTTATCGGTCAGCGCCTGCGCGTCTGCGATCATGATGTAGATCTTTTCAAACTTGCCGCTGTTCTGCAATTCCACGCGGCGGCGCAGAGCCAACGTAATGCCCGATATGCAGGCGCCCGGTCGGGCGGTCGCCGGTCAGTATGATCTTGCCCATGTTGGTTGATTCCTCCTCAAAATAAAAATGCCCCCCTGATGCTCTCGGAAGGCATCGTCTGAACTGTGAATCTGCTCTGCCGAAACAGAGCGGGGAACCGCAATTTCGTTGCGATACAGATTTACTTTAGCATAACACAACGCCCAGCGGATGTCAAACGCGCGCCGCCGCATAAAACAGGTCGGTTTTGTCCATGATAAACGGGAAAAATGCGGAAAGAAGGGTGCGCAGTGGGGTTTCTTTTGCGGTGATCGCGGGCGCGGCCATGAGCGTGCAGGGCGTGATGAACACTCGTCTGTCGGAAAAAATCGGTCTGTATGAATCCAACGCCTGGGTGCAGGGAACGGCCTTTATCCTGTCGCTTCTGGCGGTGTGGATATTGGGCAAGGGGGATTTTGGCAAGCTGGGGCAGACGCCGAAATACACGCTGCTGGGCGGCGCATTGGGGCTGGTGATCACGGTGACGGTGATGCTGGCCATCGGCGGCCTGTCACCTACGATTGCAATTTCCACGATTCTGATTGCGCAGCTGACGGTTGCGGCACTGATCGACGCCTTCGGCTGGATGGGCGCGGAAAAAGTGCCGCTGCACTGGAATCAGTTTGCTGGCGTGGCGCTGATGATCGGCGGCGTGGTGCTCTTTCAAACTGCGGTTGGGCAGCTGAAATAATGAAAGAAGGTTCCCTGGGAACCTTCTTTTTCAATAAGCATGTAAACATGTAAAAAAAATCGGACACCGAAATTCGGTATCCGATTCTGGCGAGCCCGGAGGGATTCGAACCCACGACCTTTTGATTCGTAGTCAAACACTCTATCCAGCTGAGCTACGAGCTCACAACGCACTCCAAGTGCCTCAATTAGAATACAACATCCTGCTTGGTTTGTCAGCACTAATTTCAAATTTTTTTTAAGCGCCCGGTCAAGGGCGGGATTGATTGCAAAAAGACCGATAATGCTATCCTAATAGGGTGAAAAGCCGAAAGGGGGATGACGGCAATAAGTCAGCTGAAACCTTTCTTTATGGAACCTTATTTCAACATCAAGGACTGGGGCGGCACGCGGCTGCGCAGCGTTTACGGGAAGGACATCCCTTCCGATCATACCGGCGAGAGCTGGGAGATCTCGGCGCATCCTATGGGTCTTTTCTGCCTGCGAGGGACTGACACTGCCGCAGATGATCGAAAAGTACGGGAGCCGACTTGATCGGCACCGAGGTTCACGGTGCGTTCCCGCTGCTGATTAAACTCATCGACGCGCGCGAGTGGCTGTCGGTGCAGGTGCATCCCAACGATGAGTACGCGCAGCGCGTGGGAGGGCGACCCTATGCAGGCAAGACCGAGGCGTGGTGGTGCTCGACTGCGAACCCGGCGCGCAGCTGATCTTCGGCATCGATTGCGACGTGCCCACGCTGCGCAGTGAAATCAAGGAAGGCCGCTTGGGCAGCACTTGAAGAAAGTGGACGTCCAGGCGGGCGATGTGCTCTATATTCCCGCCGGAACGGTGCACGCCATTGGCGCAAATATGCTGATCTATGAGGTACAGCAGTCCTCTGATCGCACCTATCGCCTTTACGCCTGGGGACGCAATGCGGAGCTTCATATGGAAAAGTCGTTGGACGTTATCGACCCCAAGCAGGGCGGAAAGCCCATGCAGGGCGTGAAGATCGAGGTGGAAGGCGGCCTGCGCGAGATGATGATTCTTGATCCCTGCTTTGCACTGGAACGCATCACGCCCACCGGCCGTATGCCGCTGCACACTGACGGCACGCGATGCTATGCCTATACGGCGGTCGCACCCGGCAGGGTGATCTGGCAGGGCGGCGAACGCGAATACAAGGCGGGCGACAGTTTCCCTAATCCCTGCGGCGCTGGGCGATTACGCGCTGGAGGGCGGCGTGCTGTACAAGTCTTACTATCCGAATGTTGAAAAAGCGAAGAAGAGCTGAAGGCGCTGGGCGTGGATCTTGACAAGGTCGGCGGCAAACGTTGAGGCCGGAGGAGAAGAGCATGGAAAAACTGCCGCGCGCTTTTGTGCAGCAGATGGAAAGAGAGCTGGGCCCCGATGCGCCGGCTTTCTTTTCTACTTATAATGAAGAAAGCAGCGTCGGTTTGCGCGTCAGCTCCCGCAAGGGCTGGAAGCCCGGACGCGGATTTTTTGAGCCGGTTCCCTGGTGCCGGACGGGATACTACGTGCCGAACGGCCTGCGCATGGGCAAAAAAGAACCGCTGCACGCAGCGGGGCGTATTATTTGCAGGAGCCGTCCGCTATGGCACCGGTGGAAGCGCTGGGCGTGCAGCCCGGCATGCGGGTGCTCGATCTGTGCGCTGCGCCGGGCGGCAAGAGCACGCAGATTGCGGATCATCTTGCGGGGAAAGGCGTACTCGTCACCAACGAGATTCACCCTGCACGCGCCCGCATCCTGCTGGAAAACATAGAGCGCATGGGCGTGACCAACGCTGTGGTGCTCAATGAAAAAGCCTGCTCGCTTGCCGCGGCCTTCGGCGCGTGGTTTGATGCGGTGCTGGTGGACGCCCTGCCCGGAGAGGGGATGTTCCGCCGCGACCCGGACGCGATCTCGCAGTGGAGTGAGGATGCGCCGCAAATGTGCCATGAGCGCCAACTGGAAATTTTGAAAGCGCTGCGCGCTGCCTCAAGCGGCGGCGGCACGATGGTTTATTCCACTTGTACTTATAATCATATAGAGAATGAAGAAACCATCGCTGCGTTCCTGGAAACGCATCCGGACTTTGAACTGGATGAATCGCTGAGTTTGCCCGGTGTCCGTGCAGGGAGGCATGGCGCATCTCTATCCGCACCAACTGCGCGGTGAGGGCCATTTTTCTGGCACGGCTGCGCAAGAAGGGCGCCGAAGAAAGCTTCCCCTCGAACCGATGGAGGGCGAAACTCGATGCGCGCTGCGGGAAGTTCTTGTCAGAAGTCATGCCGGAATATGCGGTGAGAAAATCTTTCGTTCAGGGAGAGTGGATTTACGCATTGCCGGAAGAGATGCCGCAAATGACCGGCTTGCGGATTTTGCGCGCCGGAGTGCAGATTGGACGGCTGGCATCCGGCCGCATGGAACCGGCGCACGCGCTGGCCCCTGGCTGCGGGGAGTGCTTAGGTGAGGAATCGAGTGGATGTGTCCAGGGAAGATGCACTGAAGTTCCTGTGGGGGAGAGACCCTGCCGGGAGATTTTTCCGGGTGGGGCTTGGTGAGTTACGAGGGTCTTGCGCTTGGCTGGGGGCAAGGATCGAACGGGCAGATCAAGAATCATGTGCCCAAGGATTGCGGTGGAAGAACTGATTTCCATATGGGGAATCGGTTCTTCATTATTGTTCGGAACATAATGCGAATGACAATGAAAAACTACGGAATAATGTTCGTATATACGAAAAGAATAAAGAAAAGCGAAAAAACTTTTCAAAAAGGTGTTGACACGAAGAAGAGACTGTGGTACTATAATTAAGCTGTCAGCGAGAGATACGAGCTGAGAGCCCACGAACCTTGAAAACGATACATAAGAGAAAAGACAAGGCAAAGAAAATGTTGACCTGTGAAAAAGCAGGAGAAACGTTGAAAAAGCGAAGTCGATTCCAATACGGACAAGAAGCAAACGCAAAGCGAAAAGCTTGAGCGAATAGAGATCAAATATGAGAGTTTGATCCTGGCTCAGGACGAACGCTGGCGGCGTGCCTAACACATGCAAGTCGAGCGGAGAACAGGGAAGTGCTTGC
>VOFG01001634.1_pt1 | contig 19182 bp, 16 predicted proteins | sample 5384171 | NCBI WGS metagenome assembly VOFG01 (sample SAMN12384726, study PRJNA508395) | human gut metagenome | isolation source: healthy gut F | host: Homo sapiens
TGTTTTACCGGCGGGATTTGTTTTGCGACCCCACCTACAAGCGAATGTATTTTGAAGCCTACCGGCGGGAACTGGAGGTTCCAAAGAGCTTTGAAGACTACAATCGGATCGCAGGCTTTTTCACCCGCAGCCTCAATCCGGCTTCCCCTGTGCAGTATGGTACGACGGTAGCCATCGGCAACGTGGTGGTAAGCCCCAGTGAATTTCTGCCCCGTTTGTTTGAGCAGGGTGGAAAGCTGTTCAACGCCAAAGGCCAGATCACTGTCGACACCCCGGAAGCCTTGGCAGCCCTGAAAAACTACCGGGAAACGTATGCCTGCTCCGACAGGACCGTGCATGACATCTGGAAAAACGTGCTGGAAGGCTTTGCGGATGGCTCCGCCGCCATGACAGTGGTGTTTATCAACTATGCCTCCCACATTTTAAACTCCAAGATGTCCAGCATCGCCGGCAAGCTTGGCTTTGCGCCGGTACCAGGCGGCAAGCCCCTGTCAGGCGGCGGCGTGGTGGGAATCACCCGAAGCTGCGCGCACCCGGAAACGGCTTGTGCGTTTTTGTCCTGGCTGTATTCCAACCAGACCGCACCGGCGTTCACCTTACTGGGCGGGTTGTCACCCTGCCGTTCGGCATACAGCAACCGGGACATCAAGGAGCGGTATCCTTGGCTGTCTGCGGCCCGCCGCAGCTTTCCCAGCGCCCAGCGCCGGAGTGGAAGTGCCTATTACAGCAACTTCAGCGAGCTGCAAATGGAGAATATCCTGGCAGCCTATGTGCAGCGGGCAGTCCTCGGCGTCTGTACGCCGGAGGAGGCCCTTGCGCAGGCGCAAGCGGAAATGGACGCACATTTTACCGCAAATTCGGAATTTCTCTGATAATGGCGCGGCTTAGAGTGAAAAAGCGCAAAGAAAAACACGGCAAGCATGCCGTGTTTTTCTTTATGCCCCTTGTGCTTATACCGTTTTCATTCCCCGAAAACGTGCAGATACACCGAAATAAGGACCGAGAGGACCTCGCAATTACATCTAATCAGTTCAATGCTCCAGCTGGTCCACGAACTGCCGGGCCGTCCGTCCGGAACGGCTGCCGCTGCGGACCTGCCAGGTGGCGGCTGCGGCCCGGAGCTGTTCCGGCGGAAGATCCATCCCCGCCTTTTCCGAAAGCGCGGAGACGATCTGCTGGTATTCCTCGAAGGTGGGAGCCGGGTAGAAGATCTGCAAGCCGAAGCGGCTGGCCAGAGACAGCTTTTCCTCTACGGTGTCGGAGCGGTGAATGTCGCCGTTGTGCTCCACATCGCTGCGGTCGCTCCACACCTCCCGCACCAGATGGCGGCGGTTGGAGGTGGCGCAGATCCGCACGTTTTCCGGCGGCGCCTCCGCCCCGCCCTCCATGACGGCCTTCAGATATTTATAGGAGGTCTCGTTTTCCTCAAAGGACAGGTCATCCAGAAACAGGAGGAAGCGGTAGTTGCGGCCCTTCACCTGCCGCAGAATGTCGGGGATCAGGTCATACTGCTCCTTGTAAAGCTCAATGAGCCGCAATCCCTGATCGGCGTACTCGTTGACGAGGGCCTGGATACTGGTGGATTTTCCGGTACCGGCGTCACCGTAGAGCAGCACGTTGTTGCTACCCTTTCCCCCGCAGAAAGGCTTCCGTATTGCGGATCAGCAGATCCTTTCTGCTGCCGGTAGCCCACCAGATCCGCCAGACGCACAGGAGGACGGTCCTCCACGGGGACCAGCTCCGCGCCGTTCCCTGTCCTTCTGGCCCGGAACACCTGCCCCATGCCCAGCAGACCGACGCCCTGAGTCTGATAGAACGCCGTCAGGCGGCCCAGCAGCCCCTCCGGGGAACCGGCGGCGGCCAGTTCCCCGCTGAACGCCAGAAACGAGGCGCAATCTGCGGTACGGCGGCTCTCGTGGCGGAAGTTCCGCAGCAGCGGCCACGCCCCGCCCTCCGGCGGCGCGCTCACCAGCTCAAAAAAGAGCTTCATATCTGCCAGCGCCAGCGCTTCCAGCGTGTCCTGTCCGCCGGAACGCCGCTCCCATGCGAGGGAGAAAGGGTTTTCACTTGACACCAGCTCCCGGGCGATGCAGCAGCGCCACAGGTCGCCCTGCCAGCCGTTTTCCACGGCCAGCGCCACCAGCTCCCCCTGAGCGGCCACGCGGACGGCTTCCTCCGACGACATAAGCCGCCGGAGAAGGCTGTCCGGCTTCTGCCGGAACAAAATCAGACGGTCTAATGCCTCAACTGTGTGCATAAGTTCCGCCCTCATTGCAGAATAGCGCCCTTGTCGGCAGAGGACACCAGCTTGGCGTAGCGGGTCAGATAGCCGCTCTTGATCTTCGGCTCCGGGCAGACCCAGGTTTTCCGGCGCTCCGCCAGCTCCGCGTCCTCCACGCACAGGTGGATGGACCGGCCGGGAATGTCGATCTCAATGAGATCCCCCTCCCGCACCAGACCGATCACGCCGCCGGAGGCGGCCTCCGGGCTGACGTGGCCGATGGACGCTCCCCGGGTCGCGCCGGAGAACCGGCCGTCGGTGATGAGGGCCACGTCCTTGTCCAGTCCCATACCGGCGATGGCGGAGGTGGGGTTCAGCATCTCCCGCATACCGGGGCCGCCCTTGGGACCCTCGTAGCGGATCACCACCACGTCGCCGGGACGGATGCCCCCGGCGTAGATGACGGCGATGGCCTCCTCCTCGCTGTTGAACACCCGGGCGGGACCCTTGTGCCGCAGCATTTCCGGGGCCACGGCGCTCTGCTTCACCACGCAGCCGTCCGGGGCCAGATTGCCAAACAGGGCGGCGATGCCGCCGGTCTTGGAATAAGGCTCCTCCAGCGGGCGGATGAGACTGGTGTCCAGATTCTCCGCCGTTTCCAGATTTTCCCCTACGGTCTTACCCGTCACGGTAGGCAGCGAGGTATCCAGCAGACCGGCCTTGGTCAGTTCCTTCATCACGGCCCAGACGCCGCCGGCCCGGTCCAGATCCTCGATATAGGTGTCACCGGCAGGAGCCAGATGGCAGAGGTTGGGAGTCTTGTCGCTGATGCCGTTGACCATGCGCAGATCCAGCTCCACCCCGGCCTCGTGAGCGATGGCGGGCAGGTGCAGCATGGTGTTGGTGGAGCAGCCCAGCGCCATGTCCACGGTCTCGGCGTTGTGGAAGGCGGCTTCCGTCATAATATCCCGGGGCCGGACGTTTTTCTCCACCAGCTCCATGATCTTCATGCCGGTCTGCTTGGCCAGCCGCAGCCGGGCGGAGTACACGGCGGGAATGGTGCCGTTGCCCCGGAGGGCCATGCCGATGGCCTCCGTCAGGCAGTTCATGGAGTTGGCGGTGTACATCCCGGAGCAGGAGCCGCAGGTGGGACAGGCGTTTTCCGTATAATCCGCCACCCCGGCCTCGTCCAGCTTTCCGGCGTGATACGCCCCCACCGCCTCAAACATATGGCTCAGGCAGGTGCGGCGGCCATCCTTGAGGCGGCCCGCCAGCATGGGACCGCCGGAACAGAAGATGGTGGGGATATTCAGCCGCGCCGCCGCCATCAGCAGGCCCGGCACGTTCTTGTCGCAGTTGGGGATCATCACAAGACCGTCAAACTGGTGGGCCATGACCATGGCCTCCGTGGAGTCCGCGATGAGGTCCCGGGTCACCAGAGAATACTTCATCCCCACGTGGCCCATGGCGATGCCGTCGCACACGGCGATGGCCGGAAACATCACCGGCGTACCGCCTGCGGCCCGGATACCGGCCTTTACAGCCTCGGCGATCTTATCCAGCCCCATGTGGCCGGGGACGATCTCGTTATAGGAGCTGACCACGCCGATGAGGGGCCGGGCAAGCTCCTCATCGGTATAGCCCAGCGCGTAAAGCAGGCTGCGGTTGGGCGTCCGCTCCACGCCGGTCTTGATCTGTTCAGAACGCATACGCTTCTCCTCCCCTCGGTCAGTTGGAGGCGGTGTCCAGGTCCTTGTCGCCGCCCCAGATCATGTTGCGGCGCAGCTCCTCGCCCACCTGCTCCATGGGGTGCTTGGCCAGCTGGTCCCGCTTGGAGTTGAAGAAGGTGCGGCCCCGGCTCTTGTTCTCCGCGATCCAGCGGCCGGCAAAGGTGCCGTCCTGAATGTCCGCCAGCACCGCCCGCATCCGGGCCTTGGTCTCCTCGTGAGGCAGCACCCGGGGGCCGGAGACGTACTCGCCAAACTCGGCGGTGTCGGAGATGGAGTAGTTCATGGCGGCCACGCCGCCCTTGTTGATCAGGTCGATGATGAGCTTCATCTCGTGGATGCACTCGAAATAGGCGTTCTCCGGCTCGTAACCGGCCTCCACCAGGGTCTCGAAGCCGCACTTCATCAGCTCCACCACGCCGCCGCACAGGACGGCCTGCTCGCCGAACAGGTCGGTCTCGGTCTCGTCGTGGAAGGTGGTCTCCATGATGCCGGCCCGGGCGCCGCCGATACCGGCAATGTAGGCCAGCGCGATCTCGTAGGCCCGGCCGGTGGCGTTCTGCTCCACGGCCACCAGGCAGGGCACGCCCTTGCCGGAAACATAGGTGGAGCGGACGGTGTGGCCGGGGCCCTTGGGCGCCGCCATGAACACGTCCACACCGGCGGGAGGCACGATCTGCTTGTAGCGGATGTTGAAACCGTGGGCAAAGGCCAGAGCGTTGCCCTCCTCCAGATAGGGGGCGATATCCTTCTTGTAAACGTCGGCCTGTACCTCGTCGTTGATGAGCATCATCACGATGTCGCCCCACTTGGCGGCCTCGGCAACGGTCTTGACGGTAAGCCCCGCGGCCTCCGCCTGGACCCAGTTCTTAGAGCCTTCCCGCAGGCCCACGCAGACCTCGCAGCCGGAATCCTTCAGGTTCAGGGCATGGGCATGGCCTTGAGAGCCATAACCGATCACGGCGATCTTCTTGCCGTTGAGATAGTTCAGGTCGCAATCCTTTTCATAATACATCTTAGCCATGGTAAATTTCTCCTTTTTATAATGGTTTTGTGTTGAAATAAATGATAAATGCCCGATTTACAGCATTTTTCCAAGATTGAATTCCAGTGTTTCCTTCCGCTCGTCCTGAATGGTGTACCGGCCCCGCTCCAGCGCCACCATGCCGGTGCGGACCATTTCCAGAATCCCGAACTCCCGGAGCAGATCCGTCAGCGCCTCGTTTTTGGATTCCTCCCCGATGACCGCCAAAGTCATGGAGGTGGAGGAAACGTCCAGAATGGAGGCCCGGAACACGTTGGCCAGCTGGATCAGCTCGCTGCGGACGCTCCGCTCCTCCGCCCGGACCTTGCAGAGCACCATCTCCCGGCGGATGGAGTGCTCCTCCGCCAGCAGCCGGACGGAATGTACCGGCACCATTTTGGACAGCTGGTTGCACAGAAGCTCCGTCTGCTGGTCGTCCGTCAGGACCTCCAGCGTCAGGCGGGACAGGCCGTGTTCCTCCGTGGGGCCGACGGCCAGAGACTCGATGTTGAACCCCTTGCGGGAAAACAGCCGGGAGATCTGGGAGAGCACGCCTGGCTCGTCATCCACCAGGACGGAAAAGGTGCGTAATGTCATTTCCATGATGTCGTCCTCCTCTCCTCAGCTCAGCAGGAATTCCGTGATGTGATGGCCGCCGTTGACCATGGGGTGCACCATCTCGTCAGCGTTGATGGCGCAGTCGATGACGTAGCCCCGGCCCTGAGCGCTTTCCGCCAGCGCCTCCGTGATGGCCTCCTCCAGCTCGCTGGGCTGGGTGACCCGGCGGCCCTTCAGACCGAAGGCGTCCGCGAACTTCACGAAGTCCGGGCTGCGGTTTTCCAGAGACGTCTGGGAATACCGGTGGTCGTAGATCAGGCTCTGCCACTGCCGGACCATGCCCAGATTCCGGTTGTTGAAGATCACGGTGATGACCGGCAGCCCGTAATAGGCCACGGTAGCCAGCTCATTGCCGTTCATGCGGAAGCAGCCGTCGCCGGTGATGTGGATCACCGTTTTGTCCGGGTTCCCCTGCTTGGCGCCGATGGCGGCCCCCAGGCCGAAGCCCATGGTGCCGAAGCCGCCGGAGGTCAGGAGCTGGCCGGGATAGTCGAAATGCAGGTGCTGGATGGCCCACATCTGGTGCTGGCCCACATCCGTGGCCACGATGGAGTCCTGAGGGCATTTCCGGGCGATGGCGGAAAGCACCTGCTTCGGCGTCAGGACGCTCTCGCTTTCGCCGTACTCCGTTTCCCGGGGGAAGGAGAGCACGAAGTCCTTCCACTCCTTATGCTCGTACTGGGGCAGGCGCTCCAGCAGCAGGTTCAGGACCTGCTTGGCGTCGCCGATGATGTGATGGTCCGTCTGGACGTTCTTGTTGATCTCCGCCCGGTCGATGTCGATATGGACGATCTTGGCCTGATGCGCGAAGGTCTCCGGCTTCAACGCCACCCGGTCGGAGAACCGGCAGCCCACGGCGATCAACAGGTCGCAGTTGTCGCAGGCCATGTTGGAGGCCACGGAGCCGTGCATCCCGATCATGCCGGTGGTCATCACGTCCCGGCCGGAAACGCCGCCGCCCACCCATCACGGTGATGGCCACCGGCGCGTCGATCCGGCGGACAAACTGCCGGAATTCCTCGTGGGCACGGCTGCGGACCACTCCGCCGCCGCAGATCAGCATGGGCTTTTTGGATTCCGCGATCATCTCCACCAGCTTTTCCACGTCGTCCAGATCCGCCTCCGGCATTTTCAGGCTGCTGGTGTAGGCCCGGCGGATCAGAGAAGCCAGATGCCCGGAGGCGGCGTGCTGCTCCAGAGGCAGCGGCTCGTAATCGCACTCGGCGCTGGTCACGTCCCGGGTGATGTCGATGACCACCGGACCGGGGCGGCCGCTGCGGGCCAGGGCGAAGGCCTCCCGCACCGTGTCCGCCAGCTTTGTCACATCCCGCACCAGATAGGTGGATTTCGTAATGGGCATCGTAATGCCGGTAATGTCCACCTCCTGAAACGCGTCCCGGCCGATGAGGTTCTGGGGCACGTTGCAGGAGATAAAGACCACCGAGGAGGAATCCATGTACGCGGTGGCGATGCCGGTGGTCAGGTTCGTGGCGCCGGGGCCGGAGGTAGCGAAGCACACGCCCACCTTGCCGGTGCTGCGGGCGTAGCCGTCCGCCGCGTGGGCAGCCCCCTGCTCATGGGAGGTCAGAATATGGGTGATCTCCTTGCAGTCATATAAAGCGTCATACACGTTCAAAATCGTGCCGCCGGGATACCCGAAAATGGTATCCACCTTCTGTTCCCGCAGACATTCCATCAAGATCCGCGCGCCTGTGAGTTTCATGTCGATTACCTCCCCGTACAAGTAGCAAAAAAAGCGGCCCCGCTGACCAGCGGGACCGCTTTTGGCTCGTTTTTCTTACAAGCTCAACCGTTCTGTACCCCACGCCAGCCATATGGAATTGTGCCAATAATGGAAATAATGGCAACAAAAATGGACGCCATAATGGCGTCCATAATAATGGCGATCATAGAGCGAGAGCTTGCGGCGCAAGAGGATACGGCGTCTGCCTTGGCAGCCGCTGCGACAGTATGATCGAACAACTTCCTCATCCTGTCCACACCCCTCTCGTAAGATGTGGTTACAGTACCACTCATGAAGCGCTTTGTCAATCCGGTTTTGATAGATCGACCTATCTTTCGTAGCATTTCCAAAAATTTGCGGAATCCCGGAAAATTGGAATTGTAAATTTTTGCCATAAAAAGCCAATCCCGGATCAGTTTTGCGGAAGGGACACAGATTTATACAGCACCCAAAACGGCGCCCTCTGCCGGAGATCCTTCTCCGACAGGGAGCGCCGTCTCGTTTTCGTTTTTCTGCTCCGGAGATCCATTCAGGAGACCCGGTTGCTGTTCCGGGAGCGGCCCTCAGTCCTCCACCTCCGCAAGCACATTGGAACCTTTTGATGATCGGCCGCACATTTTCTGTTCGTAGCTGTCGCTTTGTGTCAAACTTTATATTTTATCAGTTATAACTTATAAACTCGCAATTTCTCCATTGAATTTCAACCGTAAGTGTGCTATACTATAGTCAGTCACGGAAAGGAGGCTAAGACTTATGATCAAACGCGAACTGTATATGAGCCGCATCCGCCCATTTATCGGAACAGAGCTGATTAAAGTCATGACCGGTATTCGCCGCTGCGGGAAGTCGGTCATGTTGGAGCTGATCAAGCAGGAACTCACGGAGTCCGGTGTCAGCCCGACGCAGTTTGTCTCCATCAATTTTGAAGATATGAGCTATTCCCACCTGCAAACCGCACAGGCGCTGCATGATGAGATCACCAAACGCGCCAAGGAGATCGGCGGCAAGGTCTACCTCTTTTTCGATGAGATCCAGGAGGTCAAGGACTGGGAGAAGTGCATCAACTCTCTTCGCGTTTCACTTGACTGTGATATCTACATCACCGGATCCAATGCAAAGCTGCTGTCCGGTGAGCTTGCGACCTATTTGGGCGGTCGGTATGTGGAGTTTGTGATCTATCCGTTTTCTTTTGGGGAGTTCATGGAGTTGTATCGCACGATCACACCCGATGCGTCCATCCAGCAGTGTTTCCAAAAGTACCTGCTCGCCGGAGGGATGCCCTATCTCGCAAATCTCCGCTATGCGGATGCGCCGTCCAAGCAATATCTTCACGATCTGTTCAACTCTGTCCAGCTCAAGGACATCGTGAAACGGAATAAAATCCGGGATGTAGATTTGCTGGAGCGGATCATTGCCTATGTGATCGCCAATGTGGGAACGACCTTCTCTGCGACCTCGCTTGCAAAGTTTCTGAAAAACGAGCAACGCACCGTTGCCCCGGAAACGATTCTGAACTATATCAGATACTGCTGTGAGGCGTACCTGTTCTATCAGGTGAAACGGGAGGACTTGCAGGGCAAACAGATCCTTGCCTCCAACGAGAAGTATTATATTGCCGATCATGGCATCCGCGAGGCGGTCTTCGGCGGCAATATGCGGGACATCAATCTCATTTTGGAAAATATCGTGTATCTGGAACTGCTGCGCCGGGGCTATGAAGTGACTGTCGGCAGAACGGGCGATAAGGAAATTGATTTTGTATGTGACAAGCGCGGCGAAAAGCTGTATGTTCAGGTCACTTACCTGCTGGCATCGGAAGAAACCGTCAACCGTGAGTTTGGTGCGTATGACAGCATCCGCGACAACTTCCCGAAGTACGTTGTTTCTCTCGATGAGTTCGATATGAGCCGAAACGGGATCAAACACCGGAATATCCGCGACTTCCTCTTGGCTGAGGAATGGAACTGATATCAGTACCCGCCGCAGTGAAAAACTGCGGCGGGTATTTTTATGCGGCACATCAGAGAACGCCGTCTCGTTTCCGCTTTTCTGTACCAGAGATCCATTCAGGAAACTCGTCGCTTTTTCAGGAGCGGCCCTCAGCCCTACACCACCAGGCGGCCCTCCACCTCCCGGCTGAGGTGCTGGTTCACCGTCAGGTATTCCTCCACCACATCTCGGGCGGAGGTAGACAGCACCCGGATCTTGCCGTTCTTCTCCACTTCCTCCAGCGTGATGTCCAAAAACGGCTTGAGGTTGTTGTAGTGGTACTTCTGCACCGCCACGGTATAAAGCCGCTCGGCGTACAGGGCCTCGCCGTCCAGTCTCAGGGTGCGGAAGGCCTGCTCGCTCCGGGACCAGACGATGTGCGTCCCGTGGGAGAACTGGTAGAACTCCGTGTGCTCCCCCTGGAATGCCTCGTCCCGCAGGATATGACGGATCATCCGTTCCAGCTGGGTGCCGGTGACCTTGAGCATATACACCGCGTCGTCATAGGGCAGGCACTCCACAAGGTCTGCGTAGTGGACCACCGGGCCGAGGGCGTAGCTGCGGATGGCCCCGGACCCCATGAGCATCAGGTCGATGCCGAAGCTGTCCCGCAGAATGTCGGCGATGAGGTCTCCCAGCGACGTTTCCTGATTGCGCTTGGGATGGGTCAGCTCACAGGAAAAGCGGGTAATGATGCGGTCATACTTCTGGGAGGTGGCGCTCCTGTAGCGCTGAATGAAGTTCTCCACCTCCTCGTCCCGGGGGCAGTGGGCATCGTCGATGGGGACCATCTGCCAGGTAAAGGTGTCGATGGCGTTGAGGTCGGTGTCCACCATGATGTCGAACCGGCCGATCTCGTCGGTACCGGTGCCCGCTTGCACGATGTAAATGTCGTTGACCTTGAAGGGCTCCTCTAACTTTGTGTGGCTGTGGCCGCCAATGATGACGTCCACGCCCCAGTCCGGGTCCAGCATCGCCGCCAGCTTCTTGTCCTCCTCAAAGCCGATGTGGGTCAGCAGCACGGTGAAATCAATGTCGATGGCGTTGTAGGCGTTGCAGATGTTGCCCACCTCCCGGGCCGCCTCCCCGATGTCCACAAAGGACCCGATCAGCTCGTCCGTCTTGGTGGCGGCCAGCACCTCCTCCGTGATGATGCCGATGAACAGGATCTTCATATCGTCGATATGGGCGATCCAGAAGGGCCGGAACATCCGCCGTCCGTTGGATTTGATGTGCAGATTGGCGTTGATGATAGGGAAATCCGCGCACTTTTCCAGAAACAGCAGATGGGCGAGGCCGTAGTCGATCTCGTGGTTGCCGATGGTGGCCACGTCCGGCCCCACCAGATTCATGATGCCGATGGTAGAGGTGCCCTTGTACTCCGAATCAATGACGCTGCCGCGGAACATATCTCCCGCCACGGCGTAGATTACGTTCTTTTCCTCCCGCCGCACTTTATTGACATAGCCCGACAACAGCGACACGCCGCCCGCCAGCCGTTCGTCGATCTGTTCGGCCAGAAAATCGCCATGCATATCATTCGAGTGCAGGATCGTCAGCTATTTCAGATTCTTCATGCGCCTCTCCTTTCTTCCGCAGCCGATCGCTTCTCTGCTCGTTCGTTCCTCCCGATTCCGACACAGCCCTCAGGGGCTGACTGCAGTTTGAACAGGGGGTGCGCCGGTTTCCGCACCGCACCCCCTGCGCCTATTCACTTGTAAGAGATGGGCGGCAGGCCCGCTTGACATCACCTTTGCGGTGCAACCACCCCAATGGTATTACTTATTATAATAACATGATATCGGGTATCGCCGCAAAATGCAAGAACAATTTGCATTTCTGCCAGAAATATTTGTCCTTGTATTAAAGATTCCAAATTAAAACACGCACAGTGCGGTGAAGCAGGCGGCGTCCGGGCCGAGGGCCTCCATGAGATAGCTGCCGTCCCCGTTCCGGAAGCCCACCAGACGCAGCGTTTCGCCAAGGGTAGCCTCGTGGTTGTAATTGATGTAGAATTCCCGGGGCGTCCGCTCCTGTAAGTCACAGGGCAGGTAGTCCCAGATAATGTCGCCGTAGTTGGCGCTGTAAAGGTGGCCGTTGCCGTCCAGATCGGACCAGACCACCTGCCGGGTCCCCAGCTCCTCCACCCCCTCGTGGGGCAGCAGGAGCTTTTTCGGGTCCGGGCAGTCGATGACCCGGTCGCAGGTCTGTATGGGCTTGGCGGTAAAGGCGGAGGGCCGCATGATCTTCCGGGTGGCGGGGTTCACCAGGATCCAGTCGCTTTTCACCGACACCCGCACCTCACCGGCCTGATCCTTCATCTCATAGACCCGCTGCATATGGGCGCCCTTGACCCCGTTTTCATAGGTGGCGATGTCCAGCACATCCCCCGCCATGGGAATCTGATGGATACGCATGGCCAGCCGGGAGAGCAGGAACACCTCCCCCATTTCAAACAGCACGTCATGGGTCAGGCCCCGGGCGTTGTAGTCATACCCCGCGTAGGCCGCCGCCTTGTTCAAAAGGCCGGAGACCTTTGCCCGCTGATACCGGTCACAGTCAGCAAAGCACAGCTCCTCCTGCCGGAAGTAACCGTTTTTATATAATTCCTGCCGGAAATCCTTCATGTGTATTCCTCTTTCCGTTGTTTTATGGACTTAATTTACCACAAACCGCGGTGTTTCACAATGCCCGAGTTGGACAACGCCCCGCCCTGCGGTGCAATGACCGTATTGTGAATTTGCCGGAAACGATGCAAGGAAGAACGCAGCAAGCAGGGCCGGACAGAAAAATTTCTGTCCGGCCCTGCCCTTTTACTGTTATTGTATTTGCCGGCTGAGGGGCCAGCCTTGAATCGGTTTCCCCGTCAGCGCATGGACTGGTATTCAGCCAACACGCTGTCCAGCAGGTCCGCGGCGCTCTGATAGATGGCGGCGTTCATCTGGTTGAAGGGGCAAACGGCCCGGTCGCTGATCCCCAGTCCCCGGTGCACCAGCAGCTTTTTGAGGATCAGGGAGCAGTTGGTGTCCATATCGTAAATGGGCATCAGCTTCTGGATCAGGTGGTACAGGGCGAAGGTGCGATCAAAGTCCCTTTCGTTGGCGGCCTTCACCAGACTGCTCCAGATCTCCGGTACGATGATAGACAGCGCGCCGATGCACCCGCCGCCCCCGTTGTTGGCGATGTTGCTGAGGAACTGGTCGTCAAAGCCGGAGTAGACGGTGAAGGGCTTCCCCTCTACCGCCCGGCACACCATATTGGTGTGGCCGGGGGTGGACACGGAATCCTTCAGCCCGATGATGTTGGGGTTCGCGTCGATCAGGCGGCGAATCGTCTCCGGAGCGATGGAATGTCCGGTACGGGGCGGGAAGTTGTAAAGATACAGGTCTCCCTTCACGTCCTTGGCCAGACGGTCATAGTAGACGAACAGCTTTTCCTGATCCATCTCGAAATAGTAGGGGCTGATGACCATGGGCGTGTAGCCCAGCTCATACACCGCGTTGGACAGGGCCAGCGTATCGGCGTAGCGGATGCAGCCGGTACCGGCCAGCAGCTCCACCCGTCCGTTGACATACTCCGCATAGAAGCGGAAGAAGTCCAGGCGCTCCTGCTCGTTCAGATCCGGGAACTCTCCGGCGGAGCCCAGCACAAGAATGCCGTCCAGCCCGCCCTCGATCAGAAAATCGATAACCTTTTTGTTGCCTGCGTAGTCGGGCTTTTCCTCTTCGTTGAAGATCGTGACAACAGGCGCGATGATCTTTGCCATAGAAATCCTCCTAATCAGCCGGCCAGCTTCAGTACACCGAACACCAGTGTGCTGGCGGCCATCATGGCAAGGCCGTTGATGGCCTCGTAGCCCAACAGCTTCAGCCGCTTCCCGGATCATTCCCCGGCTGACGCCGAACCGATCCGCCAGTTCATATTCGTTGGGCAGCTTTGCACCCACCGCCAGCCGTTCATCCAGAATATACCGGATGAGATTGTCCTCAATGCACTCTGTCAGCGCTTGATTTTAATGTTAATCAGTTCTGCCGTAGTTTGCTCCTTTTGGATAAAAGGTCCCCCTCGTGTCTCCTGATTCCGGTGGCATTGTACCATACCCATACGGGAAATGTAAAGAATAATTCAACGGTCAGTTTACTGTTTTGCATCAGGAACATGGCAATCTATCCGCAGGTGCAAGCAGCGGTGCGCAAGGCATCCACCGCCGCCGGTGACACGGTGTTTCCCACGGCTCACGCCTGTGCGCAACAGCGTCTGCACGAAAAAACGGCCGACAGTTTGACTGCCGGCCGGGAAGCTCTATATGTTTACCGTCCTCTTAACGGGCAGCGATTCACTTACGCCTCTGCCGGGCAGTCCGCCAGAGCAGCCTCATCGGCGATGACGATGACATCCCGGTGGAGCTGCAGGATCGACGCCGGGACCTGAGGCGTCACGGGGCCGAAGAAGCTGTTCCGGATGGCCTCCGCCTTGTCCGCGCCGCTGGCGATCAGCAGGACCCGCTTGGCCTGCATAATGGCCTGCATACCCATGGAGTACGCCTGCCGGGGCACCTGCGCCTCGTTTTCAAAGAAGCGGGTGTTGGCGGCGATGGTGCTCTCCGTCAGGGTCACCTGATGGGTGCCGCAGGCAAAGCAGCTGTCCGGCTCGTTGAAGCCGATGTGAGCGTTGCGGCCGATGCCCAGCAGCTGCAGATCGATGCCGTTATGCTCCTCGATGATCCGGTCATACCGGGCGCACTCCAAAGCGCTGTCGGTCTGGGTGCCGTCCGGCAGGAAGCTTCTGTCCGCCGGGATATTGATATGGTTAAACAGATTCTCCCGCATGAAGCGGCGGTAGCTCTGGGGATGCTCCCCGGACAGGCCGCAGTATTCGTCCAGATTGATGGAAACCGCCTTCCCGAAATCCAGCTCGCCCTTCTGATACCACTCAACCAAATGGCGGTAGGTGCCGATGGGGGTGGAGCCGGTGGCAAGGCCCAGCACACTCTTGGGGTTCAGGGACACCTGCGCGGCGATGATGTTCGCAGCCTTCAGGCTCATGTCATCATAATTTTTCGCACGAATCAGTCTCATAGGACCTCCTTCACAAACTTCCGATTTTCCGGTTGTATTTCTCTCACGGACAATTATAGGGGCCGCGCCCGTTCCTGTCAATACGGCGTTCATCTGCCGATACGGCCATTTCTGCGGCGCTTCCCCTTCTTTCCCCGGCTATTGACAAGCTCCGACCTTTCTGCAATACTCATCTTTAGCTGGCGGAGCTTCGGCATCCGCCGGATCGAATGGGAGGAAACATGTTGAAACAAACCGGGTATTCCCGGGAAGCGCCTCTGCTTCCCGCTATTCTTCGCTTTTCCATTCCGCTGATGCTGACGGGGATCTTGCAACTGGCGTACAACACGGCGGATTCCATCATCGTGGGCCGCTATGCGGGCCACGCTTCTCTGGCGGCCGTCGGTTCCACCACCTCTATCATTTTCCTCATCATCACGCTGTTCAATGGCGTCTCCATCGGCGCGAACTACATGGCCGCCCGGGACTTTGGCGCCCAGGATGACAAGGGGCTGTTCCGGACGGTACACTGTGCCGCCTTGCTGAGCGTTATTCTCGGACTGCTGGCCTGTGTGTGCGGACTTCTGCTCTCCACTCCCCTGCTGCGCTGGGCGGACGCCCCGGAGGACGTTCTGCCTTTGTCGGTGCTGTATCTGCGGATCTACTTCTTAGGCGTCCCCGCTCTGGTGGTCTACAACTTCGGCAGTGCCCTGCTGCGGGCGGTGGGCGACACCTTTTATCCCCTGCTGTTCATGATCGTCTCCGGCGCGCTGAACGTCGCGCTGAATCTGCTGTTAGTGGTGGTTATCCCTCTGGATGTGGCCGGCGTGGCCATTGCCACCTCCGTCTCTCAGCTCCTCTCCGCGGTGCTGGTGACGGTCCGCCTGTGTACCTTCCGGGGGCCGTGCCGTCTGGAGCTGCGGAAGATCCGGCTGTATCCGGACCGGACGGGCCAGATGCTGCGGCTGGGCTTCTCTGCCGGGCTGCAGGGCGTTCTCTTCTCCGCCTCAAACGTGATGATCCAGTCTGCCATCAACTCCTTCGGCTCCGTGGTCATGGCGGGCAGCTCCGCCGCCTCCGGCATTGAGAACTTCATCCACACCGCGCTGAACACCTTCTATCAGTCCGCCATCACCTTCACCGGCCAGAGCATCGGGGCCTCCGATCCCCGCCGGGCCGTGCGGGTCTTTCGGATCAATCTGGCCCTGACAACAGGGCTGGGCATTGTGCTGTGCACACTGGCCCAGATCTTTCAGGCGCCCCTGCTGGGACTGTACGTCCAGTCCACCGATCCGGCCTACGACGCGGTCATCGCCGCCGGTGTGGTCCGGGTTCTGGCACTCAGCCGGTTCCAGTGGGTCGGCGGCCTGATGGAAACGGCCTGCGGCACCCTCCGGGGTCTGGGCCACTCCATGAATCCCACCGTCACCACCCTCATTGGCGCGTGTCTGCTGCGGGTAGTCTGGCGGTACACCGTGTTCGAGGCGGTGGGCACCGTGGAGAGCATGTACTGGTCCTATCCGGTCAGCTGGCTCCTGACTTTCCTGATCCATTTGATCTATCTGGAGCGTGACCGCCGCAGGCTGATGGCGGAGAACACGGCCGCCCGATAAGCAGCGGCTCCCATTCCGGATTTTTATATTTCTCATAAGAGGAATTGCGTTTTGGCAAAACTACTTTTTGTGTGTCACGGCATTATTTGCAGAAATCTCTAAAATCCCCTGTAATATCAAGGTTTTTCAGGCTTGAAGGTAGTGCTACTACACCACTACTACACCAGTGAGTCTCGATGTGACAAAAATTTTGAGATCGAGGTCAAGTTTATAGATAATATCTTACCGGACTTCATTTTCGATGGAGTCCGGATTTCTATATCCAGAAGCAGCATTTCCTGTGTCGGCAAAAAGTGCAACAATTTCGTTTTGAATGCTATTGATATTTTTGCCGATGGCATGGTATACTATGTAATAGATTAACGTGGTTTTTTGATGGATTTTATGGTGGAGGATCATGGATGCGATATCTTTCAGTTGCTGAAATAGCGAAAAAATGGGATGTGTCCGAGCGCAGTGTTAGAAATTACTGCGCCCAGGGGCGTGTGAATGGTGCGTTTCTTACCGGCAAGACATGGAACATTCCGGAAAACGCAGAAAAGCCGGAGCGTACCAACAAAAGAAAAGATAAACCGACTACTCTGTTGGATATTCTGAAAGAACAGAAGGCAAGTAAATGTTCCGGTGGGATCTACCATAAAACACAGATCGAATTGACATACAATTCCAACCATATGGAAGGAAGCCGCCTGACACACGATCAGACCCGATATATCTTTGAAACCAACACCATCGGCGTAGAAAAAGAAGTGTTGAATGTGGATGATGTAATCGAAACAGCAAATCACTTCCGCTGCATTGACATGATTATTGATCATGCAAAAGCAGCTCTGACGGAGAAATTCATCAAAGAACTTCACTTGGTTTTGAAAAACGGCACCAGCGATTCCAGAAAAGATTGGTTTGCTGTTGGCGATTATAAGAAACTCCCGAATGAAGTCGGCGGCAGAGATACCGTCCTTCCGGAAGAAGTTGCCGATAAAATGAAGGCCTTGCTGACGGAATACAACGCCAAGGAAAAAAAGACCTTTGAGGATATTCTGGACTTCCATGTGAAGTTTGAGCGGATTCATCCGTTCCAGGACGGCAACGGTCGTGTGGGCAGATTGATTATGTTTAAGGAGTGCCTGAAATACAATATCGTTCCGTTCATCATTGAGGACGATCTGAAGATGTTCTATTACCGTGGACTAAAGGAATGGGACAATGAAAAGGGCTATCTGACAGATACCTGCCTGACCGCACAGGATAAGTATAAAGCGTATTTGGATTATTTTAGGATTGCATATTAAGCAAGAAGCGAGGTGCAGCTATGTCAGCAGAAAAGAACTGGCAATTTGAACTTGAAGAATCATAAAAAATAAAAATCCCATGCAATAAATCGTCCTTTCCGTGCATTACACGGATGACAGGAGATGGAAGCCTATGCTCAGTATGCTGATGACAACCGAATATGCTCCGGCAGAGGATCGGCACGAGCTGCAGCAGTTGCTGATCCACATTGCCGGCGGTGAGCGCGAAGCGCTGGCGGAGCTGTATCAGCGCACGAGATCGGCGGTGTACGGCTTAGCGCTGTCGTACCTCAAAAACGCGCAGGACGCACAGGATCTGACACAGGACGTCTATGTGCAGGTGTGGGACCGCGCGGAACAGTACCGACTCATCGGATCACCCATGGGCTGGCTGCTGGCCGTGTGCCGAAACCTGTGCCTGATGCGCCTGCGGCGGGAGGAACGCCATGCCGCCCTCAGCGAGGAGGAATGGGACGCCATTCCTGCGCGGGAGTGCGGACTGGACGCCGATGAGCGCGCACTGCTGCAAGGCGCATTGGCTGTGCTCGGCGAGGAGGAGCGGCGCATCGTGCTGCTCCACGCTGTTACGGGCCTGAAGCACCGGGAGCTCGCGGCGCTTCTTGAGCTGCCGCTCCCACCGTCCTGTCGAAATATCACAGAGCATTGAAAAAGATGCGCAGCTTTCTGGAAGGAGATGACGCCCGATGACCAATGAAAAAATGGAGCAGAGGCTGGCTGCGGCGCTTGAAAAGACCGCGCCGGATGATGTGAACGGCGTTCTCTCCCGCTGTGAAGAGCGGAAAGGAACGGTAATTCCCATGACAACAAAGAAAACGGCAAATAGAAAATGGACATCGCTCATTGCCGCCTGCCTTGCTGTAATGCTGCTTGGCGGCGGAGGCGTGTTCTACCAGCGAGCGAACGCGGTGGCGTCCGTGGTGTCGCTGGATGTGAACCCGAGCATTGAACTGAAGGTGAACCGGAGCGAAAAGGTTCTCGCCTGTACGCCGCTCAACGAGGATGCAAAAGCCATCCTTGCGGATATGGGCAATGGCGCTGACCTCAAGGGCGCAAAGCTGGATGTGGCGGTAAATGCCATCGTGGGAAGTCTCGTGCGCAACGGCTATCTCGACAGCATTTCCTCCGCCATCATGATCTCGGTGGAGGACAAGGATACCGCCCGTGCGGAAAAGCTCCAGCGTGAGCTGACCAGCACTGTGGACGGCGTGCTGCAGACGAGCGAAGCAAAGGCCGCCGTCCTGACGCAGACGCTCACGCAGGACGCGGGGCGGGAACAGCAGGCCCGTGAAAACAACATTTCCACCGGAAAAGCGGCGCTGGTGAACCACGTGCTCGCACTCAACTCCGCACTCAAGTTTGACGCGCTGGCAAAGCTCTCAGTCGAAGAACTGAAGGATCTCGCGGAAGCGGGCGCGCCTGCCATGCCCATCGGCAAAGCTGCCGCTGCCTATGCCGCGGAGCAGTATGCCGGAACAGCGGCGCTGGACTCCGTCACAGCGGAGGTCGATTCCGAACTGGACGAATCTCCCGCCCACTACGAGGTGGAGCTGCACACGGCGTGGGGCGAGTTCGAGTATCTGGTGGACGCTTACACGGGAAAGGTGATCAGCGGGCAAAAAGACCTGCCGTCCACCGTTTCCGCTCGGAATGACACGGTAAAGCCCTCCCAGCCCGTCAGCCCGCCTGCCCAGTCCTCCCAGCCTGCCCAGCCGTCCGGCAGCGCGGACATCGGTCACGCCAAGGCAAAATCTATTGCCCTGAATCACGCAGGTGTGAGTGAAAATGAAGCGTATGACATGGATATCGAACTGGACGATGAAGATGGAATACTCGTCTACGAGGTCGAGTTCAAATCCGGCAATATGGAATATGACTA
>VOFG01004607.1_pt1 | contig 19174 bp, 21 predicted proteins | sample 5384171 | NCBI WGS metagenome assembly VOFG01 (sample SAMN12384726, study PRJNA508395) | human gut metagenome | isolation source: healthy gut F | host: Homo sapiens
CGCTTCGTTCGGTGCAGTGCTGTGCAACACGGGCGGCAAATATGAATACATGCAAGAAGCAGTCTGCCGCAAGTCAGGCTATCTAACGAAACTCCTTTTTCCTTCGCTCCGCCAGTTCGGGCATGCCTCGGCGGCAACGTGAACGGATATGGGTGAGCGGATTGCGGATCATCGCCGTATCGGGATTTCCGGATCGACCAGAAAAATCCGGCATCCGGGCCGCAACGTAACGCACCAGCGATGCGGCGGGATAGACCGCCAGCGAAGTACCGACTACGACCATGAGATCGGCTGTCCCGGCGATCTCGGCCGCCCGTTCGAACATCGGGACCGCCTCGCCGAAAAAGACGATATGACGGACGCAGGCAGCGCCCCGTCGGGGGCCGTGGCATCCAACGGCTGTTCCCACCCTTCGATCGGAACGATCAACGCGGGATCGCGCGAGGAGCGGAGTTTCCGCAGTTCGCCGTGCAGATGCGTACTGCGTGGGTCGAACCGGCGCGTTCGTGCAGGTCGTCTACATTCTGGGTGATGACCTCCGACGAAATCACTCCTCCAGGCCCGCGATGGCGCGATGGCCCGCATTGGGACGGGCCGCCAGCATCTCGCGGCGGCGTTTGACAAAAAATTCGACACCTGCGGCGATTGTCGCGCAACGCCTCGGGCGTACAGACATCTTCGATTCGGTAGTTGGCCCAGCCCGCCGGCATCGCGGAAAGTAGCCAGTCCGCTGTCGGCACTCACGCCGGCACCCGTAAAAACAACGATCTTTTCATCGGGTTAAAGATAGCGTAAATTTCAGAAAAATATCCCGCATCGTCCTAAAAATCCGTTCCGCCGGAGTGGACAAGAAAAACTCCCGAACGGGCGCCCAACAGCCGAGTGTCGAAAACCGCAGGACGGGACCGGCAGGGACATAAAAACAGCGCTGCGCTGCGTATCCGGCCGGACGGAAGTTACCGCCGGGCTCGTTCCGCCAACCAAACAGGAACGATCACACAGACTACCGTCAATACTTTACTGACGATTTCCCGCCGCACCCTCCAACACCGTACGTTCGCCTTCGACGATCCGTCCGATGCTCGGTGAAAAGACGGCATAGCATATCGCAGCCCCACCGCAAAAGAACCCACAGCCACCATCGCAACCCGCGGGGAGCAAACCGATCCCCGGAAGCCTGTTCCGGATTTTCAGCATTCGAATCCGCCTCCGGATCGGGTCCTGTTGCGGCCCAGACGCCCAATATCCAACCGAATACGCATAAACCGCCGGCGATCGACGCCCGCACCAAGCTCCGCTCCGGAGTCGATTCTCCGCCGGAAACCAAGCAGCAGCAATACGATCCGAACCCTGCCACGAAAGCAGGGAGGAAGTCCGATCCACAATCTGTTTACGGATAAACATGCGAAACCTGACCCGACTCGGCACACCGTTTATTTCCGAGCCATTTTCTCCGCTCCCGAGGCTCCCGGCCGTCGCTGCCGGACGCCACCGCATAAAACTGATTCGCATAGATTCACTCTTTTTCGGGTTTCGGCTCCGGATTTCCCGACCCGTGATTTTTCAGGCGGCCGCTTCTGCGCAGAGCTTCCATGATGATCCACTGCAGTTGTCCGTTGGTGCTGCGGAACTCGTCCGCAGCCCACCGCTCGACCGCCTCCATCGTAGCCGCATCGACACGCAGCACAAAACTCTTCGTCGCCTCCTTCGCCATCGTCCGATCCTAATGATGCAACGTACCTGCATTGACGATCGGCTGTGCAGCCTCGTCGGCACACAGCACCACCAGAAGATTGCTCACCATAGCCGCCTTGCGCTCCTCGTCCAACTCCACGATCCGGTCGTCGGCCAACCGGTCGAGAGCCATCTTGACCATCGTGACGGCTCCCTCGACGATCTTCTCGCGAGCCGAGATGATCGCATCGGCCTGTTTGGCGCCGCAGCATCACGGCCGCAATTTCCGGCGCGTAGGCCAGGTAGGTTGATGCGGGCCTCGATCACTTCGATACCGGCCATCGAAAGACGGTCGTTGAGCTTGGCTTCGAGCTGATCGTTGATCTCGTCGCTGTTCGAACGCAAAGTCAGTTCGTCGTCCGCGACGCCGTTGTTATCATACGCATAATACCCCGCCACCTGACGCAGTGCGGCATCGCTCTGCACGCTGACGAAGTTTTCGAGCACCTTCATACGAGCCGAAGCCGAAACCGCAAGATCGGTGCCGCCCATCGTCGAGCGTCGATGTCGAACACGGCCCGGTAGATCTCGTCCGGACGGATTTTCCACACCAGCACCAGGCCGATCATCACCGGATTTGCCGTTCTTGTCGTTCACCTTGATCGGCTCGACGTTCAGGTTGCGGGCACACCGAAATTTTCTTGCGTCCCATAAAGGGATTGATCCACCAAAACCCGTTTCGTAAAGTCCCCTTGTATTTACCGAAAAACATAACGACACGGGCTTCGTTGGGTTCGAGCAGCATAAATCCCCTGAAACAGAACATACCCTTATAAAAAACAGGCATGCGCCGCAAACCAGCATCGCAGTCCGCAGCCCAATGCGCGGATCCATTTCATCGCTGCCGAGCACGCACAGCGCGATACCTCCGGCAATCAACACCAGCAACCCGACGAGCGCGACGAAGCCGTTGGCCCGCCAACCCGAATAGACAAAATTTCCCTTTTCCATAACCATCCTGTTTTTATGATATTATTTTGATATTACAAATATATCATTCTATTTTTAATTACGCAACGATTTTCGTAAAAAAAGCTCCGCCCGTCTGAAAAATTCAGACGGGCGGAGCTTACAATGCCTCGGTCACGGGAAGAGGCTAATCCTGCAAAGCCGGTCGATCAGCGGGAATCCCAACCCACCGCATCGGCACCGCCACCAATCGGGACAGGCGGATTGCGGGCGCAACCATCAACTCTCCCCGGCTGCACGTGCAGCGGTTCGACGGGGCGGATGCAGGATCGGGTTTCTGCGAATCAGTGCGTAAATACGCGGCCTTTCTGCTTGATTTGCTTCTCGTATTTGATACGGGAATCGGTCGGATACTCCAGCTTTTCAAGCTCGGCCACAGCGTTCTTGATGTCGTCGATAAGCATGTCGGCCATATCGCGCGACATTCCATGACGAACGCCCACGCGCATGACGAACAGATTTTCCAGGTTCTCAGGCATCGTATAGGCCGGAACCATCCACCCGCTCTGCTGCAACAGCGCCTGCAAATCGTAGAGCGTCCACTTGGCCGTCTTGTCGTAATCGGGATTCATATACCAGATGAACAACGGATTGACCAGCTTGTCGGCATAGTTGCGGAAGCACTTCATCTTGCCGATCTGATCGTGGCAATAGGTGGCGATGTCCATCGAATTCTGCTGAATCTCCTTGTAGCCCTCGAATCCCAGGCGGAGGAAATTGTAGTACTGTCCCAGCACCTGGGCCGCCGGACGCGAAGTTCAGACCGACCTGCGTGATGTTGGCGCCCAGATAGTTGACGCTGAACGACATCTCTTCGGGCAGATACTTCTTGTCCTTCAGACGACCCAGCCCAGGCCCGGATAGACCAGTCCGTATTTGTGCCCGACGTAGAGATCGAGAGCACCCACTTCAGGCGGAAGTCCCATTTCACCTCGGGATTCAGGAACGGCAGGGATGAAACCGCCGGAAGCGGCGTCCACGTGGATCGGAATTTCGAAGCCGGTCTTCTTGTTGTAAGCATCGAGCGCCTTGTCGAGCGCCTCGACATCATCGTTCAGACCCGTCCAGGTAACGCCCTGAATCGGTACGATACAGATCGTGTTCTCGTCGCATGGCGAGCGCCTGCTCGGGATCGAGCGTCCGGGTTCTTCAGCGTCAGAGGCACGGTTCGCAGTTCGATTTGCCAAAGCTGGCAGAACTTCTCCCACCACCTGGAAACCGGCGCTCATCACCCAGATTCGGTTTGTCGAACGGTTTGCCCGCAGCCTGGCGACGCTTGCGCCAGCGCAGCCACGCGGCCACACCGCCCAACATACATGCCTCCGAAGAGCCGATACCGAGGGCGCCTGCCTTCCACTGCGCCTTCTCCGGAGTATTCCAAAGATTAGCGATCATGTTGATACAGCGTCCATTCATAACGGCAATGCGGGGATACTCCGTTTCGTCGATATAGTTTACACTGATTGCTTCATTCATAAGTCGGGTAGCGTATTCGTCCATGTAGGTAGTCACGAACGTCGCCAGATTCAACCGGGGCTGAGTCTGGGGGATAAGTTTCGTCTTTGACGATCTGATATGCAATTTCCGGGCGCATCATTCCCTGGGGGGATCATCGGTGGGAGCAGGCTCGAGCACTTCTTTCGATCCGAAAACTGTCGTCAGCAGTTCATCATTGTTTCGTTTTCTGGTTCATACGCTTATAATTATTTTGGTTCGTAACAGAAGAATGACACAAACTATGCCAGGAGGCAATCCGCCTCAAACATTTTCAGAAGAACATCCGCACATTCGCAGATAAAACCCCGAAATAACGAAATTCAACGACCAATCCGGTTAAACATACTTTCGAAAGGTCGGACGCACTCGGCAAAGCCGCCGGACGCACCGGTCGGACTCTGTTCCCGTTTTTATCGCCCCCGCAGAAGACAGGGAGCCTCCGGCATAAAAAAAACGAACTCATTTGTTTTTATTCTGTTCTCATTTTCACTACCTTTGTAATAATTTTTATCCACCCTTTACAAAATAGGTAAAAACTTTTGCGGCATGGCAGCATATTTTAACATTTTTTTTGATCGTCATGGCCCTGCTGGCCCTTGGCGGTTTATCGCCTCCACTATTTCGAGGCCGGATACGGCTATCTCTTCAACCGTAAATACGGCTTTCCGATCCCGAACCGGATCGGCTGGGTGCTGATGGAGTGTCGGTATTCATCGCCATGACCGTTCTCTGGCTCCTCTCCGACCGCACGTGGGAAGCGGCGCCGCTGGCCCTGCTGATCCTGTTCCAGGGACACTACCTGCAACGGGCGTTCATCTTTCCACGCTCAACGCCCTGATGCAGGGCGGCTGGATCTTCTACGTCTCCCCGCCGGCTACTACGACGGTTGGTTCGCACGTCCCTATTTTGGGTCGGGCGGTGCGCTGTTCATCGCCGGCATGGTCATCAATCTCCGCCCGACCGCATCATCCGCCACCTGCGCCGGCCGGGCGATACGCGCCACTACATCCCCTACGGCGGAATGTTCCGCTATGTCTCGTCGGCCAACTACTTCGGCGAACTGCCGAATGGATCGGTTTCGCCGTCGCGTCGTGGTCATGGGCCGGCGCGGTATTCGTCGTCTGGACGTTCGCCAATCTGGCGCCGCGATCGGCCTCGCTCTACAAACGCTACGAGCAGGAGTTCGGCGAGGAGTTCACCTCGCTGCACCGCAAACGCATCCTTCCTTTCATCTATTGATTCCATGGAAAAAGAGTCGCTGTTGTTCACACCCTACAAATTAGGTCCCGTCACGCTGCGCAACCGCACGATCCGTTCGGCGGCATTCGAATCGATGGGCCGCGCCTACGGCCCCACCGAACAACTGAAAAACTACCACGTGAGCGTCGCCCGCGGCGGCGTGGGAATGACCACACTGGCCTACGCCGCCGTCTGTCGCAGCGGGCTGTCGTTCGAAAAACAGCTGTGGCTGCGACCCGAAATCGTCCGGGACTGCGCGACATCACCGAAGCCGTCCACCGCGAAGGAGCCGCCACATCGATCCAGATCGGCCATTGCGGCAACATGACGCACTACACCACGGCCGGACAGATTCCGATCGGTGCATCGTCGGGCTTCAACTTCTATGCCTACACCCCCGTGCGCCATGCGGCGCGACGAAATCCGACAGGTGGCCACCGACTTCGGCCGTGCGGTGGATACGGCGCACGAAGCGGGATTCGACTGCGTGGAAGTACATGCAGGCCACGGCTACCTCATCTCGCAGTTCCTCTCGCCCCTACACCAACCGCCGCCGCGACTAGTACGGCGGCTCGCTCCCGAACCGGATGCGCTTTCTCAGGATGTGTCTGGACGAAGTGATGGAAACGGCCGCCCGCCGGAACATGGCCGTACTGGTGAAAAACACAACATGGAGGACGGTTTCAAGGGCGGCATCGAAATCCCCGAAAGCCTCGAAATCGCCCGCGCGATCGAAACCTACGGCGTCGACGGCATCGTCCTCTCGTCGGGTTTCGTGAGCAAGGCGCCGATGGCCGTCATGCGGGGCATCATTCCGCTCTACACGATGAGTTACTACATGCAGTGGTGGCTGCGCATCTTCGTGCGGCTCTTCGGACGGTATATGATTAAACAATACCCTTTCGAAGAGTGCTTCTTCCTGGAAAACGCCAAAAAGTTCCGCGCCGAGCTGAAACTGCCGCTGGTCTACGTGGGCGGGCTGGTGAGCCGCGAAGGAATCGAACGTGCGCTCGACAGCGGGTTCGAACTGGTGCAGATGGCCCGCGCGCTGGTCAACGATCCGGCTTTCGTCGACATGCTCATCACGCCGGACAGTTGCGCCCGGCGAGCCTTGAAAGCCCTCTGGCGAGGACGCCGCTGCTGCGTGCCCGGCTGGTGGAACCGGCTTTTCATACCCTTCTGCCGTCTGATGCCGATGTGCGTACTCCGGGTTGCCCGCAAGTACACGATGAAGCTTCAACGCTAACACACAGAACCCGATAAAAAAAAAGATAGACGGCCATGAAAAAATGGATCAAGATTCTGCTCGTCACCCTCGGCATCATCGCAGTACTCGTCGTGACGACGATTCTGCTGTTGCCTCCTATCGCGAAAAACTACCTTGAAAAACACAGCAAGGAACTCGTCGGCCGGCAAATAACCATCGAGAAACTGCGGTTCAACGTACTCAACGGCAAACTCCGAATCGACCAGATCGCCATGCTCGAACCGGACGACTCGACGACATTCGCATCGCTGGGAAATTTCTATACTGAATACACCTGCTGCCCCTGCTGCGTCAGCGGATACACATCGACGCCGTACTGATCGACAAACCCTACCTGAACGTCTATCAGGATGGCACCAGCTTCAATTTCGACGACCTGCTGACCCGATTCCTGACCCCTGCGGACACGGTCGAAAAGGCCCCGTCGAACCCCTGGACAGTCGATATCGACGACATCAAGATACACAACGGCGAGCTGACTTACAAGGACATGCAGCGTAACGTCACGTGGGGCTTCAACGAGCTCGACATCGACGTACCGGGACTGCACCTCTCCGGACACGAACGGACGGACATGGGCATCGTGTTCAACTTCTCACGGGGCGGTTCGCTCCGCACCTCGCTGGAATACGACCAGGCGACGGCCGACTACGACCTCAGCCTGCTGCTTTCGAACTCTCGCTGGCAGGCACGGCGGCCTATTTCAATCAGGTGATCGACATCGGCTCGGTAGAGGGCCTCGTCACGCTCGACCTGCATGTGAAAGGCAACGCCAACCACCTGCTCGACCTGCGCACGTACGGCATAGCGGCCGCATCGGGGCTGAAACTGCGCGACAGCCGCGACAACCGGATCATCGACGTCGATACGCTCAATTTCGACCTGCGGGACGGCAATCTGGGCACGATGCAGTACGATATTCGCCGAATCTATGCCGCCGGCATCCGCACCCAGTTCGAAATCTACCGGGGCGGCGGCAACAACCTGCTCGCTCTGATCAAAGCTCCCGAAGAGCGTCCGACGGAAACGGAAGCGACCATCGACGGTGAAACGACCGTAACCATCGAACGCGAAGAACCGGCCACGACGCAGCTCAATTTCACCGTCGGCGAACTGCTTCTGGACAAGGGAGAGATCGCCTTCACGGACAACACGTTCGAAAAACCGTTCCGATACCTCATTTCGGACATCCGGCTGTCGAGCCGCGACATCGATTTCAGCAAACAGAACGAACTGACGCTCGACGCCAAATTGCAACGCACGGGATCGGGCCATATCCGTTGGAAAGGCTCGTTTCAGAACCTCGACAACCACAACCTCATGGTCGCTCTGTCGAACATCAACCTCAAGGATTTCACCCCTACTGCGAACATTTCACGGCCTACCCGCTCACGGGCGGCAACCCACGTTCCGCAGCCAAAACATCATCGCTGACCGTTTTCTCAACGGCACGAACCACCTCGACATATTTCAATGCGAGGTCGACAAGAAACGCAAGGACCTGGAGCCTGAATTCAAGATTCCGCTCAAGCTGGGACTTTACATTCTCAAAGACCGCAAAGGACACGTCAAGATCGACCTGCCGGTGAAAGGCAACCTCGACTCCCGGAATTCTCCCTACCGCAAGATCGTGATGAAGGCGCTGGGCAATGTTCTGCTGAAAGTCGTGACGGCACCCTTCTCGTTCCTGACGGGCGGAGGCGACAATCTCGACCGCATCGAGGTCGATCCGCTGCAATTCTCCCTCAATACGGATCAATACGCCACGCTGGATAAGGTGGCCGACATACTGCGCGACAAGCCCGAAATGCAGATAGGCCTCGCGCAGCGGATCAACCGCAGCAAGGCCGTCGGACGGCTGGCAGAACTGAATCTCAAAATGGCCTGCTACAACTCGACCCTTCCGGCGGGCGAGCGGCTGTCGATGATCGACTTCGAGCGAATCCAGGAGACCAAGCTCAAATCGGACGAAGTGATGCGCTTCGCCGACTCGCTGCTCGCCCTGCGCGGCATCGACGGCAGCAAACTCTCCGGCAGCCGGAAAGCCCTCACGCTTTACGGAGACCAGGCAGCCGGACAGCTCGAAAAATTCTCGTCCGCCGCGACAGCGCGATCGTCGAATACCTGACCCGATCGCAGGGAATACCCGTCACCGCGATCTCGGTACGGACGATTCCGGCACAGGAACTCGGCGATTACACGGGAAAAGATATTTATGCCATCCAGCTCGGTATGGAGGAAGAGAGCATCGACGTAACGGACGGCAATACGGCAGGCGATACGGAAACAACGGATACATCGGCTTCCGCGACGGCGGAAGTCCTCGCGACTGTACCGGAACAGGCGGCGGTACAACTCACGCAAACCGGAACTGCGAAGGAAACGGCGACTCCCCGAACCTTCCGCCCGACGGCAACAGCGACGCAGTCCACCCAGGGCGAGACTACGATCACCGAACCGAGGCCGGAATTACGACGATAAAAAACCCCGACAGCACATCCGGAAGAGCTGCAAACGAACGAATAACCGGAAACAGACCGAACAAACAAACGACGTAACGGGCACGTCGGACGGACAAACCACGACAGCGGGACAACGGTGCTAAGAACAAGGCCGCCACCGAAAAGCTCCTGCAACCGGGAAAAATCCGTCGGAAATTTCAACGAAGAACATCGCTGAAACCCGAAGCCGGGTCCTGCCCGGTGCATTCGGCCGGATAATTGCCGACAGGCCATAACGACACTACGAAACAGACCGACATGCTGCAAGGAATCGAAAATATCGTATTCGATCTCGGGGCGTGATGATCGACCTCGACAGAGCACGCTGCGTGGAGGAATTCCACAAGATCGGATTCACCGAAATCGACGATTTGATCGACTCGTACCATCCGAAAGGATTTCTCGGACGGTTGGAACGGGGCGACGTGACGAACGACGACTTCTACGACTACGTGCGTCGGAGCGCAGGACGCGACATCGCGGACGATGAAATCCGCCGGGCCTTCACCTCCTTCCTGGCCGGCATCCCCCGCTACAAGCTGCAAATGGTGCGCACGCAGCGGGAACGGGGATTCCGGACCTATGCCCTCTCCAACATCAACGACGTGGTTTTTCCTTTCGTGCGAGACGTTCTCTTCACCCAGGAAGGTTTGCAACTGGACGACTATTTCGAGAAAGCCTATCTTTCATACGAAATGCACGAATTGAAACCTCCCTCGAAATTTACCGCAAAATGATCGAAAAGAGCGGTATGCGCCCCGAAGCGACGCTCTTCATCGACGACAATGCGGAAAATCTTCACACGCGCAGGAACTGGATTCCACGTATACATGCCCCGGCCCCGCGAAGATTTCAGGTTTCTGTTCGACGACGGCCGGGCAGATGATACCAAAAACGGAAAACCGTCATCCGAAACGAACGGCACATCGCTGCGATACGGGGAGGACATTTCGGAATAATTCGAAACCGACTGCAAGCGGCGCTTGAATAACAAAACGTCCCGGGATAACGGACGGTACGTCGGCACACGCGACCGGATATTCGAAATCCGGCCTGAAAAGGTCCCGAAAACGGAAGTCGGGAAAAAGGAATCTCTTCGAAAAGATAATTTTAGCCGGAAAAGTTTGTTATAAACAAAAAAGACCTTATATTTGCACTCCGAAATCGCACTGATTTCCGCAATCGGCGGGACACACCTCGCAAGAGGTCCCCGGATTGGGAACGGGGTGTAGCGCAGTCCGGTTAGCGCACCTGCTTTGGGAGAGGGGGTCGTGGGTTCGAATCTTGTTACCCGACGACGAAGGAAGTTCTTTCACGGGCGGAGTTCCTGTAGAGGCTCGAAAAAGAGGGAAATCAGTTACGGTGAAAAATATTGTTCGGGATGTAGCGCAGCCCGGTTAGCGCGCCAGCTTTCGGGAGTTGAGGTCGCTGGTTCGAATCCAGTCTCCCCGACAAAATCAAAACCTTTGCCTTAAAAGGCAAAGGTTTTTTACTATGGGCATACGACGGCTATTCATCGCCGAAAGTAAGGGTACAAGAAAAAGGATTCCGCTTTATCAAGCGGGGTCCTTGATCCAGATTCTTATTTTTATTTCAACGGCAATTCGTTTATACAAAGGCGGATGAAGATAAAAGTCATTCGCGAACGACTTTTCTTCGTTTCGTCCAAGGGTTGCTGCTATCGGGAAAGCGGAGAAAAGCGACGCAATCCGAGGCTTCGAAAATCAGAGTAATCTTTCCTTTACGGGAATTTTTATCGTCGTAAACTGCCGTTGTAGTCGGCGAAAGGCCACACGGACACAAAAGAGTTTCATCAGGGAGTTCTCAATTTCAGGTCTGCCCCTCTTCTTCCGAAAACCGCCATATCATCCGGCTTTTCGGCAAAACCCGGGACTGTAGCTTACAGGCAAGGTTTTTCACAGCCACCCACCGAACGCAGCGGCTGCCCGACTGCGCATCGACCGTCTATCGGAACCGGCGGAGCATCTTCCCGAAATCCAGTAATGCACGGGGCACAAAATTTGCGGATTACCCAAACACATTCTATGATTTACCGATATGAAACTGATAAAAACCATCGAAGAACGATGGAGCCCCCCGCTCATACGACTTCCCGTCCCGTCAATGAAGAACAACTGGCATTGCTGTTCGAAGCTGCACGCTGGGCCCCTTCCTGCAACAATGCCCAGGAGGTGGGCATATTACTGCATACGACTCGCGAATATCCGGAAGCTCATGCCCGGCTCGCGGAGTGCCTCACCGGGAGGCAATCGAGCCTGGGCGCCCGATGCTCCGGTGTTGCTGGTTTCCTGCGGATACAAGAATTTCCCGGGGACGGATGTCTATAACCGGCACTGGATACGATGTGGGCGCCGCGAACATCTCGATCGCCCCTGCAAGCCGCCTCGATGGGAATGCAACTGCATCAGATGGCCGGCTTCGACGGGAAGCCTGCGCCCGGCTGCTGGGCCTCGACACGGAAAAGATCGAACCTGTAACGATGATGACGCTCGGCTACCCCGGCCCGGCCGACCGGCTGGCGGAGCCGTTCCGCACCCGGGAAACGCTGCCCCGGGAACGCAAGGAAGTGAAGAGCTTCGTACATAAGCTCGAATAAGACCGGAACATCCGAACCGGAAAAAACCGTCCGTCATACCGGACATAACGCGAAGAGAGGCTGTTTAACAAGTCCGATTTCAATGCCCCGTCGAAATGATCTTGACAGGGGCGATTTTCAATTTCAGGGACCTGTTAAACAGTCTCTCTCCTATTGTGTTTCCGACTATTGCAATCGCTTGTAGTGACAGTACATCAGATGCTCCTGGTCGTCGTGCAGGTGCATACCGCCGCCCAGACAGAAACGCCACATCTTGCAATCGGCGCACTCCCCTTTGCGGGCCCATTCGCGGTCGCGGAACTTGTCGAAGCGATTCTGCCACACGTCCCAGAAACTGTCCCGGTAAATATTCCCCTGATGGAAATTGGCCCGGATGGAGGTACAGCCCGAAATCGCCCCGTCCACCCGGATCGAGGCAGCCGAAACCCCGGCGGCGCACTGGTAGAAATCGTCCCGCACCTCGCCTTCGTAACCGCCCAGAAAGCCTTCGCAGGCGTAACTCGTCGATGCGTCCCTCCTTACGGGTACGCTTTATGAACTCCAGCACCTCGCGGAACTGCGCGTCGGTAACCGTGAGCGTCGGATCGTCCTGGCCCGGCCGACGGGGAAGATCGAGAAAATACGCCAGTACTTCCTCCCTCGGCGATCAACAGCTCCTTGAACTCTTCGAGTCGAGCGACCATCGGCGAAGTGACGCATGTAATCACGTCGTAGGTGAGCCGGGGCTCCCTCACGATCAACCGGATCGCGTCGAGCGCCTTTTCGAAACTGCGGGGATTGCGCCGGATGTGGTTATGAGCGTCCTCAAAGCCGTCGAAACTGATCGAAATGGATCTCAGCCCCGCATCCATCAGACTTCGCAAGCGGTCGGCGTCGAGCGCCAGACCGTTGGTCACCATCCCCAGGCATAGCCCCGGCGGGTAACCTCCCGGCCGGCTTCCTCCAGATCGCTGCGCACGAGCACCTCTCCGCCGGAAAAGATCAACAAGACATCTTCCGGGCGGTTGTGGGGCGTAACCTCATCGAGCACCTTCAGGAAATCCGCCAGCGGCATATCCGGCACGCCGGGATCGACCCGACAGTCGCTGCCGCAGTGACGGCAAAGCCAAATACAACGTAACGTACACTCCCAAAAAGAGCGTACGCACTTGTGTTCGGCGATCTTCCGCATAAAGATCGGAAAAAGGCGCAGCCCGGATACGCTTGCGCAACCCGTTCGTCCCGTCATCGGCGATTATTCGTTTTGGAAGCCGGAGCCTCTTTCTCACGGGCCCGTTGTGCCTTTTTAATCCTCTTTGCAGGGCTGTCTTCTCACGGATGGCCTGCTGACGTTCGACCTCCTCGACAGGTACCGGAGGACGCAACGCCGTACATCAGGCGGATCTGTCTTTCGGCCCGGGCCGAATCCGGAGCCCTGGTCCTGCGGCCCTCCCTGAGGAGCGTTCTTCACTGTCGAACAAGCCGTTGCAAAACCCAGCATCGTCAATAGCGCCCATTTTACTTTCTTGCCCATAGCTTTCAAACTTTTACAGATAGATACGGATGAACAAATATAACTATTTTTTCGAGGAACAAAACGTGCAAAATAATTGCGAAAAAATTTTTGAGAATCAACACTTTTTACCTTTCTTTGCTGATACATTTTTAATCAATATTCATTTATGACAGGTCAAGTTAAATGGTTCGATAGCAAGAAAGGCTACGGATTCATTACCCGCGAAGACGGCAAAGAGGTCTTCGTACATTTTTCAGGCATCGTATCCGATTCTTTCAAAAACGCTGAACGAAGGGACAGAAAGTCGCTCGAACTTGGAACGGAGCTAAAGGCGAACAAGCTATAAACGTCACCGTAATCGAGTAATCCATTTCATTACTCCCCAAACGTATGGAGGCTCCCCGGGAAGCCTCCATATTTTTTCCGGTACGAACGAAATAATTGTATTTTCGGCACGTTAATTTCATGCTGTCAATGAGCTATAAAATCAGATACGATATGACCAAACGAAACGAAGCGATCGCCATTCTCACGGGCGGCGGCCCGGCACCGGGCATGAATACGGTAGTGGGCAGCGTGGCAAAAACCTTCCTGCAGAAGGGATACAGCGTCCATCGGACTCACAAAGGTTTCACGGGCTCTTCCGCGAAGCGCCCGCCACGGAGAACATCACCTTCCTCAAAGCGGACGAAATTTTCAACCTCGCGGGTTCGTTCCTGCGCATGAGCCGCTTCAAACCTTCGGACGAAGATTTGAGAAGCGTTTCAACTGGCAGTTCTTCACCGAGAACAACATCAAGCTGCTGGTGACCATCGGCGGCGACGACACGGCATCGACGGCCAACCGCGTGGCCAAATTTCTGGAAGAAAAAAGCGTCATCCGATCGCTAACATACACGTCCCGAAACCATCGACAACGACCTTCCCGCTGCCCGACTGTGCACCGACCTTCGGCTACGAATCGGCCAAAGACAAGGGAGCGGTGATCGCCCGGCCGTCCTATGTCGATGCCCGCACCAGCGGCAACTGGTTCGTCATGTCGGCGATGGGCCGCAGCGCCGGACACCTGGCCTTCGGTATCGGCGAGGCGTGCCACTACCCGATGATCGTCATTCCGAAATGTTCAACAAAAACGCCGATCACCATCGACAAGATCATCCGTCTGATGGTTTCGTCCATCGTCAAGCGCCGGATCGTCGGCATGGACTACGGCGCGGCGGTCATCTCCGAAGGCGTGTTCCACGAATTGAGCGAGGCGGACTCTCCTCGTGCGGCATTCACTTCACCTACGACGCGCACGGCCATCCCGAACTGGGCAAAGTGTCGAAAGCCTGCTTCTTCAGCATGCTGCTCGACCAACGGCTCGCGGAGCTGAAACTCAACGTACAGACCCGCCCCGTGGAGTTGGGCTACGAAATCCGGGGGCAGACGCCGGTGGCATACGACCTGACGTACTGCTCGGAGCTGGGTATCGGCGTTTACAAGCTCTTCAGCGAAGGCAAGACGGGCTGCATGGTCTATGTGGACGGCTGCGGCAACGTCGAACCCCTCTACCTGAAAGACCTGCAAGACCCCGCGACGGGCAAGATCCTGCCCCGCATGGTGGACATCTCGTCCGACCGCTTCAAAGCCGTAGTAGATAATATCCTGATGGCTATTACCCCGCCCGACTACGAAGCGGCACGCCAATACCTGTCAACCCCGAGGAGTACGACTTCTGCAAGATCCTCGGCTGGGACGAAACGGATCTTTAGCTCCCTTTTTGTAACGGCGGAAAAACGGAAATCATACACTTCGGCGCCCGGAATATCAATATTCCGGGCGCCAGTCTTTGTCCTGCGGACCGCCGCAAGACATCTTTATCATTCCTCATCCCGGTCTGCCCAGCGTTCAAGCGTCTGACGCACGGCCTCCTTATAGTCCTTGTCGGTAATCCGGTAAAGTCCAGCGCACGGCGTTCGGGCGGTCGGGGAACTCTTCGAGCACCCATGCCGACTGATCGCGGTGTGCCGCGTTGCGATTCGGTCATAGGGTCGAAGAAAGAGTATTGAGCGCACGTATCTACATCTGGGGTAATGGCATGGTAATTATCTTCCGTTATTGGGGGCACATTGAAATATAACTGAACAAAACCCAACGCATCCAGATTTTTCACCAACACATCGTTATCGTCTATCCACAACATTTTCTCCATCATCTGTCCCCATGTCCCCTGTTCTCCCGGGGCGATTCGAATCATATCACCGCTCGCACTCATTTTAGTTGAAATGAAGAAAATCGCATTCTCCTGACTGGCGTTCTGCATTCGAAAATAAGTGTAATAACAGTCTGGATATTCTTCGCCGATATTCTCTTCCATCGTTGTGTTCTTATCCACGAACTCCGGTTTTCGGGCTTCGGTGTGGGCTGTTCTTCCGACGGAGCTTCCGGTGAGGTGTTTTCCGCTTTGTCGGAACAGCCCCCTAGCGAAGCCAGAACAGGAGCAAGGCTCCCTAACGATAAATAGACACGTACTTTCTAGGTTAATTATTAAGGGATAAAATTCGTCCTGCAAAAATATTGAGATCGAACGCCCCTGAAACGAATTTAACAAAAGCGCTGAAACAACCGATTGTTCTGCCGATCATCGAGGAACATCCGATCACTTCAGATCGAAATCGTCGGCATCGCGCCAAGCGAAATTTCTCGCGGAAACGACGCAGCTCGTCCATATCGAGCCGTGCGGTCAAAAGCGTCTCCCCCTTTCCCCCGCTTCGGCAAGGGTTTCTCCCTTACAGCCGATCACGGCCGAATCGCCCGAATAATGCAGCCGGGGTCGTCCCCGTACGGTTCACCCCAATACGTAAGCCTGGTTCTCGATCGCCCGGGCGGAGCAACGTCCGCCACACGTCACGGCGGCCCGCAGACCACGAAGCAACGTAAATAGCGTCGTAATCGTTCCGGCAGCGGCTCCATACACGGGAAAGCGCAGGTCGTAACAAACCTGAAGCAGGAAACGAATGCCGCCGTATTCGACGACGACCCGCTCCGACCCGGACAAAAATTAGCTCCTTCGCCGCCGATGGAGAAGAGATGCCGCTTGTCGCTCTGCACCCGCTCGCCCGAAGGTTTTATGAAAAGCAGGCGGTTTGTAATAAGCGCCCCTCCTCTTCGACGATCAGACTGCCAGCGACGGCCTTGCCGTCGTCCGGACAGCGGGTCATCTCCTGCACGATTTCACCCGACATCGGTTGCGCGACCCGACCGGGATCGGTCACGAATCCCGTAGCGGAACATCTCGGGCAAAATCACCAGATCGGCATCGCTTCGGCAACCATTCTCCCGGCCGTCCGCAGATTGGCCGCCGTATCTTCCCACACCATGTCGAATTGACACAAAAGCCACTTTCAGTTCCATATCGCCATTCGTTTTTTTCTAAAATAAAATTTCCCGCTACTCGCTTCTTTTCGTTCGATTATCCTAAATATTTGTCAAGAAGAAGGGCAACAGCTATTGCAAATGTAACACAAGCTGCTGTTAAATTTCTAAATGTTCCACCGTATGTATTAGAATGATCGTTTCCACTCTCCGTGTTCTTTGTAATATTTATAATCCCATTATAGAATGTTATAAGATTAACTATACAAATAATAAACAAGAGTAATATCATAGTTTGTTTAATTATTGAATAATCTGTAATATATTCAAGGAGGGAGCAGGCTTGAAATATTAATTGTTGTAAGCAGTCATTATGATTAACGAAATAACCACAACCCCAATATATACTTGAAAACATCACACCATATACAGCTCCCCATTTATATTTCAAATATACAAAAGTCTGGTACAAATGAAAATTCAATTCCGAACCACATCGCATCTCACGACAAGACGAAATATTCCGGAACCGACCCCTCCGCCCCCAGGAACTTCGCTCAAAAATTGCTTTCGGCAAAAATAAAACGTACTTTTGTCAAGATAAAACACCCATTATGCTCAAAGCAGGACGCACACAAACCCTCACCGTAAACCGCATCTCGGACTACGGACTCTATCTGATCGACGACGAACAGAACGAAGTATTGCTGCCCAACCGTTACGTTTCGCTCGCCGACAAGGTGGGCGACGCGGTCGAAGTATTCGTCTATCACGATTCGGAAGACCGATTGGTCGCCACGACCGAAACGCCGAAGCTGCGCGAAGGAGAAGCGGGATTCCTGCGCGTAGTGGACAAGAATCTCCACGGAGCGTTCCTCGACTGGGGGCTTCCGGCCAAAGACCTCTTTCTGCCCAACCGCAACCAGCAGGGAGGCGTGTTGGCCGGACGGAACTGCCTGGTTTACCTGTATGTAGATTCGGTAACGGGGCGCTGCGTGGCGACCATGAAATTCAAAAGCTACGTCAATAACGACGTTATCACGGTAAAGCCCCGCGAAGAGGTTTCGCTGCTCGTGGCTTCGGAATCCCCGATCGGCTATCGGGTGATCGTGAACAACCGTCACTGGGGCATGATCTACCGCAACCAGCTCTTCCGCCGCATCGACGTAGGCGACCGTCTGAGGGGATACGTGACACGCATCACGGAAGACAACCGCATCGACGTCAGCCTGCAACAGCAGGGAGTCGCCGAAGTGCGCCATTCGGCGGAAACGCTGCTTTCGATGATCCGCGAAAACGGCGGTTCGCTTCCCCTGAACGACGACAGCGATCCGGCGGAAATCGCTGCACGGACGCAGATGAGCAAGAAAGTGTTCAAACGCTCGCTGGGCATGCTTCTCAAGCGGGGGCGCGGTGGAAATCACGCAGAACGGTGTAAAACTGACCGGGCACAATGGCTAAAATACTCACGGCGGAGCGCGTATCGCGCGACATATCAGTTCCTCGTATTCCAGCGTTCGCAATTGGCCTATCACGAGGCGGCGCGGCGAATCAGCGGCGACGTACTCGAAATAGGTACGGGCACGGGTTACGGCGTCGAAATAGTCGCCCCCGCCTCCCAGCTTTCTCACGCTCGACAAAATCGAACCTGCGGGCGAACGGCCTCCGTTTCCGCACGTGGAGATGCGGCAAGCCGTAGTTCCCCCTCTCGACCTGCCGTCGGGCAGTTTCGATTTCGTCATTTCGTTCCAGGTGATCGAACACATCAAACACGACATGGAACTGGTACGGGAAGTGCACCGCGTACTACGTCGGGCGGCAAGTTCATCCTGACCACCCCAATATCCGCATGACGCTGACACGCAACCCCTGGCGTCGGGAATACAATCCCCGACCAACTCCGCAACCTGCTCGGCAGCGCCTTTGCGTCGGTGGAAGCCCTCGGTGTTTTCGGCAACGAACGAATCATGGAATACTAGAAAAAAACCGCCGGGCGTTCGGCGCATCACCCGTTTTCGACGTGCTCGACCTGCAACACCGGCTGCCCCGGTGGATGCTGCAACTCCCCTACGACCTGCTCAACCGCCTCAACCGCCGACGCCTGCTCCGGGACAACGACTCCCTGACCCGTTCGATCACCATGGAAGACTACCGCATCGGACCGGTAGCGGACGACTGCTTCGACCTGTTCTATATCGCGGAAAAGCAACACAAATAAATGATTCCGGCCGGATCGACATCCGCCGGCAATCCAGGAAAAAACCATTATAAGCAGCACCGGAATCCTCATCCATTTTAAGTTCATTTTACCCGATCAATCTTAAATCGTTAATTCTCCACGTATCGAACACCAACTCCAATAATATTTTTTGCCTCGCCTCAACAGACGACTTGTTCCAACCGGTAAAATTGTATTGGAAATCATTTTTGAATCGATTCAAGGCTGTATTTACTCCGATATAAAATTTACTATCGAGTAATTTCGTCAGACAAACAGAC
>VOFG01002558.1_pt1 | contig 19172 bp, 28 predicted proteins | sample 5384171 | NCBI WGS metagenome assembly VOFG01 (sample SAMN12384726, study PRJNA508395) | human gut metagenome | isolation source: healthy gut F | host: Homo sapiens
TGGGCTTTTTAGAGGATATGGAAACCATCTTAAGCCAGCTGCCGGAGGAACGACAGACGCTGATGTTCTCAGCGACGATGCCGCAGGCGATTCAGCGGATCGCGACGAACTTCCAGAAAGATCCGCAGATTGTGCGCGTGGTCAAGAAAGAGCTGACCGTTCCGAAGGTAACCCAGTATTATTATGAAGTAAAACCGAAGAACAAGCTGGAGGTTATGTGCCGTCTGCTAGACATGTATGCTCCGAAGCTGTCTATTGTATTCTGCAACACCAAAAGCAGGTAGATGAGCTGGTCCAGGAGCTTCAAGGCCGCGGTTATTTTGCAGAAGGGACTTCATGGTGATTTAAAACAGGTGCAGCGTGACCGTGTTATGAACAGCTTCCGAAACGGACGCACTGAGATCCTGGTGGCAACCGATGTGGCAGCCCGTGGTATCGACGTAGATGATGTAGAGGCAGTATTCAACTATGACATCCCACAGGATGACGAGTATTATGTACATAGAATCGGCCGTACCGGCCGTGCAGGCCGCGAGGGTATCGCATTTAACTTTGTCGTAGGCCGTGAGGTATACAAGCTGCGCGATATTCAGCGTTACTGCAAGACCCCTGGATCAGGCGAAGGAAGTTCTGGCAGATATGGATTTAAATCGCATTTCCCATATCATCGAGAAGAAGCTGTTAGAGGAGGATTACACTTCCCTGGAGCTGGCAGCAGCACTGCTTCGCATGAACATGGGCGAGGGAGAACGAGGACATCATCTTCGACAACCGTCCGGCAAGATCTTTTTAGATGATCTGGATTCCAGACGTGACCGTGGTGACCGCGGAAATGGTCGTGGCAGAAAAGATGGCAAGGGAAGAGACGGACGAAATGGCCGCGGCAGAAAGAATCAGGATGACGCGGATATGGCCCGCCTGTTTATCAATATCGGAAAAGACCAGAAGGTAAAAACCGGGTGATATCCTGGGCGCCATCGCAGGCGAGTCTGGCATTTCCGGCCGTCTGGTGGGAAGCATTGACATGTACGATAAGTACACCTTTGTAGAAGTTCCGCAGGACTGCGCAGAGGAAACTTGAGTGCATGAAGAACGCCCGCATCAAAGGAAAATCCATTCATATGGAACCGGCAAACGGAAGATAAGTAGGAATTTTCTGAACTGAAAACAGAATACAAAGAGAACACGAAGGCGCGTATGGAAAACTACGCGCCTTTTTATGTTACAATCAGTTATTATATATAGACAGGAGGACACGGACATGAAACAGTTTGATTTATTGGCATGGGCAACATGGGTTACGCGATCTTAAAAGGCCTTTTAAAGACCACAGCGCCGGATCAGCCATTTTTTCAGCGAGGAATAAAGCACATATGGAACAGGTGGCAGCAGAGACCGGAGTTTCTTACGTAGCGGACAATGAAACCTGCGCAAAGAAGAGTTCCTGCCTGGTGCTGGCGGTAAAGCCACAGCAGTTTTTATACGGTCATCGGGGGAAATCCGGGATGCAGTGACGGAAGACCAGATCATCATTTCCATTGCACCGGGGATTACCATTGCGAACCTTCAGGAACGTTTTGGGAAGAAATGCCGCATTGTCCGGGCTGTGCCGAATACAACCGGCTCTGGTGGAGAGGGGCATGACCGGAGTCTGCTACGACAAAACATTTTTTTCTGCAGAGGAAGAAAAGCGGATTGAGCAGCTGTTTACCCGTTTGGCCGCATGACCGTGGTGGATGAAAAGCTGATGGACGCGGTGGTGTGTGCCAGCGGAAGTTCTCCGGCTTATGTATACATGTTCATTGAGGCACTGGCAGACAGTGCCGTAAAAATATGGAATCCCGCGGGCAGATGCCTATAAGCTGGTGGCCCAGACGGTGCTTGGCAGCGCGAAGATGGTGCTGGAGACGGGAGAACATCCTGGCCTGTTAAAAGATAAGGTCTGCTCACCTGGCGGAACTACCATTGCCGGTGTGGCGGCTCTGAGGAATATGGCATGCGCAATGCTGTGATCAAGGCAACGGATGCCTGTTACGCAAAATGTAAGGGAAATCCAGTAGGAAATTCAGAAAAACGGAGGAATTCATCATGAGTGTGGAAGAAAAAACAGAATCAAAAGGCAGTGCCAGCCGGAGAACAAAGGCAAAAATTGAACCGGTCATCCGCAAAGACCGTCAGCTGAAATATACCGGAAATATTTTAAAGATATATGAGGACACCGTGATCGCGAATGGACATGAGGCCCACTGGGATTACATCCATCATGACGGGGCAGCGGCTGTGGTAGCTGTGGCAGATGACGGGCAGCTTCTCATGGTGCGCCAGTACTGCAAATGCCCCTGGACCGGGAGACGCTGGAGATTCCGGCTGGCAAGCTGGATGCGCCGGATGAACCGAAGATTGAGTGCGCTTTACCGGGAGCTGGAGGAGGAGACTGGATACCGCTGCGAGAAGCTGGAATATCTGATGAGCTTAAATACCACCGTTGCCTTCGCGATGAGGCCATTGACGTGTTTGTAGCCCGTAACCTGATTCCCGTCCCATCAGCATCTGGATGAGGATGAGGTCATCAACGTGGAGCGCTGGAGCGTGGAGGACCTCCAGAAGCTTATTTATGCCGGCAAGATGACCGATGCCAAGACCGTAGCGGCGATTATGGCTTACGCGGCAAAAATACGGAAAGTAAGGTCATCCTGAAAAATCTGAATACCGGGTTCGGGAAGGCATAGGATAGAAAAAACGATGGAGTTTTTTGAGACTGGAACGTTCCATAACTGTCCTTACGCAGCGGTTCTGGCGGATGGCTGCTGCAGTGCTTTTGGTGCAATGGCCTGTTTTACCGGGATATCGTAAATTATGAAGTGCTTTATCAGGGGATGGCCGGCTGCTGGGCAAAGTCCTCTGAGCGAGGGCCGTACCGGGCGGATCAGCCTTCTGGCATTGCGCGTTTGCAGGCAGCAGCTGTATATGGCATAATGCGCTGCAGGATTCGGAGGGCAGGCAGTCTGTTCCTTGGTATTGCCTGCAGGTTTTTGCGGAGGAGTGCTTTTTAAGCCCTTCTGGTGTGGAGCCGCGGTGTGTCTGGGGGCTGTTATTTCTGGCTTGTGGTTTTCCACAGGATCTGGCCTATCTGCCCCTGTTTGTTTCTGCTGCTGATTCATTGGGAGATCGGACCGGCCGGTACAGAAAGAACGCCTGTTTTGCATCACGGTCTTTGCTGGCGGCGGAATCTGGATGGAGCTTTACATCATCCGCTGATCTTAAAATTGTTTTTAAAAAATACAATGCAAAACTTACAACATGTTGAGATGGGAAGAACCACGTCTCAACATGTTGTATTTTTTTATGTCAATCATGCGAACGGTCAAAAAAAGGGAAATATGTGTTTGATTTTTATAGGAAAATGCGGATATAATGGTATTCACATTGCCGAATATGCAGGTTTTATGGGATTTTGGGGGTGGGAAACATCTCTGGCCCCATCACTGCCGGAAGCGGCGGGAAATACCGTTTTGGGGAGTTGGGTTTAAGAATATGATGACGACAGAATGAGTCTTTATCCATTATCTTGAGGATGAAACAGTCATCTAAAATACTGTAGTATCTTACCAGAGACTTAAGGCAGCTTAAGGAGTATCTGGAGCGCCAGGGAATTGAAGAACCGGCCAAGGTAACCAGAACCTGTCTGAACTCCTACATTTCCTATCTGGAACGAAAAGGAAAGGCTACCACCACCATTTCCCCGCATTCTGGCCTCGACAAAAGCATTCTTCCCACTATGAACTGATGGAGGGAAACATCCGCCGGATCCGCTGAGCTTTTGAAAACACCGAAGATCGAGAAAAGGTTCCGGTTATCCTTACGGTGGAAGAAGTAAAACCGTTTTCTGGAGCAGCCGGAGGGAGAGGGAACCAAAGAAGTGAGGGACAAGGCTATGTTGGAACTCCTTTTACGCCACGGGAATCCGGGTATCCGAGCTGATCGGACTGGAACTTCAGGATGTGAATCTGGCGGTGGGCTTTCTTACCTGCCGGGATGGGGAGAAGGGAGCGGGTGATTCCCTTTGACAAAAGGTAAACCAGTATCTGCGGGCCTCATTGAGAAGGCCAGACCGGAACTTTTAAAAGGAAATGAGTCCTCCTGGCTCTTTACCAACCTGCAGCGGAAAGCAAATGTCTCGTCAGGGCTTCTGGAAAATTGTAAATATTACGGAGACAAGGCCGAATCCAGGTGGATATCACGCCTCACACCCTGCGCCATTCCTTTGCTGCGCATCTCATCAGCAGTGGCGCGGATATTCAGGCAGTGCAGACTATGCTCGGACATGCGGATCTGGCAACTACACTGGCTTATCAGGGTTATATCCAGAAACAGCATTAAGTGAAATAAAACTTACAGGCGTCGGATTGCGTGCGCCTGTATTCTTATCCAAAAACAGTTCTCGCGACTTGGAAATTGTGATATACTGAAACAAGGTTTGTATACAAAGGAGCGGATGTGGTATGGCACAGGAGGATGAAAACAGAAAGAGGCAGAAAGCCGGATATGCGGGTGCGTTTCAGACCAGACGCAAAGCCGGTACGGCAAAGCGAGAGGCAGAGCGGTCGTTCCATGAGGCTTCATTGCCGTGGACGCGGTTTTGCTTCTGGCCATCCTGATTGCGGGAGGCATGCTGCTTTACCGGAGCCAGAACCGAACCGGAGCAGCATCTTTCTGAAATTCAGGCGCCGACTGGTATACCCAGGGATTTCCTGGACCGTAAATCCTTACTCAGACCAGGAACAGAAGCGGGAACGTGTGCGGGACATCGTTATCCATTATGTGGTCACAATCGGGCACGGGCGCAAAACAGAACCAGGATTTATTTTGAGGGCCTGAAAGACCAGGCGGATCCAAAGACGGTATCGGCCAGCAGCCATTACATCATTGGATCTGACGGAACGATTTTGCAGTGCATTCCGTTGGATGAAGTGGCGTGGCATGGCAATTATCCGCGCAATGACGATACGGTATCAATCGAGTGCTGCCATCCGGATGCAGACGGACGTTTTACTGATGCCACGATCAAATCCCTTGGCAAAACTGACGGGATGGCTTTGCAAAGAATTGTCCCTAAATGAGAAGCATCATCCGCCATCACGATGTGAGCGGGAAAGAATTGTCAAAATTATGTAGAGGCATACGAAAGATGCCTGGAGAGCACTGGAAAGAAGCTGGCTGCCGGCATTAAAGGAAGCAAAGGCAGAATAACAGAAAGGAATCCTGATTTTATGGGAAAATCATTATACATAGCGGAGAAACCCAGTGTGGCCCAGCAGTTTGCGGACGCGCTGGAAGATTTTCGCAAGACGGTCGGACGGCTACATTGAGTCCGATACCGCGGTGGTGACCTGGTGTGTCGGACATCTGGTGACCATGAGCTATCCCGAGGCATATGACCCGGCCCTGCGGCGCTGGAGCCTGCGGAGACCCTGCCGTTTCCGGAAAGGAATTTAAATACAAGTGATTCCATCAGTCTCAAAGCAGTTTGCCATTGTGAGCCGCCTGTTAAACCGGCGGATGTGGATACCATTCTATATCTGCAACTCCGGACGGGAGGAGAGCTACATCTACCGCCTGGTGGACAGATGGCCGGAGTGAAGGGAAAAACCAGAAAACGTGTCTGGATCGATTCCCAGACGGAGGAGGAGATCCTGCGCGGTATCCGGGACGGCAAAGGACTGGCTGAGTACGATAATCTGGCGGCCTCCGCCTATCTTCGGGCAAAGAAGATTATCTGATGGGCATTAACTTTTCCCATGTCTGCTGACTTTAAAGTATGTCCCAATGCCATCTCATTATTTTAAAAAGCGGACACGGTCATTTCCGTGGGCCGTGTCATGACCTGTGTGCTGGGCATGGTGGTACGCCAGGAACGGAGATCCGGGAATTTCGTGAAGACACCATTTACCGGGTGATCGGTACCTTTTTATCCCAGGATATGAAGTTTGACGCGGAATGGAGAAGCGTGGATGGTTCCTGCTATTTCCAGTCTCCGAAGTTATATAAGGAAAATGGTTTAAGAAGCGGGAGGATGCGGGAAGCACTCATTGCCCGGCTGAAGGAAACAGACCCGCTGGTGGGTGCCTTAAGCAAGGTGGAGCGCAAGAAGGAAACGAAAAATCCGCCGCTGCTTTATAACCTGGCGGAGCTTCAGAATGACTGCTCCAAAATGTTCAAGATCAGCCCGGATGAGACTTTGAAGGTCGTGCAGGAACTGTACGAGAAAAACTGGTGACCTACCGCGTACCGATGCCCGCGTTCTGTCTACCGCAGTGGCGAAAGAGATTACCAAGAATATCGGTGGCCTGCGCAACTTTGAGCCGATGTGCGGTTTGCCCAGGAAGTTCTGGATCAGGGTTCCTATCAGGGCTTGCGAAGACCCGGTATGTCAACGATAAAGCAGATCACCGACCATTATGCTATTGTGCCGACCGGTCAGGGATTTGGCGCCATGCGCAGCCTTTCTCCGCTGTGCATGAAAATCTACGAGGTGATCGCCAGAAGATTCTTAAGCATTTTTATCCGGCGGCCATTTACCAGAAGTATGCGCTGGAATTAACCTGCGGACAGGAGCATTTCTTTACCAGCTTCCGCGTGCTTACCGAGCCGGGCTACTTAAAGGTGGCAGAGGTGCCAAAGCGCAAAAAGCGGATGATGCCGCAGTTTTCCCGCAGTCAGGCATCGGATGGAGAGAGCGATGACAAGGACGAATCGGAAACCAACAAAAAAAGATCTGGAGAATCCGGCGTTCATTGCCATGCTGGCTTCCTGAAAAAGTGGCATGCAGCTTCCGGTGGACGGCTTTGCCATCAAGGAAGGGGAGACCTCTCCTCCAAAGCGTTATTCTTCCGGTTCCATGATCCTGGCTATGGAGAACGCGGGACAGCTCATTGAAGATGAAGAACTCCGCGCCCAGATCAAGGGCAGCGGCATCGGCACCAGCGCGACCCGCGCGGAAATTCTGAAAAAGCTGGTGAACATCAAGTATCTGGCATTAAACGGCAAGACTCAGATCATCACACCGACGCTTCTGGGAGAGCTGGTCTTTGATGTGGTGGGCGCGTCCATCCGCCAGCTTCTAAACCCGGAACTGACGGCAAGCTGGGAGAAGGGGCTTACCTACGTGGCGGAAGGCTCCATCCCAGGATGAATATATGGAAAAGCTGGAACGCTTTGTGGCAGGACGGACTTATGGGGTTCTGCGCCTGAATAATCAGTATCAGCTTAGGAATATTTTTGAGGCAGCCGGGCAGAACTTCTCGAAAAAGTAAGACGCCCTGGTCTGAAAAAGAATCATACAGAACAGAAAATCTCCTGCATTTTTCAAAGGCAGCTGAGTATATATCTTTAAAGAAAGAAAAAGAGGATTTGATCATGAAAAAAGAAGAAATGAAGATCAGTGACCTGTACAGCCTGGAGAACACCATGGCGAAAGAACTGTTAGAGCAGTTTTACCTATCCGTGGAGGTTCTGGCACACGGTGGTGATTTTGTAGAGCGTCTGGGCGAGACTCTTCCGAAGGACGAGTACGCAAACCCGGCAGAGGGCATCTGGATCCACAAATCCGCCCATATCGCACCGACCGCAGGCATTATCGCACCGGTGATCATCGGACCGGGAGGCAGAAGTGCGTCACTGCGCATTCATCCGCGGAAAAGTTATTGTTGGCAAAGGGTGCTGTGGTAGGCAACTCCACCGAGTTAAAGAATGTCATCCTGTTTGATGGCGTTCAGGTACCGCACTACAACTATGTGGGCGACTCCATTCTGGGCTACAAGGCACATATGGGCGCAGGCTCCATCACCTCCAACGTCCGCTCCGATAAGGCGCTGGTGAAAGTACACGCAGAAGATGGCGACATCGAAACCGGCTTAAAGAAATTTGGTGCCATGATCGGTGACTGCGTAGAAGTAGGCTGCGGATCTGTATTAAATCCGGGAACTGTTATCGGTAAGAATAGCAGTGTCTACCCGCTCTCCAGCGTCCGCACCGCAGTAGACGCAGATTCTATTTACAAACAGCAGGAGAGGTTGCGAAGAGACAGTAAATAGCTATTCCGTCCTTATATTTTTATTTGGTTCCAAAGATCCGGTCGCCGGCATCTCCCAGTCCTGGACAGATGTAGGCGTTTTCATTTAGGCAGCGGTCCAGATGTCCTACATAAATCTGGATATCCGGGTGTGCTTCATGCAGGCGTTTCAGTCCTTCGCGCTGCAATGATAATATGAACTTGATGTTTTTTCCGCCGTGCTGCTTTTGATGAAATCTACCGCAGCCACTGCGGATCCGCCGGTGGCCAGCATCGGGTCGGTGACTACGATGGTTCGCTGGTCAATTGGAGTTGGGAGTTTACAGTAGTATTCGTGCGGCTCATGGGTCTCTTCATCGCGGTACAGGCCGATATGTCCGACTTTTGCGCTTGGTACCAGAGCCAGGATGCCGTTTACCATGCCGAGTCCGCACGCAGGATTGGGACAACGGCCAGCTTCTTTCCGGCAATCATCGGGGTCATACAGGTTTCCAATCGGAGTTTCGATTTCCACTTCCTCGGTTGGAAGGTCGCGCAGGGCCTCATAGCCCATAAGCATGGCAATCTCCCTCAATCAGGAACGGAACTCGTTGGTTCCGGTATTCTTATTCCGAAGAATGGAAATTTTGTGCTGGATCATCAGCGGGTGGTCAAAAATGGTTACGTTTTCCATAAGGTAAAAACCTCGTCTTTCTTTATTTGTTTTCCGGAGTGTAGGCAGCCAGAATGTAATCTCCCAGAGCGTGCGGCACTGGAAGGGAGAAGCAAAACAGAACCTTTCATATTCATAGCTGAAACATTCCGGGAATGTTCCCTGATAAGGAAAATCTGCGTTCTGAAGAGGCTGGTATAGTAAGCTGGATTTTCCTCTTTCAGAAATGTTTTCGCTGCGGCTATCGTTTCGGCATCCGCTTTTCCGGGAAGGTGCAGTCATCGGACAACACATATGGGGGAGGCGAGGGTGGCCGGATCAGCCAGATAGGAAAGGCCGATATCAGAGCCGGAGCTTAAGTTTACCGTGTTTGTGTAGAACACAGCGGTGGGGTACATGCCGCCATCGGTCATAAGACTGCCATCGTAGCGGACCGTGATACGGTTTTTGGTGGCAGACAGGATTTTACAGGTAATATTCATGGTGTCTCTGGCTTCATCTATTTCCCAGGCCTTTAAAATGGCAGGCGGGCATTTTCTTTCAGATGTTCATTGATGCCAGCCTTTACAGAATGGTCGGAATGACCGGATACTGAATGGAAATGTTTCCATTCTGATAGGTGTCTGTTTGAACAGACAGGGAAAGGGCAGCGGCAGAGCCACCTGCGGAAGTACCCTGGGACTGGGCGTTTTCAATGCCTGGTTCAATGGTGATATTGGAGCTGCTTTCTGTTTCTGCAATTGTGGTGGAAGCCGGAGCGGTCTGAACCGTGCCTTCCGATGCCTGGCTTCCGGAGAGGTCAATCTTATCGTGCTTCTTTTTGCACCCGGTGGCGAGGCAGGCTGTGCTGAGCGCCAGCAGGGTAAATGGCCAGTGTGTATTTTAATTTCTTTGGTATCATTGTGTTCCTCCTTCATGTAGAAAATGATTGATTTTTTCTGGTTCTTGTGTGTTCCTTACATTATAACGCAAAGTCCGGAAGAAATACAGGTGTGGAAAACAAAATAAGAAATTGTAAAAAGAGAAAGAAAACAGAATCAAAAGAAAAGAGCTCCGAACCACTGAAATCAGTGATCCGAAGCTCCTGCCCCGCCAAGGATGCCGGCAGCCGGACTCGAACCGGCACGAGGTCGCCCCCGTCAGATTTTGAGTCTGATGCGTCTGCCATTCCGCCACGCCGGCTTACTTACGCAAAAAAATTATTGTAACATAAGTGACAGCGCTTTGCAAGGGATTTTTCCAATATTTGTGTCTATTGAATCTACAATTAAAACAGATGCTCGAAGCGTTTTCATGGCTGCGATGGTGTTCTCGTGGTTGTTGAAGGAGGTCAGGCGGAAGTAATTCTTTCCATTTTCTCCGAAGCCTGCGCCAGGGTTCCCGGACCACCTGGGCGTTGTTTAACAGATAGTCAAAGAACTCCCAGGACTCCATGCCGTCCGGGCATTCAAACCAGATGTAAGGAGAGTGCACGCCGCCAAAGAAACGGATATTTCTGCGTTTCAGGGTGTCTGCGATGATGCGGGCATTTTTCCTGATAGTAGGCGATGTTTTCACGGCACTGTGCCATGCCTTCCTCCGTGAAGACTGCGGCGCCCTTCTGGATGATGTAGGAGGTGCCGTTGAATTTGGTGGACTGTCTGCGGTTCCACATAGCGTGCAGGGACATCTCCTGACCGTTGGACGCGGTGAACACCAGCTCACGGGGAACTACGCAGTAGCCGCAGCGGGTTCCGGTGAAGCCTGCGGTCTTGGACAGGAGCAGAACTCGATGGCACATTTTTTTTGCACCCTCAATGGCGTAAATGCTGCGTGGAAGCTCGGATCGGAGATGAAGGCCTCGTAAGCAGAGTCGAAGAGGATCACTGCCTCTGTTGGCAAAGCGCGTAATCAACCCATTCTTTTAACTGTTCTTTATTATAGACAGCGCCGGTCGGGTTGTTCGGGGAGCAGAGGTAGATGATGTCTGCATGCACGGACGGATCCGCATCGGAAGGAAAGTTGTTCTCTGCGTTTCCGGATAAGTAGGTGACGTTCTTTCCATTCATGATATTGGAATCCCACGTAAACCGGGTAAACCGGATCCGGAATCAGGATGACATTGTCGGTGTCAAACAGTTCGGAAATGTTGCCGGTGTCGCTCTTGGCCCCGTCGGAGATGAAGATGTCAGCTGCGTCTACAGAGACACCGTTTCTTGCGTAGTAAGCAGAGATGGCATCGCGCAGGAAACTGTAGCCCTGTTCCGGGCCGTAGCCCTTGAAGGTTTTCAGCGGAAGCCATGGCGTCCACACCTTCTTCGTGCAGGCCTTTGATGGCGAGGTCTCCTAATGGGAGCGTAACATCGCCAATTCCGAGACGGATGATTTTAGCGTCCGGATGCTCGGCCTCGTAGGCAGCAACGCGGTGCGCAATTTCCGCAAAAAGATAACTTTCCTTTAAATCCTGATAATGTTCATTTAATTTAGCATGTGGGGGATCCTTCCTTTCATGACCGGATAAATGGGGACCGGTATTCATAATGAAAGTAATTTTAGCAAAGAATAAAATCAAGTCAATCTGGCGCAAAATAAATAAAGGAAGAAATTGAAAATTAACGGAGTATTGTATGATGGTATGTATTCACGGGAACAGAAGTGAAGAAAATATGGTGGGCATTTCCGAAACGCCGGGAAAGAAGCGGACGGAAAGAACCATAAAGAGACGGGAGGCGGCAGGATGGCTTCATGCAGGAAATTGAAAAATGGTCATGCCCTATATCAACCATCAGCTGGATGAAACGCAGCTGGAACAGTTTTTGAAGCATGTGAAGAATTGCCCGGCCTGCAGGGAAGAACTGGAGATCTACTACACGGTATCAGTGGGTTTAAGACAGCGGACAGCGGAAACGGTGTCTACGACATTACGGGATCTCTGGAGGAAAGCATGGAGAATGCCTGGCTTTACGGCGCACCGCACGGCCCGAAAGGTTATCTGCTATGCAGCCAACACACTGAACGTGGCTTTGTTCTGATCATGCTTTTATGCAGATCCGTATCTGGATTCAGGATAGTAACAAACAGGAAAAGGAGAAACCATGGGAAAACTGGTTTTAATAGATGGGCACAGCATTTTGAACCGTGCGTTTTACGGGGTGCCGGAACTGACAAATTCTGAGGGACTTCATACCAATGCGGTATACGGGGTTCCTCAATATTATGTTTAAGATTCTGGAGGAGGAGAAGCCGATCATCTGGCGGTGGCGTTTGACTTAAAGGAGCCGACCTTCCGCCAAGATGTTCGCGGACTATAAGGGAACCAGAAAGCCGATGCCCCAGGAGCTGCATGAGCAGGTGCCTCTAATGAAAGAGGTACTTACGGCTATGGGTGCCGGATTCTGACTATGGCTGGCTACGAGGCGGATGACATTCTGGGAACCATTGCCAAGCGCTGCCAGGCAGAGGGTGAGGAGGTTTCCGTAGTATCCGGGGACCGGGATCTGTTACAGCTTGCCGATACCCATATCAAGATCCGATTCCGAAGACCAGCCGCGGTACGACGGAGATTCACGATTATTATCCGGAGGATGTAAAACGGGAATATCATGTAACCCGACGGAATTTATCGATGTGAAAGCGCTGATGGGCGATGCTGATAACATTCCAGGCGTTCCTTCCATTGGAGAAAAAGACGGCCCACAAACCTGATCGTGGCCTATGGAAGCATCGAGAATGCCTACGCGCACCTGGAAGAGGTGAAGCCGCCGCGGGCAAAAGAAGGCACTGGAGGAGCATTACGACATGGCGGTCATGAGCAAGGAACTGGCTCAGATCTGCATTACCTGTCCGATCCCCTTTGCATATGAAGATGCGAAGATTGAAAATCTCTATACCCCCGGAAGCTTACCAGTACATGAAGCGTCTGAATTTAAATCCATTCTGGCCCGTTTTGATGTGCAGGATATGGGCGGAAACTCGGTGGAGGAGCATTTTGGAGCGTGGAGGATCTGTCTGGAGCAGAGCAGATTTTTGAGAAGGCGAAAGGCGCAAAACAGGTGGGCTGTCAGCTGATTCTGGCTGAAAATCAGGTGGCGGGTCTTGCTATCTGCATTGGTGAGGAAGAAATCTACACCATCCCGGCAGCCGGGTTTCTGACCGGAAACTATCTCTGCGATCATCTGGAAGAACTGATCGCAAAGCGTGATCCGGCACTGGGGCTGGTGGCTGTGCTGGATTTAAAATCCCAGCTTCCGTATCTGAATCTGGATTACGGCAGCGCAGTGGTGGATATGGGCGTGGCCGGATATCTGCTCAATCCATTAAAAAAGATACCTACGAGTACGATGATCTCGCAAAGGGATTACCTTGGCATGACCGTGCCGTCAAAACGGATTTACTTGGAAAAAACAGAGCCTTGCGAAGGCACTTAAGGAGGAGCTTCCGGAAGCTGTGACCTGCGGCTGTTACATGGCCTATGTGGCCTACAAAGGCAGCAGGCGTATTAAAAGAACGGCTGGAAAAGGAAGGCATGCTGAAGCTTTACCGCGAGATGGAGATGCCGCTGATCTACAGCCTGTATCACATGGAACAGGCCGGCGTCCGGGTGGATAAAGGAACAGTTAAAGCTTTACGGAGAGCAGCTGGAAGGAAAGATTGCTACGCTGGAGCAGGAGATTTACGAGCTGGCTGGAGAGAAGTTTAACATCAATTCGCCAAAACAGCTGGGAGAAATCCTCTTTGAACGGATGCAGCTGCCTCATGGAAAGAAGACCAAGACCGGTTATTCCACGGCGGCGGATGTGCTGGAGAAGCTGGCATCGGGTATCCGGTGGTTCAGAAGATTCTGGAGTACCGTCAGCTGACCAAATTAAATTCCACCTATGCCCAGGGGCTTGCCGGATTTATAAGAGAGGACGGACGGATCCACGGAAAGTTCAACCAGACCATCACGGCCACGGGCCGCATCAGCAGTACGGAGCCGAACCTGCAGAATATTCCGGTGCGCATGGAACTTGGCCGGGCTATCCGCAAGGTCTTTGTGCCGGAGGATGGTTATGTGTTTGTGGACGCGGACTATTCCCAGATTGAGCTTCGTATCCTGGCCCATATGTCCGGCGATGAACGCCTGATAAACGCCTACCGGGATGCCCAGGATATTCATGCCATCACGGCTTCCGAGGTGTTCCCACACCGCTTGCAGAGGTAACGCCGCTGCAGCGCCGCAACGCCAAGGCGGTCAACTTCGGCATTGTCTATGGCATCAGTGCCTTGGACTGAGCGAGGACTTAAGCATCAGCCGGAAGGAGGCACTGAGTATATTAACAAATATTTTGAGACCTATCCGGGTGTCAAGCAGTTTCTGGATGAGCAGGTAAAGCTTGAAAAGAGCAGGGCTATGTCACCACCATGTACGGACGCAAACGCCCCATTCGGAACTGAAATCTGGCAACTTCATGCAGCGCTCCTTTGGCGAGCGTGTGGCTGAATGAACTCCCCTGATTCAGGGAACGGCAGCAGAACATCATGAAGCTGGCCATGATCGCGGTGGACCGGGAACTGAGAGAGAAACACCTGCGCCCCGCATTGTGTTACAGGTTCACGATGAGCTTCTGGTGGAGACCCCACCGGGATGAGGCAGAGCAGGTGGTACAGATTCTGACAGACCGCATGAAGCATGCGGCAGCCTTTAAAAGTATCCCCTGGAGGTAGAAGCCCACACCGGAGATAACTGGCTGGACGCAAAATAAATTATGTGTTATAATGTGGCGAACGGCGAGAAAGCGAGTGACGTGTCACGAGCTGGGCGAAGTCACAAGCAAGAAGAAAAGAGAGGTTTTCTATGAATAAATGAGTCAAAATTCTGAGAATGTTAAGAATCCGAAGCTGGTAGCAGCGCTTTTCAGGAGATGTTAAAGCATGACGATTTCATCACCCGCAGCCAGATGGCCGCAGCCCTGATGGAGGCACGCCTGCTATCTCCGATTCAGAAGCAGACTGTTCTGACTGAGAAGAAGGGACCGTCTACCTGATCCGTTTCGAGAGCATTACCAACACCGCAGGAGAGAAATATTATCTTGCTTTTACCGATATGGACGAATATTCCAAATGGAATGAGGACGGAAGCCATGACCAGGCACTGATCATGACCATGGAAGACTTTGGAAACATCCTGATCCGTCAGGTCAATGACTTAAAGGGTTTTGTAATCAACCCTATGGCGAGAATATCAGCATTTCCAAGCAGCTTCTGTTATCCTTTGCAGGCAGCATGAAACCAAAATGGGAGAGAAGATGGGCAAAATATGATGGTATGGCCTCACCGGCGGAGTAGGGCGGTAAAAAGCGGATCCTGAGCTGTTTTCAAAAGATTACGGCGCGCAGGTGATCCAGGCAGATCTTGTGCCCGGAAAACTGGAAGATCCCGGTCAGCCGGGACTGGCCGGTCTGGTCAGCCCTTTGGCACCGGGATTTTGCAGAAGGACGGCACGCTGGACCGCAAGGGCTTCGCGGAGCGGATCTTTGGAAATCCGGAAGCGTTAAAACGTGTCAACGCCCTGATCCATCCGCTTACCTGGAATGAGATCAAACGGCAGATCCGGGAAAGCAGCGCAGACCTGATCGTTGTGGAGGCGGCACTCTTTGATGAGCGCAGCCGGGAGGTCTGTCGCATCTGCTCTATGTGGATACGCAGGATGAGATCCGCATTCAGCGGCTGATGGAAAATCGCGGCTATTCCCGGGGAAAATGCCTGGATATCATGAAAACCAGGCGGACCGGAGCCGCTTTCTGGAACTGGCGGATTTTGTCATTGATAACAGTGGCAGCCTGAAGGATCCCGCAGCAGATCCGGCAGATCCTGAAAAAGACCGGTTATGATAACGGTCCGGAAGAAGTATAAAGGAAACATACAGATGAGATTAGTAAGCATTGCCAGTGGCAGCAGCGGAAACTGCATTTACGTAGGTTTCTGACCATTCCCACATCCTGGTGGATGCCGGAATCAGCAACAAGCGTATTGAGCAGGGATTAAATGAGATTGGCCTGAAGGGCTCAGAGCTGAACGGAGTGGTCATCACCCATGAGCATTCCGATCATATCAAGGGGCTGGGCGTTCTCGCCAGAAAGCACCATGTGCCGATTTACGGAACAAAAGAGACTCTGGAAGAAGTAGCTGCCAACACCAAACTGGGGAGTATCCGAAGGAGCTTCTGCATCCGGTTCTGCCGGATGCGGATTTTCAGATCGGGGATCTTACCGTGGAACCGTTTTCCATCCATCATGACGCGGCTAATCCGGTGGCTTACCGGGTCAGCCATGAGAATAAAAAGCGTGGCGGTGGCAACGGATATGGGTCATTTTGACCAGTACATCATTGACCATCTCCAGAATCTGGACGCGCTTTTTTAGAGGCGAATCACGATGTCAACATGCTGGAGACAGGGCCTTATCCATACTATTTAAAGCGCCGCATTTAGGGGACCATGGACATTTGTCCAATGAGAATGTGGGCGCCTTTTGAACTATATTCTGAATGACAAATTAAAACACATTTTACTGGGGCATTTGAGCAAGGAAAAACAATTACGAAGCGCTGGCCTATGAGACCGTCCGTTTCGAGATTGATCAGGGGGATACGCCATATAAGGCGAAGGATTTTCCGGATTGAAGTTGCAAAACGGGATGAGATGTCTCAGATCATCCATCTGTAAAAGAACCATAAATACTTTTCCGGCCGGAATACTTTCAAATGGAGTGATAGCCACATGAGCAAGGTAATTATCACTGTAGTAGGAAAAGACACCGTAGGCATCATCGCAAAGGTATGTACATATCTGGCAGGAAAACAGGTAAATATCCTGGATATTTCCCAGACCATCGTACAGGATTATTTTAACATGATGATGATCGCGGACATGGAACATGCAACCGGATCTTTTTGCTGAAGTAGCAACCGAACTGAGAAAGTTTCATGAAGAGATCGGCGTAGCCATCAAGTGCCAGCGCGAAGAGATCTTTACAAAAATGCACCGTATTTAATCAAAAGACAGAAGAAAAGAGGATACAGCCATGTTCAATATTTTTGAAGTAAATGAAACGAATAAAATGATCGAGCAGGAGAATCTGGATGTGCGTACCATTACTATGGGTATCAGTCTTCTGGACTGCTGCGATGATGACCTGGAGGCCCTGAATGAAAAAAATTTACAAAAAAATCACTACATACGCAAAGAACCTGGTATCGACCGGTGAGGAAATCGCGTAAGTGATTTTGGTGTACCGATTGTAAATAAGCGTATTTCTGTTACTCCGATTGCGCTGGTGGGCGGTTGTGCCTGCAAAAAGCCGGAGGATTTTGTGACCATTGCAAGAACTCTGGATAAAGCGGCAAAAGAGGTTGGCGTCAACTTTATCGGCGGCTATTCCGCATTGGTTTCCAAGGGAATGACACCGGCGGAAGAGCTTCTGATCCGCTCGATCCCGCAGGCACTTGCCTGCACCGACCGTGTGTGCAGCTCCATCAATGTCGGTTCTACCAAGACAGGTCTTAACATGGATGCAGTCCGTCTGATGGGCGAGATTGTAAAGGATACCGCGGAAGCAACCAAAGAAGATGATTCCCTCGGCTGTGCGAAGCTGGTTGTATTCTGCAACGCGCCGGATGATAACCCGTTCATGGCAGGTGCATTCCATGGCGTGACTGAGGCCGATGCCATCATCAACGTCGGTGTCAGCGGCCCTGGCGTGGTGAAGGTAGCGCTGGAAAAAGCCCGCGGCGAGAACTTTGAAGTCCTCTGTGAGACCATCAAGAAGACTGCCTTCAAGATCACCCGTGTCGGACAGCTGGTGGCCCAGGAAGCCTCCAAACGCCTTGGTGTTCCGTTTGGCATCATTGATCTGTCCCTGGCTCCGACCCCGGCTGTGGGCGACAGTGGCAGAAATCCTGGAGGAGATTGGCCTGAGCGTGTAGGCGCACCGGGAACCACCGCAGCCCTGGCTATGCTGAATGACCAGGTGAAAAAAAGGGCGGTGTTATGGCATCTTCCTATGTGGGCGGCTTAAGCGGCGCTTTCATTCCGGTCAGTGAGGACCAGGGCATGATCGACGCGGTAACCCTTGGCGCTCTGACCATTGAGAAGCTGGAAGCCATGACCTGTGTCTGCTCCGTTGGCCTTGACATGATCGCGATTCCGGGAGATACCCCGCTACCACCATCTCCGGTATTATCGCGGATGAAGCGGCCATTGGCATGATCAACCAGAAGACCACGGCAGTCCGTCTGATTCCGGTTATTGGAAAGACTGTAGGCGATACCGTAGAGTTTGGCGGCCTTTTAGGCTATGCTCCGGTTATGCCGGTGAATCCATATTCCTGTGAGAAGTTTGTGACCCCGCGGCGGCCGGATCCCGGCTCCGATCCACAGCTTCAAGAACTAAGCAGAAGCAAAAAAGAGAGATTATGGCAAAAGAAACCTTAGCGTCCTTGCTGGACGATTTTATCAATGAACAGTTAAACCAGATTGTATTAAGCAATCCGGTGGCAAAAGATCTTTTTGCAGAAAAGCAAAAGTGCGCCCCTATGCTCATTAAGGGCGCACTGGTTTTTCAGGCAGAAGAATTTACAAAAACCCAGGCATTTCATAAGAATCTGAATGCCGGAGAACTGAAAAGCGTATCTGACAGAGCAGCTTTCCGGCGTGTTTAAGCAGGCGGAAGTGCTGTCAGAACTGGGCAGCCACGGTACTGGTCAGCAAGAAGGGTACAACTACCGTAAAGGTCAGGAAGCACGCGCCTGCCAAGATTCAGGCGGCGAAGACGGAAACTCAGATTTCGGAAGAACTGCGGGAAAAGCTGCAGCATAACCGCCAGAAGCGTTACGTGATCCCGGAAGGCCATGCCGTGCCGTTTCTGGTGGATCTTGGTGTGCAGACCCAGGACGGAAAAATCGTAAAAAGCCGTTACGACAAGTTCCGCAGATCAACCGTTTTCGGAATTTATCGAGGATATCCTGCCGAAGTTAGATAAGACCCGGAGAATGTCATCATCGATTTCGGCTGCGGCAAGTCGTATCTGACCTTCGCTATGTACTATTACCTGCATGAGATGAAAGGATATCCGATCCGCATCATTGGCCTGGATTTAAAAAGAAGGATGTTATCCGCCATTGCGGCAAACTGGCGGAGCATTACGGCTATGACAAGCTCCAGTTTTATCATGGAGACATTGCCTATGAGGGTGTAGACCATGCGGACATGGTGGTGACCCTTCACGCCTGCGATACCGCGACCGATTACGCGCTGGAAAAGGCCGTGCGCTGGGGCGCAAAGTGATCCCTTTCCGTCCCGTGCTGCCAGCATGAGCTGAATAAGCAGATGAAGAATGATCTGCTGGAGCCGGTGCTGCATTACGGCCTGATTAAGGAGCGGATGGCAGCGCTGTATACCGATGCGCTGCGGGCGGAACTTCTGGAGCAGCAG
>VOFG01003676.1_pt1 | contig 19156 bp, 22 predicted proteins | sample 5384171 | NCBI WGS metagenome assembly VOFG01 (sample SAMN12384726, study PRJNA508395) | human gut metagenome | isolation source: healthy gut F | host: Homo sapiens
AGTCGTCCCATTTGTCCTTCAGCTGGGCGAACTCCTCTTCCGAAATATCCTCCTCGCCGCATTCGCCGAAGTAAGCAGGCGAATCTTTCAAGATTCAGATCACGCACATCGTCATACGTCGAGAGGAAGAAACCGTTGACCGCAAAGTGACCGAGCGTTTCATCGTCGTCCGTTCTATCGCAGACGAACGCGTCATTGACCGCGTCGATCTGTTCCTGCGTGAGCAGCGTCACCGTCTCCTTCCGCACGTCCTTCTGCTCCTCCTGCTGCTGCACCTCCTGCTGCGCAGGCTCTGTGTCCTTCGGCATGATTTTGCTGGAGCTCTGCCGCGTCAGCTCCGCGAACGAGCAGCCGGTGGCCGTCCCCTGTGAGCAGCAGGGCGAGAACGACGCAGAGGACGCTCGTGCGCTGCTTTCTGGTGAGGAAGACGATGCGCTCCCTTGACCGGCGGGCCGGCGAGGCTCAGCGCGGCCGCCTTGCGCGGGCCTGCGCCAGAATGGGATGCCGCAGGTGCGTCAGCTCGTGGCGCAGGATCAGTGCTGCCGTGTCGTCCTGCAGCACGTTCCGGTCAGATAGACGGCCGGGATCAGCCCCGCGAGGCAGGGCGAGGAAATGCTGCCCGCGGCGTAGATGCGGACGCGGCCGCGCCTGCCGAGGAAGCGGCGGCTCCTGCGCAGCCGGACGGTAAAGACCAGCCACGTAAGAAGCAGCCAGAGGCCGAGCAGCGCGCTGCCGCAGAACCAGATCACGAGGACCGGCTCGGTCACGAGCGGCATCGCTGCCGCCGGTTTTGCCGCCTCCTGCGGTTGGCTGGCTGCGCGGGCGTTCTGCGGCTGCGCAGCGGCCTGCGTGGCTGCTGCGCGGCGGCGCGGACTGCGCCGGTGTTTCGGTCTGCTGCGCCGCTGCTGTCTGCTCCGCCGGCAGCAGCGGCAGGGCGTATGCGGTCCCCGGCAGGCAGAGCTTCAGCAGCACCACCAGCCAGAGGGCGTAGAGCAGCCGCTTCGGCACGCGGTTTTGAACGCCGAGCGCACCAGCAGCACGGCCGCAATCAGCGCCGAGCGTCAAAGCGTCTTTCAGCATGTTAATCCTCCTGCTGCTCCGCAGCGTCCAGAATGGCCTTCAGCCCCGAATCTCCTGCTCAGACAGTGCGCCGCGGCCGACGAGATTGGAGACCATCAGCCCGACGCTCCCGCCGTAGACCTTCGTGAGGAACGACGCCGTCTCCTCCGGCTCGACCTCGGCGTAGGCGACGACGCCGCGCTGTACTGCTGGTATTTCCCGCTCTCGTCCAGCGAGACCGCGCCCTTGGCGATCAGCCGCTTGAGCATCATAAAGACCGTCGCCTTGCTCCAGCCCGTCGTGGGCGCAGGAGCGCGGCGACGAGCGCCCCCAGCGTCCGCGGCGACTGCTGCCAGAGCACCTTCATCAGCTTCCATTCCCCATCGGATAAATGCAGGTCTGCCATCCAGGCGTCCTCCTTGGTCAACATCTGTTATAAACCCAGCGTACCATATAGGTAAACATTTGTCAACCCCATATCTTTGCTATGCTTTTCCCGCAGAAAAGTGCTATACTGGGCGCAGAAGGAAAAGAAAGGGGGAAATTCGCCATGTCAATCTTATCGCAGCTGAACAGCCCGGCGATGTACGCGATCTGCGGCGGGATCGTCGCCTTCGTCGCGCTGATCTGCATCGTATTTCTCATCCGCGCGTGGAGGGCCGGTCTTGCCATCGGGATGGACCGGACAAAGATGAAGCGCGTGATCGTCTCGAGCGCGACGTTTTCGGCGCTGCCGAGCGTCGGGATCCTGCTGGGCGTGATCGCGCTGTCCGGCAGTCTCGGCACGCCGTGGCCGTGGCTGCGGCTGTCGGTCATCGGGGCGCTGCACTATGAGACGCAGGTCGCGCAGGCCGCGGCCGAGCAGGTCGGCATGAAGAGCCTGTCTGCCGCCGAGATGACGCCCGCGGGCTTTCGCGACCATCGCGCTGCTCATGAGCCTGTGCATCATCTGGGGCATCGTGCTGTCGATCCTGTTCAACAAGCGCTATAAAAAAAGCCTTCTTCCAGCCCTGCGGGCGGAAAGACGGCGGCGGGCTTCGGCGATCTTGCCGTTATGACGGCGATGTTCATCGGCCTTGTGAGCGCGTATATCGGCAGCTATCTCGGCGGCTTTATCTCCGCGAACGGCCGGTTCACCTTCTCCGGCGACTGGACGCCGCTGGCCCGTGGCGGCCGTCTCGGCGGGCGTGATGGCGCTGTTTGTATCTGGCGGAGAAAAAGCACATCACATGGGTCGAGAATTTCTCGATCGCGGGCAGCATGCTCGCCGGCATGGCGGCCGCCGTGCTGATCGGGCTGGTGTAAGGAGGGCAAGGCTATGGAACAGAAGCAGAAGGACGCCCTCTGGGCACAGTACACGAAGCAGACGCACCGGCTGGGCCGGGTGCTGAGTTCTGATCACGATCGCGCTGCTGCTGGCGCGCCGTTTGTCATCGGGGCGCTGCTCGGCGCGTATCCGACCTCGGCGCGATCGGCGCGGGGATTTTTGTCCGTGGGTCTGGTGTGGACCGTCAGCAGCGTGGCGGAATTTCTGATCTACACGCCGATGCTGGGCGCGGGCGGCGGCTATCTGGCGTTCATCACCGGCAATCTCATCAACATGAAGATCCCCTGCGCGGTGAATGCCCGCGATCTGGCGGGCGTCAGGACCGGCACGCCGGAAAATGAGATCGTCTCCACGCTCTCGATCGCCACGTCGTCTCGTGACGATCGTCATTCTGGCGCTCGGCGTACTCGCGCTCGTGCCGCTGCAGCCGGTTTTGCAGTCACCCGCGCTGCAGCCCGCGTTTGCCAACGTCGTCCCGGCGCTGTTCGGCGCGATGGCGTATCAGTATTACCGGAAAAACATCGTCGTGGCCATTGCGCCGCTTGTGGTGATGAGCGTGCTCTTTACGCTCGTGCCGGGGCTGATCTCGTCCACCAGCTTTATGATCATCCCTCGGGCGCGCTGGCCATCGGGATCGCGTACACCATTTATAAAAAAGAAGAAGCAGGAGGCGCAGGCATGAAATATCTGTTGATCCTGCCGGGCGTTCTGGTGCTGCTGGTGCTGATCGCCGTCGTCCGGACGCTCGTTTCCCCGCGGAAGACCTCCGCCTATCAGCCGCCGCAGACCGATGAGGCCGAAGCGCTGCGGCTGGCCGGGAAGCTCTCTAAAATGATCCAGGTCGACACGACCTCCCACGCGGGCGGCGACGACCCCTGCGCGCTTCCGCGCGTTCCACAAAACGCTCGCGGAGCTGTTCCCGCGGGTCTTTTCCCAGCTGGAGAAGACGGAGATCGACGGGAATCTGCTGTTTTACTGGAAGGGCCGGTCGCAGGGAGGCCGATCCTGCTATGAGCCATCAGGACGTGGTGCCGGCGGAGGGCGCATGGAGCCACGCGCCGTTTTCCGGCGACATCGCGGACGGCAAGGTCTGGGGCCGCGGCGCTTCCGGACACGAAATGCTCCGTCATGGCTCTTTTTTGAGGCGGCCGAGCAGCTGCTGGCCGAGGGCTATACGCCGCCCACGGACGTGTATCTCGCCTCGTCGTGCACGGAGGAATGGGCGGGCGACGGCGCGCCGAAGCTGGTAGCTGAGCTGCAGCGCCGGGGCGTGGAGCTGTTTCTCGTCTGCGACGAGGGCGGCGCGATCATCTCGAGCCCATCGGCGGCATCCCGGCAACTTCGCCATGGTCGGCGTGTTTGAAAAAGGGCAAGGCCGACGTGAAATTCACGGCAAAAAGTCCACCGGCGGCCACGCCAGCGCGCCGGGAAAGCACACGCCCATCGCGCGGCTGGCCGCGTTCGTCATGGAGGTCGAGACGCACAGCCCGTTCAAAAGAAGCTCCTGCCGGAGGTCGCGGCCATGTTCCGGGGCGCTTGCGCCCCTATGCCAGTTCGTTCGGTCTGCGGCGGCTGCTGGGCAATCTGTGGCTGTTCGCGCCGCTGCTCAAGCCTCGTGCTGCCCGCCGTCAGCGCGCAGGCGGGCGCGATGCTGCGCGGACCACCATCGCGTTTACCACGCAGTCCGGCTCCGACGCCTACAACGTCATCCCGCAGGAGGCGACGCTGGGCGCCAACATGCGCTTTATCCCCCATCAGGGCGAACAGGAAAGTCTCGCCATCATCAAACGCTTGCCGAAAAGCACGGACTTTTTGACCGAGGTGCTCCACGCGAATGATTTTACGCCCCCGGTCGATATCCACGGCGAGGCGTTTACGCTCTTTACGCGCGTCATCGGCGAGACCTTCCCGGGCCTTGCCGCGAGCCCGTATGTCATGACCGGCGCGACCGACGCGCAGTTCTACCAGCCCATCTGCAAAAAGCTGCATCCGCTTCGCGCCCGTGATCTACGGCCCGGAGCAGATGCGGGGCATGCACGGGCTCAACGAAAATATCGAATATCGCTGCCTGCCCGGCGCGGTGCGGTTCTATCAGAACCTCATCCGGGCAGAAAAGTAGCTATTCCCGGACGCGCTGCGGCGCGTCCGGGCGTTTTATTTTTCCTGCTTGACGCGCAGGGGAAAGGCTCTATAATAGGGAAGCTTTTTCGGACTTTTTCAACTTTACGACGCAAAAAGAGGATCGATTTTCATGTCCAGATCGCCCGCGCGGGCGGCATCACGATGACCGAAGGGTCGTTATACAAAAACGTCTTCCTGTTCAGTGTGCCGCTGATCTTCTCGCAGCTGCTGCAGGTGCTGTTCAACATGGCGGACGTCGCCGTGGTCGGCAAATTTTCCAGCGCGACGGCGCTGGGCTCCGTCGGGTCGACGTCGACGCTCGTGACGCTGTTCACGGGCTTCCTCATCGGCCTGTCCAACGGCGTCAACGTGCGCGTGGCGCAGTACCTCGGCGCGAAGCAGGAGGAGGACACGCGCAACTGCGTGCATACGTCTTTGATCCTGTGCGCGCTCTCAGGGCTCGTGATCGCGGTGCTGTGCTTTTTCCTGGCCGCGCCGATGCTGGAGCTGCTCCGGACGAAGGACGATCTGCTGCCCGGCGCGGTGCTCTATTTCCGCATCTACGCGCTCGGCATGCCGGCGCTCGGTATTTTCAACTTCGGCAACGCGGTATTGAGCGCGAGCGGCGATACGAAGCGGCCGCTGGCCTATCTGACGGCGGCGGGCATTCTGAACGTGATCCTCAATCTGTTCTTCGTCATTGTCTGCAAGATGGCGGCCGACGGCGTCGCGCTGGCAAGCGTGATCTCGCAGTATCTGTCGGCTGTGCTGATCCTCATCCATATGGTGCGGCTGCAGGACAGCTGCCGCGTGGAAAGCGCCTGCGCCTGCACGGGGGCGAAGCCGGCCGCATTCTCGGGCTCGGCATCCCGGCTGGCATCCAGCATATGATCTTGCGGTGGCGAATCTCTTCATCCAGGTCGGCATCAACTCGTTTGATTCCACCGTCGTCTCCGGCAATTCTGCCGCGGTCAACGTCGACAACGTGATCTACAACGTGATGGCCGCGTTCTATACCGCCTGCTCGACCTTCATGGGCCAGAACTGGGGCGCGGGGAACAAGGACCGGATGATGAAGAGCTATTATATCAGCCTCGGCTATTCGTTCCTCATCGCGGCGGTCCTCGGCGTAGGCTTTCTGCTGTGCGGCGAGCCGTTCCTCTATATCTTCACGAACGACGCGGACGTCGTGGCCGCGGGCATGGAGCGGATGCAGATGCGTGCTTCTCCTACTGTATCAGCGCGTTCATGGACTGCACCATCGCCGCCTGCCGCGGCATCGGCCGCAGCTTCGTGCCGACCATCATTGTGATTCTCGGCTCGTGCGTGTTCCGCGTGGTCTGGGTCTATACGCTCTTTGCGCATTTCCATACGATCCCGTCGCTGTATCTGCTGTATCCGTTCTCCTGGATCCTCACCGCGGCGGCGGAGATCCTCTACTTCATCCACTGCTGCCGCCGTCTGCGCATTGCGCAGGCATAGCGCCCGCCGGTCAGTTCAGAGAAAATATCCGACGCCTCGCGCACCAGCCGTGGAGAAAAGCGCTCTGCCAGCGCCGCGTTGGCCTGTTCCAGCGTCTGCCGGGCAAGCGTGAGCGCCTCGCGGCGCTCATTCAGCAGATCAAGCTTCTGCGTGAGCGCTTGCTTTTTTTGCCGACAGTTCCACCTCAGAACCAAACTGCTCCAGCCGGCCCCGGCTTTGGTCAAGCTGCGACTGTACGGCGGCGGCAAGCGCCTGCGTCCGTGCCAGCGCAGTTTCTGCCTGCTCGTTTGTCAGACCGGAAACATCGCGCGCAGGCACAGGCAGATCCGGAATGTCCCCGAGAGCCTGCGCAAGCGCATCGTAGCGCGTTTTTGCCTGCTGCGCGGCCTGCTGTGCGTCATGCCAGGCGCGGTAAGCGGCCAGTGCGGAGGAAATCGCGCTCTGTGCGTCCGGAACCGTTCCGGCCTCCGCGAACATCCGGACGCTGCCGAGCAGCGCCGCCGTGCGCTCGGCGCGCAGACGGCTTTCCGCGTCGCGGGCCGCATTCTGCGCCGATGCAGCCTTGCACGCTGCCTGCCACGCGCGCAGCGCGTCGCGGTACTGAACGGCATAGGCGTAAAACTCGTCGCGGCTGTGGTTTTCATAGAGCGTCAGCAGCGCCTGCGCCTCGGAAAGCTCCGCCTCGCGCCGCCGGTCATGCGCCGCGTTTACGAGCGCGATCACAGCGTAGGCCAGCGCCGCCAGCGCGAACGCGGCGGGGATGAGCGGCTCGTGCCGGACGAACCAGCCTGCCGCGCCAAGCCCGGCGAAAAGCGCCGCAAGCACCCAGAACGGCACAGATGGCCGGTGCTTTTTCGCCGTCAGCCGGTCAAATTCGCGCATATCGCGCTGCGCCTTGTCGAGAAGCCGTTCCTCGTCCACCCCGGAAAACGCCTGCGGGCAATTGGGGCGCGCGGGCGCGGCTGCGGCCGGCTCCACCTCCGGCATGGAAAGCAATGCGGACGCTTCCTGCGAGAGCGCAAGCAGCGCGTCCCTCGCGGAAGTCTCGCGCACACGGCAGACGCAGCGTTTTCCCGGTTCGCTGCCTGCATCGCGGCGCGTTTTGCATCGTAGAGTTGGGCCTTTTTCTGCTGCACGTCCGCCGCGCGCAGCGCCCGCAGATCCGCTTCGCAGGCAGCCTGCTGCGTTTGCAGCGTTTGCAGCTGCGCGCGCAGCGCCAGGTTTTTTTCATGTTCCCTCGCCAGCGCGGTCAACGCGCCGTCTACGGTGGCAAGTTCCCGTTCGGCGTCGGGGATGAGGCCGGTTTTATTGTGCCGGACACGGTTCTGCCATGCAAGCAGCCGCTTGTCGGCGGCAGCAAAGCTGATAGCCTCGTCGCCGGTCGTGACGAGTGCGGACAAACGCGCTTCCAGATCGGCGTCTGCTGTCAGTCCGAGTCCCGCCTGGCTGACAAAGGCGCTGCGCTGGTACACGCTTTTCGGAACACCCAGAAGCATCTCGCCGCAATTCGCGCCCGTCATGCCCTCGACCGGCAGTCCGGAATCGGTATAGACGGCGGAAAATACGCCGAGCGGCGCACGGGCCGTCGAGGTGCGTGTGATCGTGATGCGCCGCCCGGCGTGTGTAAGTTCAATTACGCCCTCCATCGGCTTTCCGCTCCACGGCTGATATTTCGTCTTGACGGGCAGAACACCCGTTTTTACCCGCTCGGAGGTATCGACGCCATAGAGCATGGCAAGCAGAAATTCCGCCCATGTACTTTTTCCGGCTTCGTTCGGCATTTGCAGGACATTCAGGCCATCTGTAAGCGACAACGTCTCCTGTTCAAGTCTGCCGAACGTCGCGGTCATGCGCAGAAGCTTCATTCCGTCGCCTCCCTTCCGTCCATGGCCGCACAGCCACAGCGCGCGGCCAGCGCGATCATATGTCTGTCGCTCTCATTCTCAGCCGCGTCATACTGCGCCTTGAGCGCCTGCAGAAACAGACCGCGCAGCGTATCCTCCTCCGCGCCCTCCCAAAGCGCACGGCGGGGCCGCGTCTCGTCGCGGACGGTCAGCGCGTAAAAGCGCGGGCCAGCGCCGCCTGCAGTGCAGGCACATCGACCGGCTCCGCCTCTCCGGTCAGGAGCACACGGTAAATATCGTTCTGCGTATCCTCCGGCAGCGCCGCCGTAACGGCGGAGAGGGCATCGTTCCCCCACCTCTACGCGGAGAATTTCGTATTTTCTGCCGGGCAGCGGCAGAAAGTCCAGCCGGACGCCGGAATCGGAGATCTCACCGAGATACACACCCTTTTGTCCGAGTTCGTCAAAGCCGCGTCCCATCGCACAGCCGGGCCATGCGTAGCACGTTTTTCCGCACCGCAGCAGCCCGCTCGCCTGATGGATATGGCCAAGCGCCAGATAGGCAAGGCCGGAGGCCTCCAACTGGGCCTGCGTGATGGGGTTATAGGGCGAGGCCGCCTGCGTCGGGTTTCCGTGGACGACCATAAGGTTCGTCATGCCATCCGATTTCGCGTGAAAGCCCTCGAGCAGCGGCTTTTCAAACCGCGCGGGAAAGCCCGCGCCATAGACGCGCAGGTTTTTCTCCGGCAGTTCAACAGCCTCAATTTCATCCGTTTTGAAAATATGCACGTTTTCCGGCCAGACCTCCGTCAGATACGCGCTGCCGGGCAGCAGGCAGTCGTGGTTACCGGGGCTGATAAAGACCGGCGCGCGAATGGCGGAAAGTGTCCGCTGAAGCGCCAGCAGCGTCTCGTCCGACGCGCCTGCGCTGTCAAACAGGTCGCCTGCCAGCAGGACAAGATCGCAGTCATGCGTGTTGGCCGCCTCGGCAAGTTCGGTCAGAAGCGCGCGCTGCTCCCGCCGCCGTTCGGCGGCCTGTTCGGGGCTGAGCGCGGCGAACGGCGCGTCCAGATGCACATCGGCGGCATGCAGAAATTTAATCACGGAGCATCACCCTTTCCGCGCCTGTACAGTGCCGGGATTGCGCGTCGATGGTAAAGACCGCGCCTGCAAGCATGCACGGCCCCGTCGCAGGCTCATAGCGAGAGGTAAGTTCCCCCCGGAAGTTTGCGATAGACTGCTCCGGCTTCACGCCGATGACGGAATGCACGGGGCCGGTCATACCGAGGTCCGTAAGATAGCCGGTGCCCTTCGGCAGAATCTGCTCGTCCGCCGTCTGCACATGCGTGTGCGTGCCCCACTGAGCAGCAATTTTCCCGTCGAGATAATACGCCATGGCGAGCTTTTCGCTCGTTGCCTCGGCATGGAAATCCAGACGCACCGGCAGCCCATCCAACTCCTTCAGGACCTTATCGATCACGCGGAAGGGATTGTCCGGCCGGACGTCGAGATTGCACCGGCCCAGCAAATTGACGATGCCAACCGGTCCGATCTTCGTCTCAAACGTTCCGAACCCCCGTCCCGGCAGGCTCGGCAGCAGATTGACAGGCCGCAGGATATAGGGGCAGTCGTTCAGATACGCGCAGATCTCGCGCCGGTCGAACGAATGATTTCCGAGTGTAAGGATGTCTGCGCCCGCGTCCAGCATCCGGTCTGCCTGCTTTGGCGTCAGGCCGGTTCCGCTGGCATTTTCACCGTTGACAACGCAAAAATCAATGCGGTATAACTTTTTCAGGCTTCGCAGATGCTGTTCCAGACACTGCAGTCCGCCTTCGCCGACCACGTCGCCGACGGCCAGAACACGAAGTTCCATAAGAAGCCTCCTTTACATATCATTTTTTCAGTATACCATTTAAAAAATTTTTTGGCAATGCTATACTGTATCCTGAAACCAACGAGGCGTGTTTGCGTCTTTACAGACAGAGAAAGGAGCATACAGATGGAGGATTCCGCGATCATCGATCTGTACTGGGCGCGCGAAGAGCGGGCGCTCAGCGAGACGGATACGAAATACGGCGGCTATTGCCGCTCCATTGCCCATAATATTCTGAAAAACCGCGAGGACAGCGAGGAATGCGTCAGCGACACCTGGCTGCACGCATGGAACGCCATGCCGCCGCAGCGGCCGTCGATTTTATCGTCGTTCCTCGGCAGAATCACGCGCAATCTGTCCTTTGACCGCTGCCGCAGACAGAACGCGGAAAAGCGCGGCGGCGGGGCGCTTCCGTTGGCGCTGGATGAATTATCCGAGTGCGTCCCGGCTCCCGGCCGGGTCGAGCAAGCGCACTTGAAGCACGCGAACTGGCAGAGGCCATCGACCGCTTTCTTCGGACGCTTCCCGAGCGCGAATGCAGCATCTTCCTGCGGCGGTATTGGTATGTCGATTCCGTGCAGGATATCGCCGCGCGGTATGCGCTTCGGGAGAACACCGCAAAATCCATTCTGTTCCGAACCCGGGAAAAGCTGCGCCGGTATCTCGCCGGAGAGGGGATCATCGTATGAAAGAACAAAGTGAAAAGCTATTCCGCGCCATCGGCGATGTCGGTGACGATCTGATTGCGCAGGCCGATGCACCGGTCAAAAAAGCGCCTCGCGTGTGGGTCAAATGGGCCGCGCTTGCGGCCTGCTGCGCGCTGGTGATCGGCACGGCGGCATTTGTCGTGCCGATGTTCCACGCAGGCTCGTCCGCGCCGGAGACGGCATCTGCTCCGACGGCGGATACCGCGGCGCTGGAAGCGCCCGCGGAAGAGGAAATGACGCTGGAGGCCTCGGAGGCGCCCGCCGAGGCCATGCCGGAAACATCCCCGGCAGAGCCCGCGGAGCAGAAAACTCGGACGCTTCCGGGCGCGGACTGCTTCACGGTCGTGCCGGAGAGCGTTACACGCACGTCGGCAGATTTCACGCTGACAAACGAAGAAGACGCTGTGCTTGCACTGCGCAGCGAATACTGGCTGGAAACACTGACGGATGGCGAGTGGCAGCCACTGACGTCGAATCTGATGAAGTCTCAGAGCCAGACGGACGAATCCGCGCTGGAATCGACCGTCTGCACACTGCACTATGACTGGCAGACGCTCTACGGTGAGGTGGAGCCGGGTGACTACCGCCTGGCCCAGCCCGTGATCCTGCCGGACGGGTCAGACTATACGCTGTACGCGGAATTCACAATCGAATAACAATAAATTGCCCCGCCGCATTTAGACTGCGGCGGGGTGTCTTTTACCCGATGAACCCGATGGTGCTGCGGCAGACGAAATAGAACAGGCGGTCTTCGCTGTTGGCGAGGATCAGAACGTCCCCGACCTCGCCGAGCACGCTGACGTTGCCGAGCACGAGCGGTCCTGCCGTGAGGGAAACCGTGCCGCGTCCGGCGATATCGCCTGTCGAGCGGTCGCACGGCGTCGGCTTTACCGGCGTCGACGGCATGGGGCCGCAGCCGGCATGGGTGGCCTGATAGAAGAGCTTCGCAAGCTCGTTATAGGCCGCCTCTGCGCTGGGGAAGTCGGTCGTCTCCGTCACGCCGAAGGCGACGGCGCTCAAGCCGCACAGCCGCACGGAGTCCGCGTCAAAATACGGCCCCTCGGCACAGCAGGCTGTCTCCGTGCCCCCGGTGCAGATGGGGTTGGGATAGTAGATCTGGCCGGAAACCTCTAAATTCTCACACGAATCCGGCGTGATCTTCACAAATTCCCCGTCCAGAGGCCCGGTCAGGTTGTCGTATGGAGTTGTGGCCGCTGCGGGACAGTTCAGCGACGAGCCGAGCACGAAATCGCGCGTGATGAACGCGAACTGCTGATAGTCCGTCAGCGCCGCGAAGCGCGGACGGCACAGCAGCTGCAGTGCCGCGACAAGCCCCGGCGCGCAGGAGCAGCCGCAGCCGCAGCTGATATCGGCCTCCGTGACCGGCGCGACGGGCCGCTCACCCGGCCAGACCGGCGGGAACGGGGGCGGATACGGCGGGAACGGCCCCGGCCCGGGACACGGCGGCGGGCAGGGCGGCGGGCAGGGAGGCGGACACGTCTGCTGGCTGCCGCCGGAGCAGGCCGCGCAGCCCTGAGCCGCCTGCGGCTCGGGACAGCCCCCGGTCGTCGTATAATTGCAGGGTTGATTCATAAAACCCCTCCTTCAAAGACAAGAATGTTTTCTGTCTTCCCTACCATATGCCGGGCCTGCCCGTTTGGTGCATGGTTGCAAATCCGGCCGCGTTGCGGTATGATGCAGATACTTGAAAACGCAGAAGGAGAAACGGATATGAGAATGAAAAAAGCCCGGGCGGCAGCGGCGGCGCTGCTCTGCGCGGCGTGTCTTGCGCAGACGGCGGTTCCCGCGCTGGCAGCAGAGGCATATACTGCCCCCGAGACAGCAGGAAAAACGTGGAAGAACTGATCGACGAGTTTCGCGCGGAGCACGCGCTGACCGAGGATAATTTCGAGATCAGCTTCTATGTGCCGGAAACGGGCGAAAGCTATGACTTCAACGAGACGAAAATGCTCTACGGCGCAAGCACCTACAAGCTGCCGCTGAACCTGTATTATTATGATATGCAGCTCGCCGGCGAGATCACCGGGGACACGATGATCACGAAGGGCGCTTCGCTGGACGAGGCGCATTACCAGTCGCTCGTCTATTCCAACAACGAGCTTTCGTATTCCCTCTGGCGGCGCATCGGCGACTGGCCGGAATACAAGATGGCCATGCGCAAATATTTCACCATGACCGACGACGAGATTCCGCAGAATTACTATTATGACCACCTGTTCTGCACGCGCATGATGCTGGACACGCTGAAGGTCGTCTGGGACGGGCAGGAGCAGTATTCCGAGCTGATCGACTACCTGAAAATTGCCTGCCCGGACGCGTATTTCAAGACGTACATCGATGTGGACGAGACGCCCATCGCCCACAAATACGGCAGCTACAACGGCGCAGAGAACGACGTCGGCATCATCTGGGCCGGCCGGTCGTTTTGTCGACCCAAATCTCACGGTTCGTGGTCCAGGTACTGCCCTCGTTCAGCACCTTGATAAAGCGCTCGTCCTGCTTCGCCATATTACTTCGTCTCCTTTACCGTCTCGGCAATGCCGGAGGCCAGACCCGCGAAGCCCTGCAGCTCGGACGGGATGATGATCTTCGTGGCCTTGCCGTCCGCGACCTTCTGCATGGCCTCAAGCGCCTTGAGCTTGAGCACCTGGTCGTTCGGGGCCTTTTCGTTCAGCAGCGCCAGAGAATCGGCCATGGCCTTCTGGACGGCCATGATGGCCTGCGCTTCGCCGTCAGCCTTGAGGATCGCGGCCTGCTTCTCGGCCTCAGCGCGGAGGATAGCCGCCTGCTTTTCGGCGTCCGCCTTCAGAATCGCAGCTTCCTTTTCGCCTTCGGCGACGAGGATCTGGCTGCGCTTCGTGCCTTCTGCCTGCAGGATCGCCTGTCGGCGGTCACGCTCGGCCTTCATCTGTTTTTCCATGGAATTCTGGATGTCCTGCGGCGGCAGAATGTTCTTCAGCTCCACGCGGTTGACCTTGATGCCCCAGGGATCGGTGGCCTCGTCGAGAATGGCGCGCATCTTGGTGTTGATGACGTCGCGGGACGTGAGCGTCTGGTCGAGCTCGAGATCGCCAATGATGTTGCGGAGCGTCGTGGCCGTCAGAGTCTCCATGGCCATCATCGGGTGCTCGACACCATAGGTGTAGAGCTTCGGGTCGGTGATCTGGAAGTAGACGACGGTGTCGATCTGCATGGTGACGTTATCCTTGGTGATGACGGGCTGCGGCGGATAGTCGAGCACCTGTTCCTTCAGGCTGACCTTCTTGGCCACACGCTCCACGAACGGGGCCTTGAAGTGCATACCGACGGTCCAGACCGCAGAGAACGCGCCGAGCCGCTCGATGACATACGCGCGGGACTGCTGCACGACATAGATGTTGCGGACGATGACGATGAGCACCAACACGGCGACCACCAGTACGGGAATCCATTCCATAATTGTTCCTCCTTCTTTTCAAAAACGGGTGTATGTTTTGGCCAAATGGCCGGGTTTACAGGGTTTCCACAGGGACTTCCACGGGCCGGACGAAGAGCTTCGCGCCTTCGATGCGCGTGATCGTGACGACGGCGTCCGCCGGGATGTTCGCGCCGGTCTCGCCAGCGCCGTCAGAGCACGCCGTCGACGCGGACGGCGCCCGTGGCGCGCAGTTCGTCGATCGGCTCGGTGACGAGGGCCTCGCGGCCGATGAGCCGGTCTGCGTTGGTGCGCGTATGTTTTGGCGTGAGCTTCTTGCGCAGGATGGGCCGGAAGATGGCGAGCAGCAGCGCCGACACCACGACAAACAGTCCGAACTGCCACACGAAGCCCAATCCGCACATCGCCGCGATCATACCCGCCAGCGCGCCGCCCATGAACCAGATGCTGACGAGCTGGATCGTCGCGGCCTCGATGCCGATGAAGGCCACGATCGCAATGATCCAGCCGATGATAAAGGGAGTCATTTTTCTGCACCTCCTTATAAATTTTAGTATCTTATATTTCTCCCGGCCTGTCAACTGTAAGTTTCTTTTTTGTAAACCGGCCAGAAAAGGTTTGCTATTTCTTAGGGTTTTCTTTATAATAGAAAGCAATATGCCCGCTGGCGGCGAAGAAAGCGAAGTTTGGAAGATGAAAGATTTGGAATTCTGCGTACCGTGTCTGTTCGGGCTGGAGGGCCTCGTGGGTGACGAGCTGAAGCGGCTCGGCTGCGAGGGCGTCCGCGTCGAGGACCGGCGCGTATTTTTTACGGGAGACTTTGCCGATCTGGCAAAGGTCAACCTCTGCTGCCGCATGGGCGAGCGCGTGATGATCCGCCTCGGCCATTTCGCGCGATGAGCTTTGAAGACCTGTTCCAGGGCGTCAAGGCCCTGCCGCTCGAGCGCTTCATCCCGAAGGACGGGGCCTTCCCCGTCAAGGGCTACAGTCTGAACAGCCAGCTGCACTCCGTGCCCGACTGTCAGGCCATCGTCAAAAAGGCGGCGGTCACGCGCCTCGGCGAGAAATACGGCCTCGGCTGGATGCCGGAGACGGGCGCGGCCTATCAGATCCGGTTTTCGATCATGAAGGACGAGTGTGAGGTCTTCCTCGACACGTCGGGCGTCAGCCTGCACAAGCGCGGCTATCGCCAGATCGCGAATCTCGCGCCGCTGCACGAGACGATGGCGGCGGCGATGGTGAACCTCGCGCGCTATCGCGGACGGGATCTCTTCTGGGATCCGTTCTGCGGCTCCGGCACGATCTGCATCGAGGCAGCGCTCATCGCGCTGAACCGCGCGCCCGGCCTGCACCGGAGCTTTGCCGCCGAAAAGTGGAGCTGCGTCCCGGCGGAGGTCTGGCGTCAGGCCAGAACGGAAGCGATGGATCGCGAGTTCCGCGGGGACTATCACATTCTCGGCTCGGACATCGACCCGGCCTCGCTCGACATCGCGCGCGAGAACGCGCGCAAGGCGGGCGTTGCAAAAGCTCATCGAGTTCCGCGAGGCCGACGCGACGAAGATGAGCCTGCCGACAGACAAGGGCCTCATCGTCTGCAACCCGCCCTATGGCGAACGCATGCTCGAGCAGCGCAGCGCGCAGCGGCTCTATCAGGCGTTCGGCCGGCACATCAAATATGCCGACGGCTGGAAAAAATACATCATTTCCTCCGAGCCGGAGTTTGAGCATTACTTCGGCAAGCAGGCCACGAAGAAGCGGAAGCTCTATAACGGCCGTCTGCAGTGTAATGTTTATATGTATTTCTAATATCCGTGTTTCCCTTTCCGGGGCAGGCATTGCCTGCACGAAGGCTCCCTTTGTGTAAAGGGAGCTGTCAGCGAATGTGCTGACTGAGGGATTGTCTGGAAAAAACGTCACTGACAGCCCATCCGTCATTTGCTTTGCAAATGCCGCCGTCTCGCTGCGGCTCAGTCATGGCGCGGGTCTGACAGCCCACCGGGCTGTCATTCAACACCGCGCCGCCGCTTCGCTGCCTTACACAGGGGAGGCTTTGCCCGCTGCGGCGGACTTTCGGCGCGAACATCGATGAATTGTTGCTGTTATGGATTCAGACGAGAAAAAAAGGAGAAGGTTCCCTGGATGAAACATATTTTTATCATCAACCCCGCTGCGGGGAAATACGACCGCACAGAGGAATTTTCCGGCAAGATCGCCGCGGCCTGCGCCTCGCGCGGGCTGGATTATGCGATCCACGTGTCGGAAAAAGCCCGGCGACTGCCGGGATGCGGCGCGCCGCGCCGCCGAATCCGGCGAAGAAGTCCGTCTCTATGCCTGCGGCGGCGACGGAACGCTGAACGAGGTCGTCAACGGCGCGGCGGGCCATGCCAACGCCGCCGTGACGCATTTTCCCGGCGGCTCCGGCAACGATTTCATCAAGATCTTCTCCGAACCCGCCGCGTTCACCAACATAACAGGAGGTAATCTTATGAAACTGACTCCGCTGGCAGACAACCTGCTGCTCAAGAGCTTTGAAGCTGAGGAAAAGACCGCATCGGGCATCATCCTGTCCACGGCGACCAAGGAAAAATCCGTGGTGTCTGAGGTTGTGGCCGCAGGTCCCGGCACAGATGACGTGAAGATGACCGTCAAGAAGGGCGACAAGGTCATCACCGGTAAGTTTGCAGGTCAGGAGCTCAAGCTCGACGGCGAGGACTATGTCATCTGCAAGCTCGCCGATATTCTGGCAATTGTTGACTAAGACTGATTGAACGCTTCAAAGAAAGGAAGATTTTTATTATGGCAAAACAGATCGTTTACGGCGAGGACGCACGCAAGGCGCTGCTGTCCGGCATTGACCAGCTTGCCAATACCGTTAAAGTTACTCTGGGCCCGAAGGGCCGCAACGTTGTGCTCGGCAAGAAGTACGGCGCGCCGCTGATTACGAACGACGGCGTTACGATTGCAAAGGACGTCGAGCTCGAGGACGCGTTTGAGAACATGGGCGCGCAGCTCGTCCGCGAGGTCGCTACCAAGACCAACGACGTGGCCGGCGATGGCACGACGACTGCTACGCTTCTTGCACAGGCGATCGTCCACGAAGGTCTGAAGAACGTTTCCGCCGGCGCGAACCCCATGGTCATGCGCAAGGGTATGGAAAAGGCAGTTGAGACCGCTGTGGAGACCATCAAGGCGAACTCCGAGGCTGTCAAGGGCAGCGACGATATTGCACGTGTCGGCGCGGTGTCTTCCGGCGACGAGGCCATCGGCAAGCTGATCGCGGAGGCGATGGAGAAGGTCTCCGCCTCCGGCGTCATCACCATCGAAGAATCCAAGACTGCCGAGACCGGTCTGGAAGTTGTCGAAGGCATGCAGTTCGACCGCGGCTACATCTCCCCCTACATGGTTACCGACACCGAGAAGATGGAGGCCGTCATCGACGACCCGTATATCCTCATTACCGATAAGAAGATCTCCTCCATCCAGGACATCCTGCCCATCCTGGAGCAGATCGTCAAGGGCGGCCAGAAGCTCGTCATCATCGCCGAGGACGTCGAGGGCGACGCGCTATCGACCCTGCTGGTCAACCGTCTGCGCGGCAGCTTCAACTGCGTCTGCGTGAAGGCTCCCGGCTTTGGCGATCGCCGCAAGGAGATGCTCAAGGACATCGCCGTTCTCACCGGCGGCACCTATGTTTCGAGCGAGCTGAACATGAACCTGCCCGACGTGCAGCTGGCTGACCTTGGCCGCGCCCGTCAGATTAAGGTTAGGAAGGACAACACCGTCATCGTCGACGGCGCTGGCGACGCGAACGAGATCAAGGCGCGTGTTGCCGAGATCAAGAACACCCTCGCCATCACCACGTCCGACTATGACAAGGAAAAGCTGCAGGAGCGTCTGGCAAAGCTGTCCGGCGGTGTAGCAGTCATCAAGGTCGGCGCACAGACCGAAGTCGCCATGAAGGAGCAGAAGCTTCGTGTGGAAGATGCGCTGAACGCAACGCGCGCAGCTGTCGAGGAAGGCATTGTTGCCGGCGGCGGCACGGCGTTTGTGAACGCAATTCCTGGTTGAGAAGCTGGTCGCGAAGCTCTCCGGCGACGAAAAGACCGGCGCTTCCATCATTGTCAAGGCGCTTCAGGCCCCGATCCGCCAGATCGCAGAGAACGCGGGTGTCGACGGTTCCATTGTCTACGAGAAGATCCGCTCGAGCCGCAAGCTCGGCTATGGCAACGCCACACCGAGACCTTGCGTGGAAGGAGCTGATCGTCAACGCCGTCGCGCACCGCGATTACAGCATCAAGGGTACGGACATTCAAATCAAGATGTTCGATGACCGGCTGACAGTAGAAAGCCCCGGTACGCTGCCCGGTATCGTGCGGCTGAACAATATGCGGCACGTCCACTTTTCCCGCAATCCGAAAAATTGCAACAGTTCCTGCATGAATATGAATATGTGCAGGGGAGTTTGGCGAGGGCGTAGACCGTCTCTACGAGGTCATGGAGACGGCGGGCCTGCCGAGCCACCGCGTGGAAGCGTTTATGCTCTATGCAACGATTCGGAATACCAAAATTGATGCTAACTTGGGGGATACCCCCAGGTTACCCCCAAGTTAAAATCATTGCATTCTGCTGCGGAACCCCGCAGCAAGGGGTGAAATCGCCAACCATTGTCAGAGTACATTACGGTGCAGCCGTCACAATAAAATGACCGCCGGTTCTTCTGTGGGGAAGACCGGCGGCATTTCGGAGCGATTCAAATGAGAGTTATCCGGAAACACCGGGCCGGGGGCGCGGTGCGGCCTTCTGACGCTGGGTCCTCGCCGTAGTAGTACTTCTTCAGCGGAGAGGTACAGGCGACGGCGGCGACGGTGTCGTGATGATCATTCGGGATCATGTAGCTGGCGTTGTAGGCGATGGACCACAGCGGGGGGAGCCCAGCCCAGCTCATTCGGCCACAGGGCCTCCCAGATGATCCAGCCGGACACGAAATGGCAGGCCAGACACAGCAGCGTGGCGAACACACTGCTGACGGCGACGGGACACAGGCGGTTCTTGATGCACTTGTCAAAGATACCGGCAAGGCCGATGACGCCGAACGCGACGACATAGTCCAGCAGGATGATGGCAAGCACTTCCCAGAAGTTGCGGCCGTACATGACGTTCTTCATACCGAGGAACATCTGCAGCACGCCGTAGACCAGGGCGGACTGATGCCCCACTTCGTGCCGTGAGCGGTGGCAGATCAGGACGAGCGGGAGCATGCTGCACACGGTGATGCCGCCGCCGAGGCCCAGGGGCCGGAGAACTCGAA
>VOFG01001217.1_pt1:0-12500 | contig 19151 bp, 17 predicted proteins | sample 5384171 | NCBI WGS metagenome assembly VOFG01 (sample SAMN12384726, study PRJNA508395) | human gut metagenome | isolation source: healthy gut F | host: Homo sapiens
CAACCTCCTGTTTGTAACTGTACCAGATGAAGAAGGTTACTCCGCCGGAATGCGTGGTGCTGTGCCATTTTTAAATGAGGTAAAAGAACGCTTTGACCTGGAATATACTGCACTTATCGATCTGGAACCGGCTTCTATGGAAAAATGGGGCAAAGACCATTTATACAGGTTCTGTTGGAAAAACAATGCCTGCTGTTCTGGTCCAGGGCGTAAAGCCCATGTATTAAACTGCTTCCATGGTGTCAGCTCTCTGGGCGTTTTAAGCAGCTTTTTCATGAAAACAGAGCTGGCACCGGAATTTGCGGAAAAAGCACTGCGGAGATCGCCCGCCGCCAACCTGGTTCTGTCTCCGTGACCGGAAAGAAGGCTATGATGTGTCTGTGCCTTTCAGGGCTGGCGGATACATGAGCATGCTTGGTTTTGAGAAAACACCGGATGAAGTGATAAAACGGCTGAAAGCGCTGGGAAGAGAAAGCTTTGAAGAATATGCCCGGGGGAATGGAAGAAAAGTGGAAAGCAGTAAACTGCAGCCCCCCTGCGTCCTGGCGCAGCAGCCGCTGCAGAAGCAGAAGTTCTTACAGTCAGTGAGTTGCTGGCATACTGCCGCAAAGAACAAGGAGAAGCCTTTACTACCTGGTTTTCAGAAACTTATAAGGCCCAGAAAGCCCGCCTGGATAAAGGTGAGACCAATTTCCCGTCTGCCACTCTTGATTTTATGGAACAGCTGTTAAACCAGTCGAAAATCTCCGGCCCGGTCATGCTTCTTGGCTTTGCGCCTCCATTTTATCCTGCTGTAGACAGTGGGGAAGAAGGAAAACTGCTTTTTGAAGAAATGAAAAAAGCAGCGGAAAAAGAAGGAGTTTCCCTGAAATGCCATGAATATTTCTGTGGTATCTCTGACTTAAGCTACTGCGGTGGAATGGACAAGGAAGAACTGGCTGCCTATGCAGCCCAGACACCATTATGGGGCAGTGCCTATGCTATGGATATAGAAGCAATGGCAAGATTAAAGATTCCATCCATGCTCTTTGGGCCATGGGGAAAAGACATCCATACCCGGTGGGAGCGTGTAAATAAAAGCCAGTTTATATGAAAAACGCCGGCTGTATTAAAAAACTTTATCGAACAAATGTTTGATAAATAAATATGAATGTGGTATACTAAAAGCGCAGGGAGAAATTTGCCCTGCGCTTTTCATCATCTGCTGCTTGTAAAATGTGAGTAGCAGACGGATCACGTTATTGATTTTGAGAAACATTTATGTGCTTTCGGAATCTTTTCGCAAAATCAGGCACAGAAAGATTCCGAGAGAACATTACTAGAAAAAGGAGTTATACCATGCCAAAGCAGTATATAAAAATACGCGGCGCAAATGAGCACAATCTTAAAATATATCCGTAGATATCCCAAGAGATGAATTGGTGGTCTTAACCGGACTTTCCGGTTCCGGCAAGTCATCTCTGGCTTTTTTGATACGATTTATGCAGAAGGACAGAGACGTTATATGGAGTCTTTATCTTCTTATGCAAGACAGTTCTTAGGTCAGATGGAAAAACCGGAAGTAGAAAGCATAGAAGGTCTTTCACCGGCTATTTCCATTGACCAGAAGTCCACTAACAGGAATCCACGTTCTACGGTAGGAACTGTGACGGAGAGATCTATGACTATATGCGTCTTCTCTATGCCCGTATCGGTATCCACACTGTCCAAAGTGTGGCAGGAGATCCACAAACAGACCATCGACCAGATGGTAGACCAGATCATGGCTATGCCGGAGCGGACCAGGATACAGCTTTTAGCTCCGGTTGTCCGGGGAAGAAAGGGCGAACATGTTAAAGTACTGGAACAGGCCAGAAAAAGCGGCTACATGCGTGTTCGTATTGACGGGAATCTGTACGAGCTTTCAGAGGAGATCAAATTAGAGAAAATATCAAAAAGCACAATATTGATATCATTGTAGACCGTCTGGTAGTAAAAAGGGGATTGAAAACCGTCTGACAGACTCTATTGAAACGGTTATGTCCTTAAGCAACGGCCTGATGACTGTAGATGTGATCGGCGGGGAATCGGTGAATTTCAGCCAGAGCTTTTCCTGTCCGGACTGTGGTATCAGTATTGATGAAGTAGAACCCAGGAGCTTTTTCCTTCAATAACCCCTTTGGCGCATGCCCGGAGTGCTTTGGTTTAGGCTATAAGATGGAATTTGATGAGGATCTGATGATCCCGGATAAATCTCTTTCTATCTCCCAGGGGCTATCGTGGTTATGGGGTGGCAGTCCTGTACAGACAAGGGAAGCTTTACCAGAGCGATTTTAGACGCACTGGCTGAAGAATACCATTTCAGCCTGGATACGCCATTTCAGGATTATCCAAAGGAGATCCATGATATCATCATCTACGGCACCGGCGGTCGTGAGGTAAAAGTCCGTTATAAGAGCCAGAGGGGCGAAGGCATTTACGATGTGGCTTTTTGAAGGGCTTATTGAAAATGTAAACCGACGATATAAAGAGACATTTTCAGAAACTTCCAAGGCAGAATATGAAAGCTTTATGCGGATCACGCCATGTCCGGCCTGCAAGGGACAGCGACTGAAAAAGGAGTCTCTGGCAGTGGCAGTAGGTGGTTTAAACATTTACCAGGCCACCAACATGTCCATTGTGAAATTTAAGGAATTTATGGATAAGCTGACACTGACACCTATGCAGCAGACCATTGGTGCCTCTATTTTAAAAGAGATCGGGGCACGCATCAGCTTCCTTATTGATGTGGGGCTGGATTATCTTTCACTTTCCCGTGCTACGGGCACACTTTCCGGCGGTGAAGCCCAGAGGATTCGCCTGGCGACTCAGATCGGTTCTGGTCTGGTGGGCGTAGCTTATATTCTGGATGAGCCGAGTATCGGACTTCACCAGAGAGATAATGATAAATTGCTGAAAACTTTACTGCATCTGCGTGATCTGGGAAACAGCGTTCTGGTAGTAGAACACGATGAAGATACCATGCGTGCAGCGGACTGCATTGTGGGATATCGGACCGGGAGCCGGGGGAACATGGTGGACAGATTGTTGCAGTGGGAACTGCAGAAGAGATCATGAAGAACCCGGATTCCATAACAGGTGCCTATCTCAGCGGCCGCCTGCGCATCCCGGTTCCTGATCAGCGGAGAACACCAACTGGCTGGATCACAGTGCGTGGTGCAGAAGAGAATAACCTGAAAAGATCGATGTTTCCTTCCCACTGGGAGTGATGACCTGCGTTACCGGTGTATCCGGTTCCGGTAAAAGCCTCTCTTGTAAACGAGATCCTATATAAATCCCTTGCAAAGAAGTTAAACCGTGCAAGGACCATTCCTGGAAAGCATAAATGCATTGAAGGAGTGGAGCAGTTAGATAAGATCATTGCCATTGACCAGTCCCCAATTGGACGTACTCCACGTTCCAATCCGGCTACATATACCGGTGTATTTGACCTGATCCGGTGACCTGTTCGCCTCTACAGCAGACGCAAAGGCAAAAGGCTATAACAAGGGAAGATTCAGCTTTAACGTAAAAAGGCGGCCGGTGCGAAGCCTGCTCCGGCGATGGTATCATTAAGATCGAGATGCACTTCCTTCCGGATGTATATGTGCCATGTGAAGTCTGCGGCGGAAAGCGTTATAACCGTGAAACACTGGAGGTAAAATACAAGGGAAAGAGCATTTATGATGTCCTGGATATGACCGTGGAAGATGCCTTGAAATTCTTTGAAAATGTGCCTTCCATTACCAGAAAGATCCAGACATTATACGATGTAGGTCTTGGTTATGTCCGTCTGGGTCAGCCGTCTACGGAACTTTCCGGTGGTGAAGCCCAGCGTATTGTTGGCTACGGAGCTTTCCAAGCGCAGCACCGGAAAGACCATTTATATCCTGGATGAGCCTACCACGGACTGCATTTTGCTGATGTCCACAAGCTGATCGAGATCCTTCGCCGTTTATCTGAGGGTGGAAATACGGTTGTAGTTATTGAACATAACCTGGATGTGATCAAAACCGCAGATTATATCATTGATATCGGCCCTGAAGGTGGTGATAAGGGGGGAACCGTCATTGCCAAAGGAACTCCTGAAGAAGTAGCAGAAAGCCCGGTTTCCTATACGGGAAAATATGTGAAAAGATATCTGGGACATTGATCATTACGGTGGGATATTAGGATATTGTTGACTAAGGTCCGAAAGCCGCCGGTGCACATGACAGATGCGCATTTGGGAGAAAATCCTTTGTTCGTGGGCTTGCGCCGCCTATTGTCAGAACTGCGAACCAAACTCGCACGCTTTGCGTGCTCAAACAGTGGTTCTCCGTTCTGACGCTATGCGCGCCCACTCACGGATTTTCAAACAAATGCTTATTCTGTCATGTGCACCGGCGGCTTTCTACGTTATTGGCAATAAAAATGTAGGAGCAAACCAATAGACAGTTTTCATGCAGGAGGGGATTGTACTTAAGTACGGCATTTTTTATGTGACATATCCATACAGTAGAAAGGGCTCCTCCATGTATAATAAGCATTCGGTAGGCAATTTTGTCCATTTTGTGAGCATAGCTGGCAGGTTGGAGGCACTGTTTGAGCGAACGCAGTGAGCGAGTTTGCCGGAGACCTGACTAATCGGCAGCGGAGCAAAATGGACAAAATTACCGTGAATGCGTTTATACATGGAAGAGCCCTTTCGGACCCTATTGAACTAAATCCCAATATGACAATAAGACCTTGACTTATAATTTTTTTTGCTTAAAATACTTAGGAACCGAACTAAATAACAGAGATCAATACCACAAATATTATCAAATTCATATTAAAAGGAGTCTAATATTCATGGATACAGGAAAAGTAATCAATAAAATATCTAATCGCCTGCGCCGCAGGTCGGTGGCTCTCCAGGAAAACTGGGAATGAGCGGAGCTCAGGGGAATATTTTAAATTATATCCTGGTAGACGGCAGGAAAAGGCCTGTTTATCAGAAGGATATTGAAAAAAATTCGGCCTGCGGCCGTCTACGGCTACGGAAGCGCTGAAAAATCTGGAAGCCAAGGGTCTCATCTGCCGGATCAGTGAAAACAGGACGGCCGTTTAAAGCGGATCGAACTTACATCAAAGGCAGAGGAAATCCGTCATCTTATTACCAGTGAGATCGCTGAGTCAGAAAATCTGCTGCTAAAAGGTATTACAGAAGAGGAAAGACGGATTTTTATTGAAATTGGCAAGAAAATGCTTAAAAATCTGGATGAAGCAGAATAGAGAAACGGAATAGAAGGAAGTAAAACATATGGAACAACAGAAAAAAGACACCAATGACCAGGAACTGATGCGTTCCATGAAAGTATCAAAAGCAGTAGCGGCTATGGCAATCCCCAGTGTGATCAGTAGCCTGGTCACAGTGGTCTACAACATGGCAGATACCTTCTTTTCGTAGGCCAGACAGGCGATGCCCTTCAGGTGGCGGCAGTCAGCCTGACAAATCCTATTTTTATTCTCCTTATGGCATTTGCCAATATGTTTGGAATGGGTGGAAGCGCAGTGGCATCTATGGCCATGGGAGAGGGAAAGCCGCAGAAAGTAAAAAATACTACGGCTTTTATTACATATGCCAGCCTGACTGTAGGTGTTGGGGCAGCAGTGCTTTTATTGGCGTGTATGTCGCCTATCCTGAAAATTTTTGGCGCAAATGGGGAAACCTATGAATATGCTAAAGGTTATGTTCAGTATATTGCCTGGGGAGCGCCTTTTATCATCTGGTCTGCGGCAGCCAGCTTTGTAGTACGGTCAGAAGGCGCCAGCAAAGAAGCCATGATCGGAAGTATGGTGGGAACCATTGCAAACATTGTGCTGGATCCGCTGTTCATTACTGGGCTGCATATGGGAGCTGCCGGTGCAGCCATTGCGACCACCATTGGAAATATCCTTGCAAGTCTGTATTTTGTATGGTATTTCCTGAAAAATCAGACAGCTGTCCATCCTTCGAAAGATTTTACATTGAGAGAACAGATTTCAGGAAGAGTCTGCGCCATCGGTCTTCCCACCGCTATTTTTTCCGCTCTTATGAGCGTATCTACCATTGTTATCAACCGATCCTGGTAAAATATGGAAATGCGCCGGTAGCCGCCATCGGTATTGTATTTAAAGCGAATATGTTTATTACATTCCTGCAGATGGGATTGGCTAATGGAGTACAGCCATTATTAGGTTACAGCTATGGCGCTGGAAATATCAGCCGGTTCAGGGAAGTAGAGCGTTTTACAAAGATATGCTGTCTTGTGACCGGTATTGCGGCTACAGTGTTGTATTTTATAGGAAGAGAACCGATTATCCGCATGTTCATCAGTGATGATGAGGTGGTTTATTACGGTGTGAAGATGCTCGTTGCATACATGATCTCAGGTCCTGTGATCGGTATGCTGTTTGTAAATATGAATTGCATGCAGTCTGTAAATCATTCGCTTCCGGCAACGATCCTTTCTGTTATGCGTCAGGGCGTCCTCCTGATCCACTTTTATATGTATTACAGTTTTCTGGGGAATGGAAGGCGTAATTTATGGACAATCCATTACAGATTATATAGCTGTATTTTTATCAGCTGTTCTCTGGAGAAATATAAGAAAAAAGCTGTAACAATTACTTTTTAAAGAGTCCGATCGATGGCAATCTGCCGGCCGCTGCTTTGGCCTTTAAGATTCAGGGACTCATATAATCTGTGACTGATGGAAAGGACGGTACGTCCATTTCCAGCCCGGTCTAAAGCGGCAAGTACATTTTTTCTGTATCTGCGTCCAGATTGGCGGTGATCTCATCCAACAGCAGGATGCGAGGATTGGCGGCCACTGCTCTGGCAATGGAAATCAGCTGCCACTGTCCTGGGAAAAAAATCGGGTCTGCAGGGGTGTCATAACCGTCAGGAAAATGGCCTATGACTTCATCAGACCAGTAAGCTGAGCAGCATATTGTGCCTGTTCATTAGAAATAGCCGGATCAAATAAAGTGATCTGATCCGGATCGTTCCTGGAACAAGGGAAAAATTTTGTTCCACACAGCTGATGATCTTCCGCCTCTGGCTGTCAGAAAGCGCAGATGCAGGTTGACCCTGGATCAGCACTTGGCCTTCCTGTGGATCATAAAGTCCCAGAAGCAGTTTGAAAATGGTGCTTTTCCGGCACCAGTGCGTCCGGTTAAAAGTGACATGTTCCCCTTCTTTAATAGAAAAACTAAGTCCCTGGAAAATATTCGGGTCATTTTCTTCATATCGGAAGGTAACATTTTGAAATTCAATCGGATATGTGAAAAATGGATCCGTGTTATTTTCAGCAATATGTTCTGTCGCGATCTTCCGTTCTGGAAGCTGTAAAAAATTCATTGATCCTGTGCACTCCGGCAGCGGCGGATTGAATGGTCTGTATTTCCATGCCAATACTTTCAAGTGGTGTAAATACCTGTGTAATATAAGAAATAACAGCGGCAGCAGTACCGGCAGACATTCCAAAAACAGCTGGACTTCCCCGTTGTTCAAAGAAGATAAGACCATAACAATGGCGATTGTAAGGGCGTTGGAAATAAGGATGACCGGTGAATAAACAGCGTCATAAAAATTGGTTTTATCTACCGCTTTATAGCTGTCTTCCAGAAATTCACTATATTTTTCTTCCATGTACATTTCTTTATGAAGATTGTGGATAGTGCGGATGCAGCGCAGAGTTTCAGGTACATGACCGGCAGCTTTTGCAATGGCAGCCCGGTTGTTTAACTGGGATGCAAGCATACATTTTTGTACATGACGGGTGTAGAAAAATACAACAGGAAGTACAAAAAGCAGCAGGATTGCCAGACCGCGGTTTTTGCGAAGATCACAAAGAAAATACCACAAAGCTGGCAGGTATCGGTAAACATGCTGATGATACCGGAAGTAAAAAGTTCTTCCACAGTATCTACATCCCCTACAAAACGGGAAGCAATGGCTCCGGAATCATGGGAAACAAAGGCATCTGCAGGCAGATGACTGACTTTCTGGCACAAAACAGTGCGCAGTTTATGAGTGATACGCTGTCGAAGATGGTCAAAAGGCTTTCACGCAGGGATGTGGCAGTATTTGTTAATAGAAGCAGCCCGAAATAAGACAGAGCCAGAGCTAAAGGAAAGGCCTGGCCAGACGTAAGGCAGTCAATGGCTTTTGCAAGTATTAAAAGGTGGGAGAAGGGCAAAGCCGGCAGATCCCATCACAGATGCAAATAAAGTCATGCATATTCTTTTTATTTTGTTTTACAGTGTGTAAGATCACTTTAAGGACAGAATGTTCTGTTTTTCATCGTTTTCGGCCCCTTTTCGATAGTGGTTTCTGTTGCTTTTACAACGGAATGGCGATCCTGAAGCTGATATAATTCTCTGTAAGCACTATTTTCCTCCAACAGTTTCTCATGGGAAGAAAAATTCTGCTTTTCCATTATCCATCCAGATCACACCATCTGTTTCTGAGAACAGATACAGGCGGTGGGAAATGAGAAAGATAATGCTGTCCGGGACGATCTGACGCAGGTGTTCAAACACTTCGGTTTCGGTTGTTTTATCTAAAGCGGAAAATGGATACATCTAAGATCGAGGATCGGGCGGGGATGAGCCAAGGTACGGGCCAGAGCCAGACGTTTTTGCTGTCCGCCGGAAAGACGTATGCCTGTTTCGCCGGTTACTGTATTTTTCCCTTTGTGGCATATGACCTACTTCGTCCTCAAGGCATACAGCCTTTAGATATTTCCACAGATCCTTTTTATCCCCAAGTAAAACATTATTTTTAATAGTATCACTTAACAGGTCAGGTTCATGTCCAAGGTATCCCACCAAAGAATTGAGAACATCTGATGAAAGGGAAGAAAATTCCGTTCCGTTAAAAAGTAGAGGGAGCCGGTGTAAGGATGTTCGCAGAGAAAAATCCGTCCAAAGGTGGATTTTCCGCAGGCAACTGGTCGGTAATACCAACGATCTGACCGGGAGAAGCCTGAAATGTCAGGTCATTGAAAAGCGGTGTACTATTTTTTATAAGAAAAGCCAAGAGAACGGGCTTTTACCTGTCCGGGGCTGGATGCAGGCAGAGGTTTATCCTCTTTTGGGATCTCATAAAAAGGAAGGATACGTTTCCAGGAAACCTGGGCTTTCTGGATCGCATTAAAAAGCTTGGCTGCGTGGGACGATTTTACGGACAGCCGGGAAAAACAGGAAAGGAAAGCACTGAAGGCAGCGATATCCCAGGAAGTCCAGCCTGTCCCAATTACATTTTTACTTCAAAATAGAAGATGAGAAGAACACCAGTCATGGAAATAAGTTTATAAACAGGAGGAAGGGCAGCTACTGGCAGGTCTGCGCGCACAGAAGCTTTTTCGTAATCTGCCAGGTGGGATTCGTAGTCTTTATTTCTCTGGGTCTCACAGCCGTAAATACGGTAGGTAATGGCATTTTGGATGCGGTCCAGAGTGGCAGCATTTAAACGGCCGGCACTTTCTTTGCAGGCAGCTCCTGTTTTCAAAACAACTGCTTTCATCCTTTCTGCGATCACATAGGAAACAGGGGGAAAGATAAGGCACAAAAAACGCCAGCTTCCAGTCATAGGCGAAAAGCATGAAAATATAGGAAAAACAGTGCTACGCCTGTGTCAAAAATCTCTGTTGTAAATTTCCGTATTCCTTCAGAACATGCGTCTACATCGGATAAAGCCTTTGTCATGGCATTTCCTGTATTGATATTTTTCAGGTCGCTGGTATCTGTATGGACCAGGTTATTGTAATAAGTCTGTTTCATATTGCGGTTGATGTTGTTGGCAAAACGGCGTACATACAGACGTTTGATAAAACGGGCTACCTGAACAGTAAAAATAGCAATAAAATAAACAGATGCCAGCTTTAACATATCTGAAAAATGGCTTTGGCCCTTCTGGATAAAAAACAGGCACTGTATCATCTGACCTTCAAACCAGGGCCGGACCATAAGCCCCAGATTGTAAATCAGGCCGGACACTGTGATAACAGCTAATATTCCTTTCTGCATGGAAAAATAACTGATAATATGGTCGGGCTGCCTGCAGATGGGTGGTGCAGACTGTTTACTCATGAGAAGTATCTCCTTCCTCTTATTTTTGCTGTATATCATGATGCTGGAGTTAAAAGGTATTTTGCTCCAGCTGATATCGAGTGGAATCAGCATTGTTAAAAAATGTATGTTCATCTGTTGATAGTACATTTAAATTTTGCTGCCGTCAATATATGATGATATAAGTGTGTAAGCATAAAAGTGGTATGAAAATTAAAAAATAAAAAGTTATTGACGTTTTTGCGAATCCGTGTACAATGGTACGTACATTATTAATAACCTGTTATGAAAATAAAGGCTGGCTTCGATTGACTGAGAGCAAGAGCTACAAGACCTTTATTTTTATAAGATCCGGCACAGCGGCAGCAGCGTATGTTTATACGATACTGCGGGTGTTTTACTTTCCGTGAAAAAGTGAAAGCCTCTGACAGAATCCATTAATCATCCGTCCCTTATACTACAAGGGGCGGTTTTTTATGCTTTCTAATGCATCATGCAAAAGAAAGATGTGGAAATGGAATACAGAATACACGAAAAATGCGGAAATAACACAGGATCTTATGCAGGCAAAAGTATTACATATTTAGGAGGAGAGCAGTATGAAAGGGTACAAAAAGCTTATGGATTTTTTGTGGCTCTGGTTGAAAAAAGCAGTTCTGGCGGCTACCATGATCCCGATCCTTGTACTGACAGTAGGAAACGTGTTTTCACGTAAAGTGATCCACCAGTCATGGTCTTTACAGAGGAGCTGGTGGTTGCAATTTTGTTCTGGTCACCCCTTTTGGGAGCAGCGTTGTCTGCAAGAGAGGGAGGTCTGGTAGGTTTAAATCTGGTAACAGAGCGCCTGCCAAAGTCATGTAAAAAACCGGTGATCATTCTCATCACACTTTTTTCCGTGGCTTTTATGGGAATCTTATTTTATTACGGTATGGACAAGGTGTTAGCACAGCTTGCCAACCAAAAACGGACTTTCGTATTAAACTGGCCGGAATGGATCTTCTGGTCCTTTGTTCCCGTTGGTTCCGTGTGCATGATCCCGCATTTTATTGAATATTGTGTGGATGAATGCACAAAAACAGATATGACAGAAAATAATGCTATGGAAAAGGAGGATAAATAAATGGTAAGTGCAGTTCTTTTTATCACCTTTTTCGTTTTACTGGTTTTAAATGTTCCTATCTCTATCTGTCTGGGACTTTCATCCGCAGCAGCGATCCTGTATTCAGGAACCTCTTTAACCATTGTAGCAACTAACATTTATTCTGGTATCAGTAAATTCCTGCTTCTTGCGATCCCGTTTTTCGTATTATCCGGAAACATTATGGCAAAGCCGGTATTTCTACCAGACTGATCCGTTTTGTTAACACCTGCGTTGGTCATAGAAAGGTGGTATTGCAAATGTATGTATTATCGTTGCTTGCTTCTTTGGTGCGATTTCCGGTTCCGGTCCTGCAACAGTAGCAGCATTAGGCGCTGTCCTGATCCCGGCTATGGTAGAAAGAGGCGGCTTTTCAGCACCGTTCGCTACAGCATTAATGGCAACTGCCAGCTCTATTGCCATTGTCATCCCACCAAGTATTGCTTTTGTTGTATATGCTTCCATTACCGGCGTTTCCATCGGTGACATGTTCATGGCAGGTATTGTTCCGGGAATCTTATGGGACTTGCCCTGATTGTAGTGGTAATGTTAGAAGTACACAAAAACCATGTAGTTCCATCTAATGTACAGAAGGCATCTGCAAAGAAAGACTGGATGCGTTTAAGGATGCTTTCTGGGGATTTTTAATGCCGGTTATCATCCTGGGAGGTATTTACGGCGGCATCTTTACACCTACTGAGGCAGCAGCCGTTTCAGTTGTATATGGCCTTTTTGTAGGAATGGTAATATATAAAGAAGTAAAATTAAAAAGATCTTTGGGATATCCTTATTGACTCTGCAAAGACCACCGGCGGAATCATGCTCATTGTAGCATGTGCGTCCCTGTTCTCCTTTGTATGTACCCGTTTTGGTATCTCTGCTGCAGCTTCCCAGCTGCTGGCAAAAGTAGCAGGAAATCAGTTTACTTTCTTACTGATCTGCAACGTGATATTCCCCTGATCGCAGGCTGTTTTATTGACGCTAACTCTGCAATGTACATTTTCATCCCGATCATGCTTCCTGTATGCAAGCAGTTAGGTTACAATGTGATCGCATTTGGTATTATGGCAACCGTCAACCTGGCAATCGGTCAGGTAACACCGCCAGTTGGCGTTAACCTGTTTGTTGCTATCGGTGTAAAGCTGAAAAATGGTTTACAGGTAACCTTACAGCAGATTTCCCGTGCAGTTGTATCTATGGTAGTGGCAAGTATCGCAGTGCTTTTACTGATCACCTATATTCCGGTAATCTCTACGTTCCTTCC
>VOFG01001217.1_pt1:17500-19151 | contig 19151 bp, 17 predicted proteins | sample 5384171 | NCBI WGS metagenome assembly VOFG01 (sample SAMN12384726, study PRJNA508395) | human gut metagenome | isolation source: healthy gut F | host: Homo sapiens
TGTGGGATTTCAGAGACAACTAGGATGTTGGCTTAGAAGCAGCCACACATTCAAAGAGTGCGTAATAGCTCACTAGTCGAGAGGTCCTGCGCCGAAAATGTCCGGGGCTGAAACACAACACCGAAGCTTAGGAATGTAGTAATACATTGGTAGAGGAGCATTCTTAAAGGAAAGAAGCAGTACCGACAAGGAGCTGTGGACTTTTAAGAAGAGAGAATGCCGGAATGAGTAGCGAGATGGAGGTGGGAATCCTCCAGGCCGAATATCCAAGGTTTCCAGAGTAAAGCTGATCTGCTCTGGGTAAGTCGGGGCCTAAGGTAAGGCTGAGAAGCGTAGCCGATGGACAACAGGTTGAGATTCCTGTACCGCGTATCATCAGAACTGTGGGGACACAGAAGGACAGCACAGCCCGGGAATGGAAAGACCGGGGCAAGCAGGGTAGGAGTTGAGCTGGCAAATCCGCTTGACGATCCGAAGCTGTGATGCGGAGCGAATATAAGTAGCGAAGTGTGTGATTCCGGCTGTCAAGAAAAGCCGCTATTGTGTGATACGTGCCCGTACCGTAAACCGACACAGGTAGATGAGGAGAGAATCCTAAGGCCGGCGGGAGAAGCATTGTTAAGGAACTCGGCAAAATGACCCTGTAACTTCGGGAGAAAGGGTGCCTGGGAAACCAGGCCGCAGAGAATAGGCTCAAGCAACTGTTTAGCAAAAACACAGGTCTATGCAAAACCGTAAGGTGAGGTATATGGGCTGACGCCTGCCCGGTGCTGGAAGGTTAAGAGGAGGGGTTAGCGCAAGCGAAGCTCTGAATTGAAGCCCCAGTAAACGGCGGCCGTAACTATAACGGTCCTAAGGTAGCGAAATTCCTTTGTCGGGTAAGTTCCGACCCGCACGAAAGGCGTAATGATTTGAGCGCTGTCTCGACAATGCACCCGGTGAAATTGAAATACCAGTGAAGATGCTGGTTACCCGCGCCAGGACGGAAAGACCCCATGGAGCTTTACTCCAGCTTGATACTGGGATTCGGTACTGCATGTACAGGATAGGTGGGAGACAATGAATCATGGACGCCAGTCTGTGAGGAGTCGCTGTTGGGATACCACCCCTGCGGTATTGGATTTCTAACCTGCAGCCGTGACCCGGCTGGGGACAATGTCAGGCGGGGAGTTTGACTGGGGCGGTCGCCTCCGAAAGGGTATCGGAGGCGCTCAAAGGTTCCCTCATAATGGTTGGAAACCATTAGAAGAGTGCAAAGGCATAAGGGAGCTTGACTGCGACACCGACGGGTGGAGCAGGTAGGAAACTAGGACTTAGTGATCCGGTGGTATGAAAGTGGGATTGCTAGCAGGTCCCAAGGGTTGGGCTGTTCGCCCATTAAAGCGGTACGCGAGCTGGGTTCAGAACGTCGTGAGACAGTTCGGTCCCTATCCGGCGTGGGCGTAGGATATTTGAGAGGAGCTGTCCTTAGTACGAGAGGACCGGGATGGACGGGCCGCTGGTGTACCTGTTGGAGTGCCAACTCCATGGCAGGGTAGCCAAGCCCGGACGGGATAAACGCTGAAGGCATCTAAGCGTGAAGCCCCCTCAAGATGAGATATCCCATACGCAGGTAGTAAGACCCCTTGAAGACGACAAGGTAGATAGGTCA
>VOFG01004355.1_pt1 | contig 19148 bp, 30 predicted proteins | sample 5384171 | NCBI WGS metagenome assembly VOFG01 (sample SAMN12384726, study PRJNA508395) | human gut metagenome | isolation source: healthy gut F | host: Homo sapiens
ACTTCGTTCCAGTTACGTATTGCTCAGATATTTATAGTAGCATAATATTTTCCTCTTTGCAAATGCATTCGAAAATGGTAAAGCTTATTTCATTGCTTTAGTACGCTACCATGTTAGCAAGGCAGCATGATGATATGATTTAATCTGAAAGGACATAAAGGAATGGGAAAAAAGATTGCATTTATAGGAAGCAGTGGTGAAATCTTTATAAACAAGGTGGGAATAATCTGCCGGCAATGATGAAAGAAATTTGCGGACAGACAAGACAGCAGACATGGAGATTACATTTGTACAGTATGTACTGGCATCTGGCAGTCTGGATAATGTGGGACCGGACAGTCCGGCAACTATATACATGGAATGGAACAGAAGTTACAGGCAGTATTTCAGGGGACTTTAACAGAGGTTAATGTAGAAGCTGCGAAGGTGGACGCAAAACTTGCGAAGAAGATTGATGACGGTGAATTGACGGTGTAATGTTTGTCAGTGCCAGTCCGGACAGGGCTAACCAGACAGGCAATGGAAGAATTCCGATGGCCGGAACGGGCGGAGGTGGGTGTCGCGCTCGCAGGGCATGGGATGTAATGTTCTGTCAGCATCTGGTTTGGGAACAACGAATCGTACAAGAGCCGTTGCATTTACGACAGCACTTGCAAAAATACTGGAAAATTAAATATATGCCAGTCATTGGTAATACAGGGAGAAAATGCAGCATCAAAAAGCAGAAGGAAATATATGGAAGCGCATTAATTTCCGCGGAATTATGATGACAAAGCCTTCCGGCATTTATTGCCATGGCACTTTGCCTGGCGATGCGAGCAAGATTCCAGGATGTGGAAGTCTGTCAGATGTATTTGATACACTTGTAAATTCAATTCCAATCGTTATTTGTGCAATTGCAGCTAAGCAGGTTTCCGGTCTTGATGGAGGTGGGGAGTTGTTGCAGGTATTGTAGCCGGCATTCTGGCAGTGGATGGAGGAATCCTGGGAGGACTGATCATCGGAATCCTGGCAGGGGTGTACTTGCTTACTATATCAGTGTGTTCTGTTTCCGTCACAATGTGCCGGGTACGACAGTTAATATTGCTTCAGGAGGTCTTGGTGGACTGGCAGCTGGATTGGTGGGAAAATTCCTTGTGCACCTGTAGCATTATGGATTGGAAATGGTATCTGTTCTCTGATCAACATGTGTATTTGATTACAATGCCCCTCCTTGCAGGGGCGGTAGCAGGACTTCTGATCTGGACCCGGCAATTATTGGAGGTGTTTACCATGCGGCAATTCTTCCGATTGTACTATTGGAAATGGAAGAAATGGGATTTAGTTTCCTTGGAGCTATTGATATGACAGGACTTGTCATGGTATCAGCAGGAATCACACTTGCTAACATTATTCTGCCGAAAGCAGAAAGGTGAGGCTACTGTAGCACTTCCAGGCTGCATTATCAATATCTGTTTTGGAACATTTGTTGGAGGCATCTTATCCATTCATGTTCTCAAACAAGATTGTCTTTGCCGGAGCGCTGGCAAGTGCAACTGTAGGTGGAGCAATCGTAGGACTGTTCAATGTAAAAGGAACCGCTTATGTGCCGGCAGTGCTTGCTCCGTTTATGGCAAATGAAGGAAAAGGCCCGGCATTTGCAGTGGCTATGATTGCTGCAATGGGATGTGCATTTGCAATCACGATGGCGGCAAATGTGCTGGAGAGAAAAAAGTGGAAAAATTCCAGTGAAAAAAGTTTGAAAAAGTTGAAAAACTTGTTGACAACCAGGGGACCTACGCTATAATAGATTTTGCTGTGAGGGACACAAGAGAAACGGAACACAGTAATGTGCGCGTAGCTCAGCTGGATAGAGCGTCTGGCTACGGACCAGAAGGTCAGGAGTTCGAATCTTCTCGCGCACGTTGAATTTAAGGCATATCCGAAAGGATGTGCCTTTTTTCTATGATAAGAAATTGCCTTTTTCTAAGATAAAAGTAGACAAAACATATTTGATAACTGGTATAATAAACATAATATTTTCAACTAATAAATTTCTTTATTGGGATAAAAAGGAGAATGATTTATACATAGAAGAAATTTATTAAGCATGAAGAATGAGTGAGGTAGGGTATGAAAAAAATATTTAGCAGTCTTCCGGTGAAATTATTGATTGGTATTGTTATTGGAATTATCTTTGGACAGATTTTCCCGGAAAATGTAATGAGTGTTGTTGTCCCATTAAAGAATATTCTGGGACAGGTCATTAACTTTTTAGTACCGATTAATTGTCATCGGATTTATTGCACCGTCTATTACAAAGCTTGGAAATAATGCGTCACGTATGCTTGGAGTTGCACTTATGGTTGCATATACGTCGTCCGTACTGGCAAAGACTTCTTTCTATGGGAGCTGGATATGCAATTATTCCGAATCTTCCGGTTGTGTCAGAGATTGAAGGCTTAAAAGAATTGCCGGAAGATGTTTTGGTCTGACTATTCCGCAGATTATGAATGTCATGAAGTGCTCTTGCATTTTCCATTTTAATCGGACTTGCGGCAATCTGGACAAAAAAGCAAAAGACGATCATTACTATTTTAGATGAGTTCCAAAATATTGTACTTGCAATTATGTCGAAGATTATTATTCCAATTCTTCCAGTGTTTATTGCATTTACATTCACTTGTTTATCATATGATGGAACTATTACAAAGCGACTTCCGGTATTTGTCAGTGCAGTCGTAATCGTTATGATTGGACATTATATCTGGCTGACAGTGCTGTATGTTGTAGCAGGAGTCTATTCTGGAAAGAATCCAATTGAAGTCGTAAAGCATTATGGACCGGCTTATATTACAGCAGTTGGAACGATGTCTTCTCTTATAACACTTGCAGTTGCGCTTCGGTGTGCGAGAAAATCTAAAGATTTTAAGAGAATATGGTGGATTTTGGTGTGCCGTTGTTTGCAAATATCCATCTGTGCGGATCGTATTGACGGAAGTATTTTTCTGTATGATCGTGTCCAAGGTATTATATGGAACATTACCGGATATTCAACGTTGGTACTGTTCTGCGTCCTGCTTGCGATTTTTCGCCATTGGAGCCCCTGGGTTCAGGAGGAACGGTAATGCCATCGATTGGGACCATTACAGGCGTTCTTGGGTTGGTGATGATGGTACAGCATTGATGCTTGCAATCTTCGCACTTCAGGATAGCTTCGGAACAGCCTGCAATGTAACGGGAGATGGAGCGTTGACATTATTCCTGACCGGTTATAAAAAAACATGGAATAGAAAAGCAGGAGAACATATCTGTGGAATTATAGATTGTTGAGGCATTCTTGAATTTTAGAAAATGAAAACATATCAATGGTATGATAATAAGAAAATGGAAGTGGAATAAACCACTCTCCATTTCTATATGCAAAAAACTAAAACTAATTCAAATATGTAACAAGATCATCCTGTCTCTTAAGCAGCCTCGCGCTCTTCATCAGGATATCCCATTCCTACCATTCCGACAACCTGCATGTCTGTCAATTCAAGACCTTCAGGTAATCCAGCAACTTCTGCTTTGTCTCACAGTATTTTAACTGGTTGATCCAGCATGCACCAAGTCAAGTGAGTGTCTTTGCAAAGCATGTTCTCGATTGCATGAGCAGTCGCTGACTCCGTTGACAACTTCTTTCTCATGCAACAAGTACAATTGCCTTTGCTCCGTATAATGTGTAAGCAGGGTTCTCCATTCCTTTGCTACAACATCCTGAAGGCTCTTGATAAGAATCTGCATTCTGCGTACATAGAATCAGTATGTCTGTAAGTTCTTGCCGCTTGGGCCGTAAGTTCCTGCTTTGACAATCATCTACGAGATCCCTTTGGGAACGTCCTGCTCTTTGAATTTACGAATAGATCTTCAGTATAAATATTCAATACTTCGTTTCATGATTACCTCTCCTTTTAAAATAATTAACCTTTTTATCTAAAATACAGTATAATATTAAAAACAAGAAAATCATTGTCTATTTTAGATAAAAATACGAAAAATAATTTGTAAATATAGACAAAATGGGTGGAGATATGTACATTTGTTAAATGAACAAAATGTTATACTAATAATATTAAGGATTGAAGAAGTGCATAGCACAAAAAAATCCGTGGTAACTGAAAAAATAGAATCATGCATCAGTCCGCAAAGGCGCGGGAGGAAGAGAAAATGTCAGATTTGAAATTTACTTTGTACTGGTTGTCGCAATGGCTGTGTGATTACAGTCTGTTATAATGAAGAAGGTTATCCAGATGTGAAAGGCAATGGCTGTATGCGCATGCGTATTGTATGCAAATGACAAAGTAAGAGCAATGGATGAAAAGAGACGGACAAGTAAGATGTTAAAATCATATGTTGCATTTGACATAGAGACGACTGGACTTAGCCTGAGCACAATGAGATTATTGAGATTGGTGCATTGAAAGTACAGGAAGGAAAAGTTGTTGACCGTTTTATTCGTTTTTATCGAACCGGAGGCCGGGATACCTCGATGATTACGCAACTGACCGGAATTACAAATGATATGGTAGAAGGAGCAGGGAACTGCGGCGAAGTATTGCCAGGTTCCTTGAATTCTGCGAACAGGATACGCTGATCGGACATAATGTGCAGTTCGACTTCAGCTTTGTGAAGACAAAAAGCAAAGAACTTGGTTACACCTATGATCATATGGGAATTGATACACTTAAGATTGCCAAAAGTTGTTCATGCAGACCTTCCATCCAGAAAGCTTGGCGCACTCTGCGAATACTATCATATCGAAAATGTGGCGGCGCACCGGGCATATCATGATGCTCTGGCAACCGCAAAACTGTATCAGTCTATGGCGCATTTTATGAGGAGAAAAGGAACCGAAGGTTTTTAAACCACAGCCCTTGGCATATAAGGTGAAGAAAAAAAGAACCGATAACCGCAAAACAGATCGCATTTCTCACAAGGCTTATGCAACAGAAGAATATTTCTATGGAAATGGACATACATACACTGACAAAGAGTGAGGCTTCAGAGAAATCGACCGGATTTTATCCCGACCGTAATGGAAGTGAGAAACCAATATGGAATACAGTCTGACAGGCTGATGTATTGACAGTAATTATCAGATGTGTTAGATTGTAAAAGTAATAGTTAAAGATACAAAAGAATAAAAATGTGTGAGGTGTCAGTCAGAGAAAGATATTATAAAAAGTTATTTATCTGGCTGATGAAAAAGGGAAACAGGTGTGAATCCTGTACGAACTCGTCACCGTATTTTGCGAGCTTTGAATCTTACATGCCACTGGGAGACCAGGAAGGCTGATTTTTAGAGCGCCTGAGCAATAAGCCGGGATACCTGCCTTTCACAGTACAGGAACATATTTGTTCAGGCCACGAGGAACTGGCAGTACGAAATACATAGAAAGGCTATTTGACGGAAGGAAGATAATTTCGTCAATAGTTTGTTTTGCGTACTCTCTGTTTTTTTTTAATGGCAGGGATTTTTTATTATATGATTTTTATGTAATAAAAAACCTCCGGAAAAATTATTTTGTATCTTAGAAAAAAATGGAGGATGGAAAGATGAAGAAAAAATTGGTAGTCGTATTACTTACTGCAGCTATGAGTATGTCTCTGCTTGCAGGATGTGGAGGAAATTCAGGAAGTTCTGACGCAAAGAGTGATGCAAAGACAGAGGATACGAAGGGGACAGCGATCAGGTGGCAGCAGACAAGGTGGCAAAACTGATTGATGATATCTATGTTCAGGAGAGAACTGACAAGACAGATGAACAGTGCAAAGAAGCTAAAGGAAGCCTGGGACGCATTAACAGATGCCCAAAAGAATTAGTAGAAGGTGAGAGAACGCAGATCCTGATTATTTCGGAAGAGATACAGGTGACGCTTCGAAAGATGATCCGTTAAATCAGGACGAGATTGGTGAGAATGAACTTTCGTTGTAAGTTTCGGTACATCATTCAATGACAGCCGCGCAAAAGACATCGGTGGAATTGAGAAAGCACTTCAGGCTGCTAATCCAGACTGGTCAAGAAAGAGCATTTACAGCTCAGATCATCATCAATCACGTACAGGCTCGTGATGATGAGAAGATCGACAACATGGAGCAGGCACTGGAGCGTGCAGTAGACAATGGTGTTAAAAACCTTGTTGTTCAGCCGACTCATTTGATGCATGGTGCAGAGTATGATGAGTTATCAGAGACAGTGGAAAATTATAAAGATAAATTTGAATCTGTAAAGATTGCTGAGCCGCTTCTCGGCGAAGTTGGAGCAGATGCAACAGTTATCAATGCAGACAAAGAAGCAGTTGCAAAAAGCAATCACAGACGAAGCAGTTAAGACAGCAAACTATGACAGCATTGATGCAAAAAAGCCGAAGATGGAACCGCATTTTGTATTCATGGGACATGGAACTTCACACGTTGCAAATGTAAGTTATGATCAGATGCAGACACAGATAGAGCAGCTTGGATATAAGAATGTATTCATCGGAACTGTAGAAGGTGAGCCGGAAGATACAGAGTGTCAGGCAGTCATTGAGAAAATCAAAGAGGCCGGATATAAGAAAGTAAGTTCGTCCACTGATGGTTGTTGCAGGAGATCACGAACAATGATATGGCAGGAGACGATGATGATTCATGGAAGAGCCAGTTTGAAGCGTCAAAAGCATTTGACAGTGTAGAATCACAGATTGCAGGTCTTGAGAGATTGATGCAATTCAGCAGATTTATGTAGCACATACAAAAGCTGCAATTGAAGCTAAATAGTTGACAGGTCAGATTTTCAGAGTACAATTATAAAGAAAATAATTAGAAAAAGAGAATGGACATGTTAAAGAAATTATTAGTTTTATTACTTTCCGCCAGTATGGCAATGACAATGCTTGCCGGATGCGGAAGTAATACGGATAAGAAAGATGACACAAAACAGAAGCTTCAAAGATGATGCGTCAGAAGCAAAGACTGACAGCAAAGATGCGAAGGAGCCTGAGCTGGAAGATGGAACTTATAAGGTAGATTTTAATACAGACAGCGGTATGTTCCACGAGAATCCGGACTATAATGACGGAAAAGCAACGCTGACTGTTAAAGATGGTAAGATGACAGTACATATTACATTGAATTCTAAAAATATCGTACAGTTATTCTTAGGCTCAGCAGAAGATGCACAGAAAGACGGGGCAGATCTTATTGATCCGTCAGAGACAACAGAGATTACTTATTCTGATGGTTCCGCGCCAAAGGAAGCATATTCCTTTGACGTACCGGTACCGACACTGGACGATGAATTTGATCTGGCATTGATTGGAACAAAGGGTAAATGGTATGACCATAAAGTCAGTGTGTCCAATCCGGAATTGGTACAGTAATAATCTTTTTATTTTGTAACAAATGTGAAATGAATAGTATGTAATTGGAAACCTCTATCATGCAATAAAAAGAAAGCGTGATAGAGGTTTCTGTATTTTTATCAGAACTTTATATGAAAAAATAATAAAACATACATTTTTCTATTATAGAAATATATAGATAGAACAAATGATTAATAGAAAATATTAATAAAAAACAATTGGACGAGAATAGTACAAAAAGGTACTATTAACGTAACTGATTTATAACATAGAGTTGTTAAAGATTATAAATTTGACGTGTTAGAAAGCTGTTGATAAAATGAACAGACATTACATATTTCAGAGGGAAATTTTTAAAGATATGAAAGAGGAAAAGAACTGGCTGGGGAAAGTTGTATTATTAATCGCAGTGATTGCAGCAGTCGCTGTGTATTTTTTAGTCCCAGGTGTCAATAAAATGATGAACAAGGTATTTGACATGTTTGCAAGCGGAGACTTTACGGTTGTACGTGATTTTGTGGCATCTTATGGAGCATATGCGGCTGTAATCTCATTTTTACTGATGATCTTTCAGTCCATTGCAGCACCGCTTCCGGCATTTTTTGCTCACATTCGCAAATGCGAATCTGTTTGGATGGTGGCAGGGAGCAATCCTTTCCTGGACAAGTGCTATGGCAGGAGCGGCTGTATGTTTCTACATTGCAAGAATTCTGGGACGTGATGTGGCAGAGAAACTTACAAAGCAAGAGCGGACTGGCTCAGATTGATACATTTTTTTGAACGATATGGAAAAGAATACAATCCCTGATCTGCCGTCTGCTTCCATTTATTTCGTTCGATATTGTAAGTTATGCGGCAGGACTGACATCTATGTCATTTATGTCATTCTTTATTGCAACAGGAATCGGACAGCTTCCGGCAACAATTGTGTACTCTTACGTTGGCGGCATGTTGACCGGCGGTGCAAAGTTATTCGTGACCGCGCTTATGATTTTGTTTGCCCTCTCAGCACTGATCTTTATGCTGAGAAAATATATATGGACCGGCAGTCCAAAAAAGAAAAAGGAGGATATGAAATGGATACTTACTACAATCCGGAAGATCTGGCGAAGTTTGGAACCATTGGGGAAAAAAAGCACCGGAGTTAGCAGAGAAGTTCTTCAGCTACTATAATGCAGTGTTTGAAGAAGGTGCACTGACAGCAAGAGAGAAATCTCATCGCACTTGCTGTGGCACACACGGCACAGTGCCCATACTGTATTGATGCTTATACCAATGACTGTCTGAATAAGGGAGGACAGAAGAGCAGATGACAGAGGCTGTCCATGTGGCAGCAGCAATCCGTGGCGGTGCAAGTCTGGTTCACGGTGTACAGATGAAAAAACATCGTAAAGAAATTAGAGTTCTAAAAATTAAAATAAAACATTTGAGGAGATTAAAAAACATGAAAAAGAGAGTCGTAATTATTATTAGTAGCAGCAATGACAGGATCTATGGTTGTAGGATGCGGATCAAACTCCAGCTCTGACACAAAATCTGAGACAAAGACAGAGTCTACAGATACAAAAACAGAGGAGAAAAAAAAGAGTTGGCAGACGATGAGTATCAGTATGTATCTGCTGAGGATACAGCGAAAGCTGACGGAGTTCACGTACTCGATGTAAAGAGAGTGGGGATAACTATGTGACTGGAAGAGTTAAGAATTCTGAGTGGTGCCCAATCTTCCCATTAGAGGATGATTCCTTAGTTGACGCTATGACAGATTACGCGAAAGAGAACCTGAACGATGGAAAAGATATCTACATCATCTGTAACAGTGGTAAGCGTGGAGCTGAAAAAGCAACAGGTGTATTAAGAGATGCAGGAATCGAGTCAACATCTATCTACACAGTAGAGGGTGGAGCAAAAAGCACTTGCTGACGTAAGCGGAGCTCTTACAACAGACCGTACAGAAGAGAACATCGACTGGCAGTATGTATCTGGAAAAGATGCAGTTGCAGCAGTAGATGACAAAGATGTTCAGATTCTGGATGTTCGTGATGATGATACATACAAAAGCAGGACACTTAAAAGGATCTTTCAGTGCGGATTAAAGAGATTGAAAGTGCAGATGCTCAGACAACTGTACAAACTGGCAACAGAAGATGGATTCTTCAAAAAGTATATCTTCTTTGCTACAGCGGAAACAAGTGTGCTAAGACAGGAATCTCTATCCTGAAAGACCTTTGGCTTTGATTTAGATAACCTTTACATCATTGAGAATGGTGCAAAAGACGGAGACGTATCTGCTGCATTCGTGACAGAAGTAAATTTGTAGAAAATCAGTTCATAAGAGCCGGGAGGAACTCCCGGCTCTTATATCTTCAAGGTTCTGTCAGCATACAACAGTAGGAGAGCTTCCTACGGGAAAAGCTGCAAAACAAATATCACAATATGCAGTTTCAGAAAAATGCGGTTTATGGTATAGTAAAGTATATTACGGTGATTGTGAAATGGTATTGCAGTGGGGATAACGAAGAATGAAAAATAAAAAAATGTGGATATTTATCAGGATTATTGTTGTGATTCTGGTACTCAATCACATTTTCAGGTGGTCTGCCTACCTGGGAAATACAGAGAATTTGAAATTTTTGGAAAATATGGTACAGGATAATCTTCTTCTGGCGGTGTTGATCTACACAGTGCTTACGATTGTAAGTTGTGTCGTTCTGGCACTTCCGGGAGTGACATTTGCAGTTATTGCGGGGCTGGTATTTGGACCGGTACTTGGAACAATCTGTTGCTCAATTGCGACAACGCTTGGAGCAATGGTCGCATTTATTGTGGGACGATTTTTCCTTCAGGATAGTATCAAACCGATGGCAATGAAAAATAAGTATCTGAAAAATGGCTGTTTGATGAGGCGGGAAGTAACGAGATTTTATTCTTATGATTACAAGACTGGTTCCGCTGTTCCCATATAATCTTCAGAATTTTGCCTACGGGGTAACAGATATTAAATTTCTCCACATATTCTATATGTTCTCTGATTTTTATGCTGCCAGGAACGGCTATGTATACGGTTGGAACAGCCGGACTTGCAGACAAAGAGAACCGGATCCTTTATATAGGGATTGCACTTGTACTGGCAGTAGTTGTTATGGGGCTTGGTGCATTTTTGAAGAAGCATTATGTGCAGGAGGAACAAAGTGAAGAGTAAAAATGATGTGTCAGAGTGTATACACTGCCATGTCTGTCAGAAGCATTGTGAGTTTCTGAAAAATATGGCATTGATATTGGGGACACTGAAAAGCTGAAGGAATTATCTTATCATTGCTTTTGTGTGGAAAATGTACAGAAGTCTGCCTGATTGGGATTGACGGGAGGATTATATTCTAAAGCTTCGCCAGGAAAATGTCCGGGGAGGCAGAAGGGACATTTCGTGAAAAGGGTATGGAATGCTCTTAAAAGAAAAGAAAGATTATATCTATAAAAATTATCGTAATGCAACTGGAAAATGCATCCTTTTCCCAGGGTGTAATTTTCCTTCTTTTTATCAAAGACAATGAAGAAGCTTGTGAAGCTTCTGAAAGAACATGGAATCGGAGTTGCCTATGACTGTTGTGGAAAGCCGATTGCGGAGCTTGGACTGGAAGTTGATGAAAAGAGAATTATACAGCGTATTAATGATGAGTTTGAAAAAAGAGGCGTGGAAGAGGTTATCATGCTTTGTCGAACTGTTATACATTTTTGAAACCCTATTTGAAGGTTAAAGTGACAGACATTTATGCAAAACTTGAAGAACTAGGGATCGGTGAGAAGAATCTGGAGTCCGGCAAAGTATTTTTTGCCTTGTCCGGATCGTGAGAAAAGAGAGATTCTTGCATCAGCAGAGCGATTCGTGAAGGGAAGTCTGGAATCGGTAAAAAGGAGTACAGTGCTGTGGTCTTGGAGGCTGTGCACCGGTGAAAGAACCGGAAATTGCAAAGCACATGGCATCTGCACTTGCAGGAGAGAAAAAAGTATATAGTTATTGTGCTTCCTGCTCCGGCAATCTGACTCGTGGAGGCTGTCAGAACGTGAGACATCTCCTGACAGAGATTTTAAAGACTTATGAAAAGCCGGATGTGAAGAAATCCATGATCAACCGTGCGAAGACGAAATTTACATAATTTGTAACTGTTCAGAGCCAAGCAAAAATTTCAAAAAACAGGTATAAAATGCGTAGCATTTTGAAGTTGGTTCTGAACAGTTCCATTTGTTTAAAAAATGACTCCGTACCAGGTGACAATTCAACAAAAGAATGGGGATAAAAGATGAGAAGAGCAATCATTGTATTTACAAGAGTTCCGGTGGCGGGGCAGACAAGACAAGGCTGATGCCATATTTTTCGCCGGAGGAATGTGCCGGGCTGCACACTTGCTTTTTGAAAGATATTGCCGGGCAATGTCAAAAAAACACAGGCGGATCTTTATATCTGTTACACTCCGGACGATAAAGGAGCTGTATTAAAGAATATATTTGGGGATGACAAGATTTATTTTCCGCAGATGGGGGAATCTTTGGGGAGAGAGAATGTACATGGCAATCCAGAGGGTTCTTGCCAAAGATTATGGATCCTGTGTGTTGATTGGAACGGATGTGCCGGAAATTAACAGGCAGATTTAGATTATGCATTTCGTCTGTTAGATGTGCATGACATTGTTCTGGGACCAACGCAGGACGGTGGATATTATCTTGTAGGTATGAAGAAGCCAGTGAGAGAGGTGTTTGAAAAACAGACTTACAGCCATGCAAGTGTTTTGGAAAATACAGCAAAAGCAGCTTTTGAGGCTGGTTATACAGTTGGTTTTGCAAGAACGCTTCATGATATAGATGAGAAAGAAGATATTAGTAAATTTCGAAACCGGATGCGTAAAACTCTGGAATTGCAGAAAAGTGAGACTGGACGTTATCTTCTGAAAAAACAGAAGATTTCTATTATTGTTCCGATTTATAATGAAGAATCCACGATAAAATCACTGCAAAAACAGTTGAGCCCTCTTCTGGACAAATGTGAAATTCTCTTTGTAGATGGCGGAAGCAAAGACCGGACATTGTCAATGATTGATTCCAGGTTCCGTGTACTTCATTCAGAAAAAGGCCGGGCAAATCAAATGAATCTGGGAGCAAAAGAAAGTTCCGGGGATATTTTGTTTTCCTGCATAGTGACAGCGAGCTTCCGAAGCATCCGCTGGCGGAGATTCGTTATGTGATGAAAGACCATCTGGCAGGGTGTTTTGGAATTGCATTTCATTCAAAGCATTTCTTTATGTGGACGTGCCGTGTCATTTCCAATCACCGGATCAAAGACCGCAAAGGTCATGTTTGGAGATCAGGAATCTTCATAGACAGGGAGTTGTTCTTTGAGGCGGGAATGTTCCCCGAACCTTCCAATCATGGAGGATTATCAGTTTTCACTGACTCTTAAGGAAATGGGCGTAAAACTTGGAATCGCAAAGCACAGAATTTATACATCTGACCGCAGATTTCCCCAAAAGACGATCCCGAAACTTAAGGTTATGTGGAAAATGAATCGGCTTCGCAAGATGTATCGGGACGGGGTACCAATTGACCGAATATCAAAGATGTACCGAGACGTAAGGTAAAAATATAGCAGTGGATTTCAAGAAATAAAAATATCAAGGTAGAGGAAAAAATCTATGGAGCGGATCAGAGGTCTGGAAGAATATGTGAAAAATAAAGAGTACAGAGAAGCACTGGGATTGCCAAAAGAAGATGGAAAATTACGAATTGCTGGCACAGGGAGAGTATAATATTAATTATGCATTTACACACCCTGTGACAGGAAAAATTACTACTTCGTGTGAATTGTGGAAGCCAGATGCATCTGGAGCATCAGATTGAATATGAAGCACATGCGTTAAGATTAATGGAAGGCTCTGGCAGGACGCCAAAAGTGCTTTATGTAGATGGCAAAGAAAAAATATTGGAGCATGGCGTTCTGGTCATGGAATACCTTCCGGGTCATGCAATGGATTATCATACAGAATTGATGCTGGCAGGCCCATGTTTGGCAGACATTCACAGTGTCCCGATTCCAGAGAGTGAAGAAATCCTTATACACCCACAGAATCCATTGAAAGCGATTCTGGAGGAGTGCGAGGAGATGTTCAAGGTCTATCTGGAATCACCATTAGGAGATGGAGAGAAAAAACATATATCCGTGAACTTTTGGATCTTGGCTGGAAAACGGGAAGCAGAAATCCAGCTTGAAAGTGGTTATCAATGCTGCATTAATACAGAACTAAATTCTACGAATCTCCTGATCAACGGGGAAGGAAAGTCCAATTACCTGATTGACTGGGAGAAGCCGCTATTTGGTAATCCTGCCCAGGATCTGGGACATTTCCTGGCACCTACGACTACATTCTGGAAGACAGATGTCATTCTTACTTCAGAAGAGATGGAGAAGTTTATTGATGCATACATCAAAGCGGTGGGAAATCGGTTTAAGACAGATATGATCCGGGAGCATACTCATGCATTTATTCCAATCACATGTCTGCGGGGATTACATGGTGTGCTATGGCATGGGTTCAATACCAGCAGACCGGATAAGTTGATTTTCAATGAATCCACATTCAAAAGTTGAATGCATATCTGGATATGGACTTCTTAAAAATATATAGGGCTATCTGGAGCCGTAAATATTCTTGAAAATGACACGAAAGGAGAAATATTATGAGAAAAAAAAATTGCAGATTATTTAAAAAGGAATTGATTGCTCACAAGTTGTAGTTGGAGCATTTGCAGAGGAGCTTGGAATTACAACAGAGGAAGCTTACAAGATGTCTGCAGCATTTGGCGGCGGCATGGGTCTTGGTGGAGACTTGTGGTGCTGTTGTCGGAGCAATGATCGTTCTTGGATTAAAATATGGACACTGCGAAGTGGAGCATATGGGGCAGAAGGATATTATGAATGCAAAACGTGCAGAATTTTTACAGAAATTCCAGGAAAAATATGCTGTCTGTAATTGTAAAGGGCTGTTAAAGCATGATATTTCCAAGCCGGAAGAGATGCAGAAGATTCTGGATGAAGGATTGTTATTTGATTTCTGCCCAGAAGTCGTAAAAGATAGTATCACTATACTAAAAGAGATATTCTATCAGAGATATTCTAGCAGATATATGAAGAGGTTTTTATGGATGAGATAATTAATGATTTTCATGATCTGGATCAGATTCCTGTGTTTCAGACACAGATTGATCCAGAGATGATGAATACAGCAGACAGGTTGGATGTGCTTCAGATGAATATTGGCCGTGTCTGTAATCTGGCGTGCAAGCATTGTCATGTATGTGCAGGACCGAACCGGACGGAAGTGATGTCCCGGGAAGTGATGGCAGATTGTATTCAATTTGCAAGAGAACAACAAGTGCAGACCATTGATATTACAGGGGGAGCGCCGGAGATGAATCCGGATTTTGAATGGCTTGTTACAGAGGCATGTAAAGTCTGTAGTCATGTGATCGTGTGAACCAATCTGACAGTTCTGTTGAATCCGGAATATGAACATTTGATTGAATTTTATGCCAGACAGAAAGTAGAAATTGTATGCTCCCTGCCTTATTATAGGGCAGATCAGATGGATCGAGTACGGGGAACCGGTACATTTGACGGGCAATACAGGTATTACAGAAATTAAATACACTTGGTTATGGAAAGAATCCTGAGTTGGTGCTGAACATGGTGTACAATCCGGCGGGAGCCTTTTTCCCACCGGATCAGACCGCTATGGAACTAGAGTATAAAAGAGCATTTGGAAGCAGATTTTGGAATTGTGTTCAATGCCCTGTATACACTATACAACAATCCAATGGGACGATTTGGAGCATTTCTCCGAAAATCCGGGAATCTTTCAGGGTATATGAAGAAGTTATATGATGCTTTCAACCCGGCAACGGTGGAAGCTTTGATGTGTCGTTTTCAGATTTCGGTAGATTATGACGGAAAGCTGTATGACTGTGATTTTAACCTGGCAGCAGGGCTTCCAATCTTTTCGAAGGAGACCATAGCTGATTGGATAGGAAAACCTACACAGCCCGGAAAATCCGGATGGATAAACACTGTTATGCCTGTACAGCAGGAGCCGGTTCAAGCTGAGGAGGCGCAACCGAATAAGCAGGCTGCTTAAAAAAAGAAAAATTATGAATAAAAAGAGGAAAAATGCAACAAAATGTTTCTTGCATTTTTCTTTTTTTCGCGTATGATAATAATCACTCTAATTTATCTGAGAAAACTTCTGCCAGGTCGAAGAGAATCAGAATTTGTCACAATATGAAATCACACCGATAATTCCAAAAAAGTAATACAGATGGGAGGAATGCGGATGGGCGAAAGGGAAGGTTACGAGGTGCTTCGCCTGATCGAACATAATCAAAAATGTTATATCAGCTCTGATTATGTAGAAGGAAAGTCACTTATTCAGTGGTTGAAATATCACCCGAACCTTACAAAAAAACAATTATTTTTATGGATCCGTGATCTTGCAGATCAACTGGAGTGCATACATAAGTGCCGGGAAACCCTTGTTACCAGTATGTGAATCCGTACAGCGTGATCGTCACGGAGGATATGACACTACATTTTCTTGATATGAGTGTGGAATCCAATGAAAAATGCTGGTTCAGATGAATCGAAGAAGTGTGAGGGAGAACTTTCTTCCACCTGAAGTCAATTATTATCAGGCTGCCAGCATTGAATTAGATATATACGGACTAGGCAGGACAATTCAGTACCTGTTGTCAGTAACAGACCCGATCCCGGAATTGACCAGACAGGGAGACGGTAAAGTTTCAAAAATAATATCCAGATGCCTGGATGGGCATTCAAAACGGGCATTTAAGCAGATGTCCGAAATTCAAAAAGAAATTCAAAATGTAACAGAGAAGAAAAAGTAAAAATAGACGAATATGGACGAAAAAAAAGAACGGTTATGGCAATGGATAAGTATTTGTGTATTCGTAAAGCGCAGTAAGTGTCCGGGTCATTCAGAAAAAAGGAGATGAGAAGAACACAGAACTTAAGATGGAAAGTTCAGACGGTTTAAATATGTCAGAAGTTTCAGAGCGCGAAGCATTCGTAGAAGCGCAGAGAAATCCATGGGATTGTTGTATTTTCTGGAGCTGGAAGATTACGAAAAAAAGTATTCAGGCATTTGAAGATGCCAGGGGAAGATCAGATGTCGGAAAATCTGGCTGCATTAGTGCGGTATGTGGCTGGGATAGAAGATAAAAAGAGAGCAGCAATGAGAAAAAGGAATATGCAAATGAAAAGAAAATAGAGAACATATTCAGGAAAATCGAGGAGTGGATGCCGGACGATTCAAGGCTGGATTATGAGCGCTGTCTGATTCGGGGCTATGCAGTGGAGGAATCGGAAGAACATGCAAAAAAAGCAATCTTAAGAATTGGTAAGAAAATTCTGGATGAGAAGCCAGAGGAGAGACTGGTAAAAGAATGTACTTCTTATATGGGTTTATGCGGCTGAAACGGCAAGAGACTGGGATATGGCTTTGGAAATGTATACAGATATGCTTGAGTGGGAAGAGGAGTCGAAGAAAGAAGATATTTATCAGAAGCTTGTGAAAATACAGGGAGAAAAAGGCTTAAAAGATCAGGCACTTGAAATATGCAGGAAAGGAGCGGAAGAATTAAAAGATTCAAAACAGCTTAGAATTCTTTATATGCGTATGCAGTGTTCAGATTCAGATATTTCCAGAGAAATCTGTGCACAGACAGTAAAAGAGTATTTGAATCAGATTCCGGAAATTAAGGAAGAAACAGAATTTCAAAAATTAGCACAGGAATACGGAATAGTCATGGAAGGAGAAAATGTATGGGTAGGAAGATAAGAACCGGAGCGTTATTGATATTAGTCCTGGCAATGATTTATACACAGCAGGCAGTTATTTATGCGCAGAATGAGGCAGAAAAAACATGAAAAAGACAACAGAATCGGAAAATTCAGATGGAACTAATGGAGAAGACAAGGAACCAGAGAAGCCAGGAGGAAGAAGGGATAAAGAACCAGAGAAGCCAGGAGGGGAAGAAGGGGATAAGGAACCAGAGAAGCCAGGAGGGAAGATGAAGACACAAAGACAAGGAACCGAGCAGCCTGAGATTAAGAGATATGAGCTGGAAATCCCCAAGGTTGATGGAAAGAATGGATATTATCTATCAAAGCCGTCCGTTATGATCACACATAATGGCGCCTATGGAACAACTGTGTACGAATTAAAACATGGGGAAGATACTTTGTTACAGGGGAGAATAAAATACATAGTATCACAAGAAGCAGAAGAGCAGAAAACCAAGATTTCTCTTTTTGAGGGTGAAGTATTTGAGGAAGGAAAAAATATTTTACATGTCTTTATGGAAGATGAAGAAGGCAATGTGATTCCGGAATATGATGAGACAATAGAAATACTGATAGATACACAAAGTCCGACAGTGACCTTGGAGGCGCCGGAAAGGATTTTCTACCTGGTATCAGAAGGAAGCGTGGATTCGTGTGGTATCAGAAGATGGTGCATGGGAAGCCAGGTTGATACGGTCATATGTTATGTTGGGAATAAAATTATTGGAAAATCAAAGGAGAATCAGTCAGAGTTTTTAATCACACAGACTTCAAAAAGTGGAGAAGTGTGCCGGTAACAGTGACTGTCACAGATCAGGGCAGGTAATAAAACGGAGAAAACGCAGAAGTTATTCATTGACAGTCTGGCACCGACAGTAAGTTTAACAGGGGCAGCCGATTATTTGATTACCAGTCAGCCCGTGACTTTGGAATACCAGGCAACTGATGAAAATAAATTAGAAAGCTGTCGGGCAGTGATTGATTATGAAAACCGGAAGGAGAGAAAAAAACGGAGGTCATAGATTCGGAAGAAAAGTGGAGTTTAAAGAACGGATCCGCAAGTCTTGTAAAGACATTTCAGGAAGATGGAATCTATAAAACCAGTGTACAGGCTGTGGATAAGGCAAAACAGAAGTCAGAACATTTCCTGCAATTTATGATTGATACTAAGAATCCAGTGATAAAGATGGTGGACGAACTGCAGGGAAGTATCTGAAAAAAGTTTTCATGGGATTATCCGGTGGATGTATTTATCAAGGACTTTACGACATTTGTCCATCAGATCCATATGGACGGAAGGTTATATCCGATTGGGACAGAGATTGATACGGAGGGCGTCATACATTACAGGTAAATGCCATAGATGCTGCAGGAAATGAAGCGGTGGCAAGAGCGGAATTCGTAATAGATCATCACACCTCCGAAGATTCAGTTTTATCAGGTAGAGGAAGGCACAGTATGAAGGAATCCTGAACTTTCAAGTAGATTCCAGAAAAAAGAAGACTGGATAGAAGAAGTGTTGATTAATGGAAAAAGGCAGACATTAAAAAAGAAGACGGAAGTATACATTTCAGATTACAAATCCAGGCGAATATGCAGTAAGCGTGACAGCAGCGGATCTGGCAGGGAATGAAGCAGAAGAAAATATATCATTTGAAATCGTTCCAGAGAAGACGATATTGGAAAAGGCGGCAGCGCATAATTCAAAAAATATTATCTGGAAAGACAGAAAAGGAGCAGAAAATCGGCAAGGAGAAAAGAAAACCGTCATTTTGCCATGTTGAAATGGATTGTGATTGGAAGTATAATAACAATACTATTAATAATAATCGGTGTGGATATTGTGTAGAAAGACAGTGCGAAAGAGGAACAGCAATGCA
>VOFG01000290.1_pt1 | contig 19126 bp, 29 predicted proteins | sample 5384171 | NCBI WGS metagenome assembly VOFG01 (sample SAMN12384726, study PRJNA508395) | human gut metagenome | isolation source: healthy gut F | host: Homo sapiens
CGATGTACATGCCCGGGCGTTTGCGGACGGCCTCAAGACCCTCGAGGACCTGGATCTGACTGGCGTCGTACTCCTGTGTGATCTTATCTGTAATATCTGGCATGGTTTGCTTCCTTCCGTGCAGCGCCGCGGGTCAGAGATTTTCCAGTCCGCTGGCCTTGCTGCGTTTATATAATGTTGCGGTGTTGAGCTGGGAGAGATAACCGATCTGGCCGCTGCCGAGCGAGCAGAGCACGAACGACTTCGGCAGCTCGGTCCCGGCGGCGTTTTCCACCTGACCGGCCTGTTCGAGTTTTTCCAATGTCTCGCGCGTGCGGTGCGACCACGTGGCGGTGTCCATATCAAAGACGCCAATGACGCTCTTTTGCAGCACGATGATCTGATTACCGAGGTGCAGATACATCAGCGGATCACCCCGTTTTCGACTGTGAGCACGCGGCCGCCGGTGCGTTCGGCGATGCGCGCGTCCTCACAGCAGGTGATGAGCGTCTGCCCGCCGCCGATGCGGTTGAGTACGAAGGCCTGCCGCTGCGCGTCGAGCTCCGGAGAGCACGTCGTCGAGCATGAGCACGGGGTATTCGTCAAAGGCGCGGCCTTGAAAGCGTCCATGAGATAGCTGTTGTTGAAGCCGACGATCATGCCGCCGCCGTCGCCCTCGAGCGGGCAGCAGTCCTCCGCGCGGCCGAGCGGCGTGGCGCAGGTGATGGTGAGCATGTTTTCTCCGAACACGCACCGGAGCGGGTTTTTCGTGCGGTCGTCGATGATGAGGCTCACGCGGTCCGTGCAGCGGATGAGATCGGCGCGCTGCGCCTTGAGCTGGATGGGAAAATCGCCGGGAACGGTCTTGCGGAAGTTCAGAAATTCGCCTTCCAGACGGCGGGAAATGAGCACCGTATCGCCCACGGAGAACGAAACGTGCTTGCTGCCGACGGCGATCTTCACCGGCTCCTCGGGACTCATGCAGATCTTCTCGAGATCGGAGAGAGCAGCGCCCGGCACGATGAATTTAAGACTTTCCACATCGCACGTCTCCACCGGTTCGCGCCGGAGCGCCATGCGGTAGCCGTCTACGGCGACCATGGTCATAATGTTGTCATCGACCTCGATGAGCGCGCCGGTGTACACCGGGCGGGACTCGTTTGTGGAGATGGCGAAGCTCGTCTCGGCGATCATGCGCGCCATTGTGTCCTGCGGCAGGGAGAGATTGCTGCAGTAGTCGAGCGACGGAAGGTCGGGGAAATCGTCCGACGCCGTGCCGGAAATATTGTAATCGGCGTTACCGCAGGCGATGTTCACGGCGTTATTCTCGTCCGAGCATACCGAAACGATGCCGTCCGGCAGCTTGCGCACGATGTCGCCGAAGAGCTTGGCGTTGATCACCACGCTGCCCGGCGCGGACACGTCCGCCTCAAACGTCGTATAAATGCCCTTTTTGAGATCATAGCCCGTGACGCGGACGTTGTGTCCGGCCTCGATGAGCAGGCCCCTCCATTGCCGGGATCGGGCTTTTGGAAGCGGCGGCGCGGCCCGCGGTGGCGACGGCGAGACTGAGCAGATATTTTCACAGGTGAATTTCATGGCGATTCCTCCGTTTCTTCCAGAAAGAAAGATAGAATATTTTTAGAAGCGAGTATCAGTAGAGCAAAAACTTGTGGAAAACTCCGCGAAATCCTTGAAAATCAAGGGATTTTGGATGTGGAAAACTTCAGAGGTATTTTTCCACAGTTTCCACATCGGGACGGAACAAAAAGTTTTGAACATTTATAAACAGTTTTTCCACATACATCTTGTGGAAAACTTTATTTTGCCGTTATGCCTTGGAATTGATGTTGTAGGTAACGTCGCGGATGACCATGGCAAACTCCTGGCTGGCCTGCATCATGTCTTCAATCTTGCGGATCGAGGCGAGCACCGTGGCGTGGTTTCGGCCTTCAAACTGCGCGCCGATATCGGTGAGCGCCATGTTCGTGAGATTCCGGCAGAGATACATGGCGACCTGCCGCGCCGTGGCGGTGTTCTTCTGGCGGGACTGCCCGCGCAGCGCCTCCTCCGAAACGGAGAAGTACCGCGCCGTTTCCGCGATGATGACGTTCGGCGTGGGGACGTAGGTTCCGACGCGGATCACGTCCTTGATGGCGCGGCGGACGCTTGAAACCGTAATATCGTCCTCCATAAGATCGCGGTAGGCGGTGAGCTTTTTTCACCACACCCTCATGCTGGCGTATGTTCGATGTGACCGTCTCGCCGATGAACGTTACAACTTCGTCCGGCAGCACGACGCCGAACTGCGCGGCCTTGTTGCGCGTGATGGCCATGCGCGTTTCGAGATCCGGCGGCTGCGTCCGCCATAAGGCCCCATTCGAGCCGCGTGCGGATACGGTCTTCCAGCTTGTTCATCTCCATCGGCGGGCGGTCAGACGTGACGACGATCTGCTTTCCCGCTTCATAGAGCGTGTTGAATGTGGAAGAACTCCTCCTGCGTCTGCTGCTTGCCGGCGATGAACTGGATATCGTCCATCAGGAGAAGATCGGCGCTGCGGTATTTGGCGCGCAGATCCTCGCCACCGCCGACCTGGATGGCGTGGACGAGATCGTTCGTGAAATCGTCGCCCTTGACGTATACGATCTTCGCCTTCGGGTTCTTCGCGTGGATCGCGCTGCCGATGGCGAGAAGAAGGTGCGTTTTGCCGAGCCCGGAACTGCCGTAAATGAAAAGCGGGTGATAGAGCTTGCCGGGGGTTTTCCGCCACGGCGATGGCCGCGGCGTGGGCGTATTTGTTCGACGGTCCCACGACGAAGTTATCGAACGTGAAGCCCGCGACCTCCGGGAGCGTATCGTCCGTTTTCGTTTCGGAGATGTAGCTGTCCAGCTCGTCCCCGGCGAGGATCGTCAGCTTGAACTCGGCGGAGAAAAGGTCGCTGAGCGCATCGATGATCGTCTGGGCAAAGCGGGACTGGATAATGTCGCGCTTGAACTCCGTGGGGGGTGTGGATGACGAGCCGGTTATTCACGATCTCGACCGGCGTGCAGTCGTCAAACCAGGTGTTCAGCGCCGTGGCGGTCAGATTCTGCCCGAGAACGGCAAGAACGCTGTTCCATATGTCGTTGAGGGAATTCATTCTTTTCTCTCTCCTTATGATCCGTAAAGTGCCCGGAGACACTATTATCAGCATTATAAAATTATATCACTTATCCACAATTGTGTAAAGATATATTATTATATAATGTATTTATAATATATTTTAATTATATACCATATATCGTATTTAATTGTATTTAAAATGCATCTATTGACTATCCATGCTATTTATTATAGGATAAAAAAAGGTCATCTGCACAAACAATGGTGCCCAAAAAGCAGCTCTGGCAATGAGGATTTGTGTGTTTTGCTGCTTCTCTAAAATGCTCTTTCTCGTGCAGAAGCCGCTTGCCTCGGCCAACGAAACTGTGCCCGGCGAAGGACAATTCCAAGATAAGACTTGGAAGGAAGTCATCGAAGAAATTCTGACGAAAAACGATATTTCCGCAGACAAAATCGCGCTTGGCAATAAAAATATAGTGACGGAGGAAGATCCTTTTTTAACGGCGACACCCAGGAAGGCCGGTATGCCTGCAGAAAAAGAAAGCCACGTAAGAAAGGAAGAAGAAGAATGATATCGATTATTGTTCCTTGCTACAACGAAGAGGAGGCTCTTCCTATATTCTATCAAGAATGCAGCGCGGTTCTTTCTTCCATGAATGAAGCGTACGAATTGCTCTTTGTGAACGACGGATCAAAGGATGGGACGCTTTCTATTCTCAAAGAGCTATCTGAAGCGGATGCATGCGTGAGATATCTTTCCTTTTCCCGCAACTTCGGTAAGGAAAGTGCTATGTTTGCCGGTTTTTGCAACGCCAAGGGAGATTATGTGGCGGTGATGGATGCGGATATGCAGGATCCACCGTCCCTTCTTCCCCAAATGCTGGAGATTCTCCGTACTGGTGAATATGACAGCGTGGCTACACGCCGTGTTGACCGTGCGGGCGATCCGCCGCTCCGAAGCTGGTTCGCCCGGCAGTTTTATAAGCTTATCAACCGGATCTCAGACGCCGATATTGTAGACGGCGCACGCGATTTTCGTTTGATGCGCCGGGAAATGGTCGAAGCCATTTTATCCATGAGCGAATATAACCGCTTTTCCAAGGGTATTTTCGGCTGGGTAGGCTTTCGTACATACTGGTTGCCGTATGAAAACGTGGAGCGCGTCGCTGGGCAGACAAAATGGAGTTTCTGGAAACTTTTTAAGTACGCGGTGGACGGCATTATCAACTTTTCGCAAACACCGCTGAGCGCTATGTTCTGGTTCGGTATGGGTATGGTGGCGATCTCAATCCTCGTGCTGATTTTTCTGGTAGTTCGGCGTGCCGTCTTCGGCGATCCGGTAGCGGGCTGGGCGTCCACGATCTGCGTCATTATTTTCATCGGCGGAATGCAGACGTTCTTTCTCGGCGTTATGGGGCAGTACATTGCCAAAACCTATATGGAGACAAAGCATCGTCCGCATTACATTGTATCCGAAACAAACGTGGAAGAGCCGCAGAAGATCCGCTAAATGGAGGGAGATACCGTGAAAGAAAAAAAGAGGTTGTGTTGGCTCCTTCCTGTGGTGATACTGCTGCTTGCAGCAGTCGGTTGGTTTTTCTGGAAGTATACCTTTGTCGACGGAACCGTCACAGCGCGCAGCGCCGATACCATCGACCTGCGCGGACGGGAGATAAGCGAGGAAAAGCTGCGGACGATAGAAAGCAGGTTTCCGGACGCGCACATTCTCTGGGACGTCACCGTCGGCGGAAAGAGCTTCGACGGAGAGAGCAAAAGCATCGTAACGGCGGATTTCACCACGGAGGACATTCCGTCTTTTGCACGGCTGAAAAATCTCAAAGAAGCTGATGTGAGCGCCTGCAGCGATTTTTCCGCCATTCTCGCGCTGCAAAATGCCTTGCCCGAAGTGCGGGTACACTGGACAGTCCCTCTCGGCGAGAAAAGCTTCGACGGGGAGAGCGAGAGCATTGCGGTTCAAGACGCTTCGGCGGACATGCTCCGCGCCGCGATTACCCGTTTGCCGAAGCTCCGAACGCTCGTTCTCACGGACAGCACGCTTTCGCCTGCCGATCAGCTCGCCCTTACAGAAGAATTTCCGTCCATGCTCTTTTCCTGGGACGTGACGCTCGCAGGCCGCACTATACCCAGCGATGTCACGGCGCTCGATTTTACCGGCACGCCGCTCACAGAAGAGGATCTCTCCGAGCTTTCTGCGGCGCTACCGCTTTTTTCAAACGCGGAGAGCGTCAAACTCACGGACTGCGGTCTTTCCGAACACATGCTGCGTGATTTTTCTGCGGCGCACCCAAATCTTCTTACCGAATGGGAAACGCAGCTCTTCGGCGTGAGATTCTCGACCGCCGCCGAGGAGATCGATTTTTCGGATGTCCCTCTCACCGTGGAGGACGCGGCGCAGATCGAGGCCATGCTTCCCTATCTGCCGAAACTTAAAAAGGTCGTGATGTTGCGCTGCGGCATATCGGACGAGGATATGGATGCGATCGATCTCCGGCACGAGGACGTGCAGTTCGTGTGGATGGTGCAGGTCCGCCGTTGGGGCCTTCGCACGGACCGGACGTATTTCACAGTATACAACAACGATTATGAATTCCCGGAGGACAACCATTCCTTTGCCGCTCTCCGATACTGCCGCGATATGATCGCCATCGATCTTGGCCATCAGAAGTTTTACGACGATCCCGACATGTTTGAAAACTTCCCGGATCTCCGGTATCTTGTCGTGAGCAACAGCCAGTATGAATCACTGCCCGCGCTGAAATATCTCAAGAACCTTGTGATGCTCGAAATGTTCTGGACGAACACCTCGGACATAACGCCGCTCCGGGAGCTGACGAATCTGCGCCATCTGAACATCACCTACAAGCGCGTGCGCGACGCGGAGGCCGATCTGGATACACTCATGCACATGACGTGGCTCGAAAGGCTCTGGATCAGCTACAACATGTACCGCGACGATCAGATCGAGGCGCTCAAGGCGGCGCTGCCGGATACGCAGGTGCAGGTCATCTATACGACCGACTGCGTTTCGCAGGGCTGGCGCAACGGCTCGGAGGAGTATTTCAATATGCGCGACGCGCTGCATATGTACTATCTTGACGACGACAGCAACCATGTCTATATCAATCCATATACCAACCAGCCGAGCCAGTACGACGATACCGACCCGTTCCGGTAAATACAAGGAGTAATTATGAAAAAGCTTGGAAAATATCTGGACGAAAGATCGCTGCCGCGTCTTGGCGTGCTGCTGTGCTTCAGCGCGGTGTTCATGCTGTTCGCCTCACCCTACACGACGCCGCTCAACGCTTACTACGGTTACGATTCCGCGGTGTTCATGTCGTTCGGCAAGGGCATCACGCACGGGCTGCGGCTCTATCTTGATCTTTACGACAACAAGGGGCCGATGATCTTTTTATTTCAACGCCCTTGGCTATCTGCTCGGCGGGCGCACGGGTCTTTGGATATTGCAGGTCGTATTCATGACGTTCGCCTTTGAGCTTTCTTACCGGACGGCGCGCCTATTCACCGGAAGGGGACGGCGTGGCTTTCGGTGCTTGTGCTGCTGTTCCTCTACTGCGGCACGGTCGGCGAGGGAAACATGACCGAGGAATGGTCGCTCGTGTTTTCGCTGCTGCCGCTGTGGCTCTCCCGGTTTATCAAGACCGGCGCTCCGGCGTACCGGCATCCGAAATGGTACAGCGTGATCTACGGCGTCTGCTTCGGCGTGAATTTCATGATGCGCGCGACGAATGCCGCCATCGTCTGCGGCGTGCTGCTCGCATTCGCTGTGCTGCTCTGCCGGGAGAAAAAAATTCGGCGCGCTGCTGCTGCACATCGTGCTCGTGCTCTGCGGCGCGGCGCTTGTCATCGGGCCGTTCGCTCTGTATTTTGCGCGGATCGGCGCGTTCGACCGGTTTATGTATGCGAGCTTCCTTCATAACTTCCACTACGCCGCCGGCGGCGCCGCCGCCAAGATGGCGAAGGACTGGCTGATGTATTTTGCCCGCGTGTCCATGGTGCCGGTCGTGATATACTTCGCCGTGCGCCAGATGAAAAAGGCGCCCTGCCGCTCGGCAGCGCGCTCGTGCTCATTTTCTCCTGCGTGTTCGGCGCGGCGGTCGCCGTGCTCGGATACAGCTACAAGCATTATTTTTTATCCTCACCCCGGCGCTCGTGCCGGGCTTCGCCGTGTGCGCCGAGGGCGTCCGCTCCATGGCGGCCGGAAAGAAAGCGGCGGAGCGCTTGTGTGCGGCGGTGCTCGTGTTCTGTCTGCTGCCCTATGCGCCGCAGGCGGCCGTCCACGCCGGTAAAAGCATCCTCTTTAACTTCTGCGGGTATCTGGACAGCGAGAAGGAGGCCATGAGCGAGATACGCGCGTGCATCGACGCCGATCCCGGCGAGGTGCTCGCATACGATATGCGCGCAAACGTATATCTCTATCTGGATGTGGATCCTTGCTTCTGCCACGCCATGACGCAGGATTGATGAGTCAGGATTCACCGTTTATTGCCAAGGAGCTGGACGAATATCTGCGCGAAACGCCGCCGAAGTGGATCGTGTCCGACGCCTCCGAAAACATGCGCGAACGGTTGGAAAACACTTACGGCTACACGCTGTTCCGCGTGTGGGACAAGGGTGGCTGCCCTGCGCTATATCTCCATGAATGAGTCCGGCAGCGCTTTACACACATTTTACAACGCCGCGGTAACGGATTTTACACCCTTAACGTAGAATACTCCCCGACAAGAACGTCGGGGAGTTTCTTATTTATGAAGAAAAAGGTTTTGGAAAATATCGTAAAATGGATCTTCCTTCTCTGCGGCATCGCGGCGGTGGGATTCGTGCTGTGCATCTGCCTGTATCTTGTGCTCTCCGGCGTCCCGGCGATCCGGGAGATCGGGCTCTGGAATTTTCTTTTTCGGCGAGACGTGGAACGCCCCGACCAATGAATTTGGAATATTGCCGTTTATCCTCACGAGCATTTACGGCACGGCGGGCGCGCTGCTCCTCGGCGTGCCGCTCGGCCTTTTCACGGCGGTGTTTCTCGCCAAGGCCGCCCCGCCGCGCATTGCCGCCGCGGCGCGCAGCTGCGTGGCGCTGCTCGCGGGCATCCCCTCGGTCGTATACGGTCTCGTGGGTATGACGGTGCTCGTGCCGCTCGTGCAGAAAACGTTCTCCCCTCTCCTCCGGCGCGTGCCTGTTCACGGCCATTCTTGTTCTGACGGTGATGATCCTTCCCTACATCGTGTCCGTTTCGGAAACGGCGCTGCGCGCCGTGCCGCGCGAATACGAGGAAGCCTCTCGCGCTCGGCGCAACGAAGGTGGAAACGTGGTTTCTCGTTTTCGCTCAGGGCGGCGAAAAGCGGCGTGATCGCCTCCGTTATCCAGGGCACGGGCCGCGCCGTCGGCGAAGCGATGGCGATACTGATGGTGGCGGGCAACGTGGCGAATATGCCGTCGCTCTTTGCCTCCGTCCGGTTTCTCACGACCGCCATCGTCTCCGAAATGTCCTACGCCGCCTACGGCTCTCTCCAGCGCGACGCGCTCTTCTCCGTGGGTCTGGTGCTGTTTCTCTTCATTCTTCTCATCAACGCCGCGCTGCGGCTTCTCGGCGAAAGGAGCGCCAAGGCATGAGAAAGCTCCGGGAAATTTTTCTGAAAGCAGCCCTTATCGCCGCGGCGGTGATAACAGGCGGTATTCTTCTCTTCCTGATCGGGATCATTTTAAAGCGCGGTCTGCCGCAGCTGAGCTGGTCGTTCCTCACGACGGCGACGAGCTATCTCGCCGGAACGACCGGCATCCTCCCAACATCTGCAACACGCTCTATCTCATTCTCATCGCCATGGGCGCGGCGCTTCCGCTCGGCGTCGGCGCGGCGGTGTACATCACCGAATACGCGGAAAATCCCCGCGTCGTGCGGCTCATCAGCTTTGCCGCCGAAACGCTCACGGGTATCCCGTCCATCCTCTTCGGTCTCATCGGCATGCTGTTCTTCATCAAACTCGGCGCCCTTAAGCAGGGCGTTCTTGCCGGCGGCCTCACGCTCGCGCTCATGGTGCTCCCCACGGTCATGGCGAACACGCGCGAGAGCCTGCTCGCCGTGCCGAGAGCTTACCGCGAGGGCGCTCTCGCGCTTGGCAGCGGCAAGTGGCACATGGTGCGCACCATCGTGCTGCCGAACGCCATAGACGGTATCGTGACCGGCTGCATCCCTCTCCGTCGGCCGTATCACCGGCGAGAGCGCGGCGCTTCTCTTCACCGCGGGCTTCGGTCTGCGGCTGCTGGGATTCAAGGCGGCGCTCGAATCCTCCTCGGCGTCGCTTTCCGTGGCGCTGTATCTCTACGCGAGCGAGCAGGGCAAGTTTGATATCGCCTTCGGCATCGCCGTGGTGCTGCTCGTGCTGACGCTCGCGCTCAATCTTCTGGCCTCGCTCACGGCGCGCAAGACCGGAAAGGAACGGTAAAAAATATGGAACCCATTCTGCAGACCAAAAAGCTCGACCTTCGCTACGGCGCATTTCAGGCGCTCTACGGCATCGATACGGACATTTTTCCCAACGAGATCACGGCGCTCATCGGCCCATCGGGCTGCGGCAAGTCCACGTATCTCAAAACGCTCAACCGCATGAACGATCTTGTACCGGGCTGCAAAATTGACGGCGCGGTGCTCTTCCACGGCCACAACGTTTACGGCGACAAGATCGACGTCACGGAGCTTCGCAGCCGCATCGGCATGGTGTTCCAGAAGCCGAACCCGTTCCCGATGAGCATTTACGACAACATCGCCTACGCCCCCCGGCTGCACGGCGTGCGCGGCCGCGCGGAGCTTGACGAGATCGTGGAAAGATCGCTCAAAAGCGCCGCCATCTGGGACGAGACGAAGGACAAGCTCAAAAGAGAGCGCGCTCGGTCTCTCCGGCGGACAGCAGCAGAGACTGTGCATCGCCCGCGCACTGGCCGCCGAGCCGGAGGTGCTGCTGATGGACGAGCCGACGAGCGCGCTCGACCCGATCTCCACCGGGCGCATCGAAGAGCTGGCGCTCGAGCTCAAAAAGACGTACACCATCGTCATCGTCACGCACAATATGCAGCAGGCCGCGCGCATCTCGGATAAGACGGCGTTTTTCCTGCTCGGCAAGCTCGTGGAGATGGGCGATACGGCGAAGATATTCAACGAAACCGAGGACAGCCGGACAAGGGATTATGTACAGGGAAAATTCGGCTGATACAAAAAAAAAGCTCCCTCTGACGAGGGAGCAGAACGAGACAAGACGGAGAGAAGGTTGTAAACCCCTCAGTCAGCCTTGCGGCTGACAGCTTCCCCTGTTAGGGGGAGCCAAGTCCGTCGAAAAAAACTTACTTGCCTCCCCTAACAGGGGAGGTGTCAAAACCGGAGGTTTTGACGGAGGGGTTTTCCTCATAAAGAGGAAGATCCTTTTTTATTTTTATACCGCCGAGACCTTGCGCTTGATGTCCATCGCTACGGCGGAGGCTTTCTCGGCAATATCGCCGAGCGTATCGCCGCAGGGGATGACCGTGCATTCGTTCACCTCAAGATCGCGCTGCACGAGATACGCGTCCGCGAGCTCCTCTGCGGGCAGACGCAGCACCGGCACGCCGCGCGAGGAGAAAAGCAGCGCCTTGTCCGGCGACACCTTGCCGCAGAACACGAGCCGCGAAGAGCCGGAGAGCGCGTCCAGATCGGCGAGAGAATCGCGCAGTCCCGGCGCCATGACCGGAATAATGCCCGCCATGCGCGCGATGGCCAGTGTAGCGGAGGGGCCTGTGCCGGACGTCGATCCGCCGCCGACGAGCGCGGGGATCTGCGAGCGCGTGCAGCTGCCTCCGCTGCGGCAGAGCGTGTCCATGTCCTGCTTGGAAAGGCCCGCCTTGAGCCGCCCGTTCACGATGCCGACGCAGCACGGCACGCAGTCGCGCCGGTAAAACGCCTGCTCACACTCCTGCAGCGCCTCCAGATTGCGCGGGTACGGCAGCTGCATGAAAAATCCGGTCTCGATGGCGATGATCGGCGTTCCCGCCTTGAGCGACGCCAGCACCGGCGGACACATATCCAGATATTTGCTTGCCATAGAGATTGCCTCCTCCATATTCAAGCCTCCCTTGTGTAAAGGGAGGTGGCACCGCAGCGCCGTGACGGAGGGATTGTCGTTTTCCGGAGAATACAATCCCCCAGTCAGCTCCGCTGACAGCCCCCTTTGCACAAGGGGGCCTTTTTTCAATCAATTATCATAGCGTAAAAGCGCAAAAAATGCAATACCGAGGAAAATTCCCGGGTTGTTCATGCATTTGTCATAACTCCACGCTATAATAAAAAAAACTTGAGAGGAGCGGCAGGTATGAACGAAAAACCCACGCACGATCGATCCGTCGGATTCACCGACGCAAGCTATATACGGCAGGACGACGCGCCGAACATGCCGCGCTGCTACTTCCTTTTTCGGAAGAAAAATCGTCCGGCACGAAGAAACGGTATCGCCGCTGCGCGTGGGCGCGCTGTGTCTTGCCTTTTTCGTGCTCGGCTCGCTGCTCACCACGGCGTTTTCCGATGCGGAAAAGCCTGTCGTGAATACCAAAACCGCCGTCCCCACGCCTTCATCGGAGACGGTCCAGACCGGCGAGGATATTTCCGGCGCCGCGGCGATCTCCGCGGCGGTCCATGCCGATACGCCCCCCTCCGCGACGAGCGCGCCCACCGGCGAGCGCCCCTATCTCGGCGTGATCGTTCAGACCGTGAGCTGCGCCGCGGCGGAGTATTATAACGGCTCGGACAGCAACGCCATGGTCCCCGGCGTGCAGATCTACGCCGTGGAGGACGGCGGACCGGCGAGCGTCGCGGGGCTTTGCAGCGGCGATATCATCATCCGGCTGAACGGCGCGGACATAGCCACTGCCGCCGATCTCACCGCCGCGGAAAACGCTCTTACGCCGGGCTGCAAGACGAGCCTCATCGTTTACCGCGCGGGCGAGTACCGCGAGGTGCCGGTCGTGCTCGGCGAGCTGCCCGACGAGGACGGCGAAGAGGATCACGGCTGGTGTGATTTCGATAACGCCTGGTAATCAATTATACAATAAACTCCTAAACCCCTGCGGCAAAACCCGCCTCCCCTCGATAGGGGAGGCAAGAAAGATTTCGGATAACGGACTTGGCTCCCCCAAATCGGGGCGCCGGCACGGCGCAGCCGTGGCTGAGGGGTTCTGACCTCCCCACATTCTGGGAGGCTTTTTTTCTTGCAAACGACACGATAAAGGTGTATTCTCTATACTTATGGACGCCATAATTAAAGCCATAGGAAAACACCCTCCCTTGCTACCCTCCCCTGAGGGTCGAGGAGGGGCTATTTGCCTGCCCTTTTGACCCAATCGGGCGGCGCGATGCGCGCTCTCGGCGCGGCGATGCTCCGCCGCGAGACCGACCGGCCCATTTTCGTTCTCTGTACCGACGAGACGAATGCCGGAACGCTCGCCGCCGATCTTGAAGCGCTGCTCGGCGAGAGCGTTGTGCAGCTCACGGACGGGATCTCGCGCTGCGCGATATCGAGGTCGTATCCCGGCAGGAGGAGCAGCGGCGGCTGCGTGCGCTCGATGCGCTCTATGCCGGCGCGCTCGTCGCGGTATGCACCGTTTCCGGCCTTCTGCAGCGCACGCTGCCGCCGGATATTCTAGAAAACGCCGCCTTTACGCTCCGTCTCGGCGAGGGCGAGGGCCCCGAAGCGCTCGAGCCGCGCCTGCTCGCGTGCGGCTACCGCCGCAGCGACATGGTGGAGGGCCCCGGCCAGTTTTCGCGCCGCGGCGGTATTCTTGACATCTTCTCCCCCGGCGCGGAGCGCCCCGTGCGCGCCGAGTTCTGGGGCGACGAGATCGACTCCATGGGCTTTTTCGACACCGACACGCAGCGCCGCGCGGAGAATATCGAATCCTTCCGCGTGCTGCCCGCGTGCGAATCACTCGTTGATCCCAGCCGCGCCGGGAGCATCGCCAAGGCTTCTGAGCCGCGCCGCGCGCCGAGCGGCGCGAGCAGACGGAGCTTGCGCGCCGTCTCCGCCGGGACGCGGAGCTTATTTCCACCGGCGCGCCCCTGCCCTGGAGCGACCGGTATCTCCCGGAATTATACAGTGAGTATTCAACGGCGCTCGATTTCATCGCGCCGGACGCCATCGTTTATATTGACGCGCCGAACCGCTGCGCGGAAAAAGCGAAGGATATTTCCGATTCTCTCGCGGACGATCTGAAGATCCTGCGCGAAGGCGCGTTCCCGGTCGCGGAAACCGGCGATTATCTCCTGCCGTGGAAGGACGCGTGCGAAAAAATCGCGGACTTCGCTGTTGTGATGGCGGACGCCTTCAGCGCGGGCGCTATCCCCTCTCCCCCGGTCGGTGCTCGATACGAACGTCCGCCAGCTTCCGAGCTACGGCGGCAGCGCGGAAACGGCGCTTGCCGACGTGCAGCGGTATCTTGAAAACGATTTCCGCGTCGTGGTGTTCGCCTCGGACGAGAGAAGAGCGGACGTACTCGCCGCAATGCTCGAGCACAACGGCATACCGCCGCTGCGCGGCTTTCCCGAACGGCGCTCTGCCGCCGGAGGGACGCGCTACGGTCGCGGTGGGCGCGCTCTCCGCGGGTCTTGAAGCGCCGGAGGCGCACCTTGCCGTGCTGACCGATACGCAGATCGCCGCGGGCGCGCTGCGAAGCCGCAAGCGAAAGCGCGCCATGGCAGATCGCGAGAAGCTCGGCTCCTGCGCCGATCTCTCGGTCGGCGATCTTGTGGTGCACGAGCACCACGGCATCGGCCGCTTTGCCGGTATCTTCAAGCTGCCGGTGGACGGCATCGAAAAGGACTACATTAAAATATGTTACGCCGGGTCGGACAGCCTGTACGTTCCGGCGACACAGCTCGACCTTGTGTCGAAATACATCGGCGGCGGCGAGGACCGCCCGTGAAGCTCTCGCGCATGGGCGGCGCGGAGTGGAAAAAGACGACGAGCCGCGCCAAGGCCGCGGCAAAAGAGCTCGCCGCCGAGCTCACGAAGCTCTATGCCGCGCGCGCCCGCACGCCGGGCTACGCCTTCGCGCCGGACAGCCCGTGGATGACGGAGTTTGAAGAGGCGTTCGGCTACGCCGAAACGGACGATCAGCTCCGGTGCATTCAGGAGATCAAGGACGACATGGAAAAGCCGGTTCCGATGGACCGCCTGCTCTGCGGCGACGTCGGCTACGGCAAAACGGAGGTAGCGCTCCGCGCGGCGATGAAGTGCATTTTAGACGGCAAGCAGTGCGCGATCCTTGTGCCGACCACGGTGCTTGCCCGCCAGCATTACCAGACCGCGATGCGCCGCTTTTTCGGCTACCCGGTGGAGATCGCGCTCCTGTCGCGCTACAGCACGCCCGGCCAGAAAAAGGACATTCTCAAAAAGACGCTCGCGGGCAGCGTCGATCTTCTCATCGGCACGCACAGCCTGCTGCAGAAGAGCGTTGCCTTCAAGGATCTCGGCCTTCTCATCGTGGACGAGGAGCAGCGCTTCGGCGTGTCGCACAAGGAAAAGCTCAAGGAAATGTCGAAGGGCGTCGATGTGCTGACGCTCTCGGCAACGCCCATCCCGCGCACGCTCAACATGGCCCTGTCGGGTCTGCGCGGCATGTCCACCATTGAGGAGCCGCCGCGCGACCGCCAGCCCGTGCAGACGTTCGTGATGGAGCAGGACGAAAAGGCCGTGTGTGACGCCATCCGGCGCGAGCTTCTCCGCGGCGGGCAGGTATACTATCTCCACAACCGTGTGGAGAACATCGAGCATGTGGCGCTGCGGCTGCAAAAGCAGCTCGGCGGCGGTGTTTCCGTCGGCGTGGCGCACGGCAAAATGGACGAGGAACAGCTCTCCCGCGTCATGGACGATATGGTCGAGGGAAAATTCAGGTGCTCGTCTGCACGACGATCATCGAGACCGGCATCGATATCCCGAACGTCAACACCCTCATCGTGGAGGACGCCGACAAGCCTCGGCCTTGCCCAGCTCCACCAGCTGCGCGGGCGCGTCGGACGCAGCGCGCGGCGTGCGAGCGCGTATCTGACTCTACCGCCCGGAGAAGGCGCTCACGGAGATTGCCGAAAAGCGCCTGACCGCCATCCGCGAGTTTGCCGAGTTCAACGCCGGGTTCCAGATCGCCATGCGTGACCTGGAAATTCGCGGCGCGGGCAACCTCCTCGGCGCGGAGCAGTCGGGCCACATGATGGACGTCGGCTACGATATGTACTTAAAGCTGCTCGAGGAGGCCGTGCTCGAGGAAAAGGGCGAGAAGCCGCCCGTGCGCACCGAGTGCGCCGCCGACCTCTCCGTTACGGCGAACATCCCGGAAAAGTACATGTCCCGAGCGCCGAGCAGCGCATGGACCTTTACCGCCGCATCGCGCCTCATCCGCACCGAGGCGGACGCCGACGATCTCACCGACGAGCTCATCGACCGCTTCGGCGACCCGCCGGGCGCGGTGAACGCGCTCATCCACGTGGCGCTTTTGCGCGCGGCGAGGCCGGGCGCGCCGGTATCTCGGACATCTCCCAGAAGGGAAACATGCTCTATTTCAAGGTAGAGAATTTCGACATGGAAACGCTTTCCGCGCTCTATGCGCAGAAGGAGTTCAAAAACCGCGTCAAGCTCGAAGCCGGACGCGAGCCGCGGCTGGGGCTTAAGCTCCGACCCGGCGCGAGACCCATTCCGGAAGCGCGCGCCCTTTGGAAGCGTGGAACAAACTGCAAAAACCTTGAGGCGGTCGGAGCCCGCCGCGGAAAAAGTAAAAAAACGAAAAAAGAAACATTATGCTCGCGCTGCTTATGAGTCTTGGTGCTGCTGCCTCGGCGCGCTCGCCGTTCCGGCGCTCGCCGCCGACGACGGCACGACCGGCGAGCCGCGGCCGGCTCCGTCCGAAGCCGCATCTGACGCTGCATCCGACGCTGCCGCGGCAGCGCCAGGAAGCGTATCGAAGATCATGGAACAGCTCGACGCGGCCAGCAAAAGTACGACGGCGACACCGTCGTCGCCACGGTGAACGGCACGGAAGTCACATGGAATCTGCTACTATCTCATCGCCAGCATGACGAGCCAGTTCATCCGACTACACCATGGCGATCCCCGACTTCACCACCGATACGGGCGACGGCACGACGCTGCAGGACGCGATGCGCGAAGCGCTTGAGGCGCGCATGAATACACCGTTCCGGCGGCCGAGGCGGACAAGCGCGGTCTCGCGGAGACGGTGGACGCCGAGGTCGAAACGCAGTGGAACAGCATCGTGGAGCAGTACGGCGGCGTGGACGCGCTGATGGAGGCCATGGAGAGCGCGTATCTCGACGAGCCGACCTACCGCCTGCTCCTCCGGAGCAACGCCGCGTTCAACGCCATCATGGAGGACACCTACGGCGCGAACGGCGAGAAGCTCTCCGAGGCGGACGTCCTCGCGTGGGCGAACGACAACAACTATGTCCGCTGCAAGCATATCCTCTTCCTCACGAAGAACGACGACGGAACCGACATGACGGACGAAAGCCGAAGTCCACAAGGAGGCCGAGACGACGCTCGAGGAGCCTGCGCGCGCTCGAATCCGACCGCGAGACGATGATGGCGCGGTTCGACGAGTTGATGGCGGAAGCCGACGACCCCGGCATGACAAACTTCCCGGACGGCTACATTTTCACCGACGATCAGATGGTGCAGGAGTTTGAGGACGGCGCCCGCGCTCTCGCGGACTATGAGATCTCCGACATCGTGGAGTCGAGCCACGGCTACCACATCATCCTCCGTCTCCCGCTCGATCCCGACGGCAAGACCCTCGCAGGATTCCGGCACGGGCGATTATATGACGCTGCGCGCCGACGCCGCCAACGAGCTTTTTCAACAACATGCTCATCGACTGGATCAACAACGCGGAGGTCGAGTGGAAGGGCGATTTCGGCACGATGGATTATAACGAGCTGTTCGAGGAACCGGCGGCGAAGTCGGCGAACGTCTGGATGTACGTTGCCATCGCGGCGCTCGTCGTGATCGTGGCGCTGGCGGCGGTGCTGCTCGGCAGAAAGAAGCCCGCCGAGACCGAAGAGACGGAAACTTCCGAGACAGCGGAAGTGACGACGGACGAGACCGAAAAGGCCGAAACGGAGGACGTTCCGGAGACCGAGCCGGAAAAAGGCCGCGACGGAGACGGAAGCGCCCGCCGAAGCGGAAGGCGAAACGAAAACGGAAGAGGACGAATGATCCTCTTCCAATAAGTCCATGCACCGAAATTTTCGCCGACGGCGAAAACCGCGTGCGGATCGTTGAGACATACTGATACAAAACCCCTCCGTCAAAGGACTTGCTTTTGACGGAGGGGTTTTGCGGTCAGGGCGTTTAGTTTTCGTGCTCTGCGAGATGCCGTTTGATGGCCTGGAACGTCTCGTCGCTGATGTAGTGCTCCACGCGGCAGGCGTCCTCGGCGGCGGTCTCCGCGTTCACGCCGAGCCGGGTGAACATCTTCGTGAGACACATGTGCCGCTCAAAGATGTACTGCGCGCGTTCGCGGCCCTTGTCCGTGAGCGTGATCGCGCCGACCTTGTCCACCGTGATGTATTCCTGCTTCTTCAAAATGCCGATCGCCCGGCTGACCGAGGGCTTTGAGTAGCCGATGTATTCGCTCACGTCGATCGAACGCACGACCGGCAGCGACTGGCTCAGCCGATATATGGTTTCGAGGTACATTTCCCCGGATTCCTGCATGACCATGAGAAAAAACTCCGTTTCGTTGGATGATTATCTATTACCATATCACATTCATTTCCGAAAACAAGCGAATTTCCAACGGCGTGCCGTGTCGGAGCCTGTCCTTTTTGTGCCGATTATACAAAGATGAAAAAAGCGGCGTTCCCTCTTGACAAGTTAGCGCGGGATAACTATTATATAAGGCGGTTAGTGAGAGCTAACCGATTATTTTTGCGCATATGTTAGCTTTTGGACTAACATCCGGAAGGAGGGTGCGGCATGATGCCGTTGGTACTGGCGAATGTCGGCGAACCGCAGATCGTAAAGCGCATCGGCGGAAACCCGGAGACGAAGCGTCACCTCGAGGATCTTGGCTTCACGGTCGGCGGCGAGGTCTGCATCGTGACCACGCTGGGCGGAAACGTGATCGTGAAGGTCAAGGAGTCCCGCGTCGCTGTCAGCGATGAGCTGGCGCGCAGGATCATGGTTTGATCATGCGTTGATGGACAAGGGCGCGCCCTTGCGTATCGACGCTTAGGAAAGAAAAAGAAAATATAAAAATAAGGAGGCAATGGCATGAAAACTCTGCGCGAAGTGCCGGTCGGCTCGACGGTCAAGGTCGTGAAGCTCCATGGCGAGGGCGCGGTGAAGCGCCGCATCATGGACATGGGCATCACGAGAGGCACCCAGGTCTACGTCCGCAAGGTAGCGCCCCTCGGCGACCCCATCGAAGTCACCGTCCGCAACTACGAGCTTTCGATCCGCAAGGCGGACGCCGAGATGATCGAGATCGAATAAAAACTTTTCGGGGAGAGCCCCTGATTTTTTCGAGCAGCGGTTAGCGAAGGCAAACCGCGGAAAAGCTTTTGAGAGCAGAAAGGAAGCGTGAAAATGGATTTGCGCATCGCCCTTGCGGGGCAACCCGAACAGCGGCAAAACCACCCTGTTCAACGCTCTGACCGGCTCCAACCAGTTCGTCGGCAACTGGCCTGGCGTCACGGTCGAGAAGAAGGAAGGCAAGCTCAAGGTCATGACGGTGTCATCATCACCGACCTTCCGGGCATTTACTCTCTGTCCCCCTACACGCTGGAGGAAGTCGTAGCGAGAAATTACCTCATCGGCACGCGCCCCGATGCCATTTTGAACATCATCGACGGCACGAACCTTGAGCGTAACCTTTACCTCACCACGCAGCTCACCGCGCTTGGCATCCCCGTGGTGCTGGCGGTGAACATGATGGACGTCGTCCGCAAGAATGGCGACAAGATCGACGTTGCGGAG
>VOFG01004788.1_pt1 | contig 19116 bp, 20 predicted proteins | sample 5384171 | NCBI WGS metagenome assembly VOFG01 (sample SAMN12384726, study PRJNA508395) | human gut metagenome | isolation source: healthy gut F | host: Homo sapiens
AAATTGCCAAATTCTTGTTGACTTTCAATACTATCTTCTTTAAGCATGTCCCAAATTATTTGCGCCCAATTAGGTGAGTAAGTATAAAACTCGTTGAACATTGCATTCCGAGTTTTACTCAATACTCGATCCCATTCTTTTAGGACATATACTGACGGCATTGCCTTTACCCATTCGGTAATGGCAGAAAAGAGTTCTTCTTCGGAATCAACCTCTGTTTTTTGTTTTACGAAAATTCGGTTTGTTTTTTCGTTATCCCAAAGCTTCTCTTCTTTTAATCTGTCGATTATAGTAGAGGTCTGTTTTGCTGTAAAAATAAAAACAGGTACAAATATTTCGCTTAGTATTTTTTTGATAAAAGCTATCAAGCGTTCCTCGTTGCTTGTAGTCAATGCGTCAGGTATTACAACACGTTCATCTTCGCCTACTTCCGCTTCTCCATTTGTATAGTCCCAATCAAGGATAATAAATGAAGCGCCGGAAAGCGCAGGGATTACATCCAGTTGCGGTATTTCGGAATATACCGCAACTGGAATGTTTTTAGCTTCAATCAATTCTTTTATCTTGTATATTGCCGAAGTTTTGTTTTCAATCTCATTATCGACAATTACCGCAATGCCATTAAAGAGTTTTCCAATATCCATATCGTTACCCTCTTTAACGAACTCTAATACAAAAATTGGCTCCTTTTAAGATTCTATCCTTTGAGAATTCTGCCAAATTGATAGAGTAATCATATCTGTCTAAAAGCTGTCTTGCAATATAAAGCCCCAACCCACGTCCTTCCTCACCTTTTCCAGAGTAGAAAGCCTCAAAGATATAATCATTATCATCGGGCTTAATTCCAGGACCACTATCAGAAAAAATCATCCTTTGTCGGTCGCCATCAAGTGTTATTAAAATTTTCCGTTCGCCATTCACGGTTTTCAGCCAATATAGCGAATTATCAAACAAATTGATAAAAACCTGGAGAAGAACCGCATCTGTGGTTTTAACCACTAATGGTCGAGTAGACAAACTGTATTCCACAGTAATGCGGTTTTCTTTGAATGCACGCTTGTATAAATTGTGGACTTTTTCGATAACCGTCTTTACATCTATGTTTTTTGTTTTTGATTTAGTTGACGGGAAAAGCAATTGGACATCTTTCATTTGCGATTGAACCATAGACATAGTTCCACGGACAAGGGTAAGTCGGGCAATCAAACTATCTCTGTCTATTTCATTGCCTAACATCAACTCTTTTGATTAATGTTTCCTGTTGCTCAACTGCCTTTCCAAGCAACAGCATGACATCATGAGAGGCCGTTTCAATTGAAAGGCCAACTGCAGCAAGGTTTTCGGTTTTTTGAATTCTATCTTCGAAGGTCCGCTTTTTCTCTTTTGCATAGCTGCTCGAAGGATTTTAAAAAGCCATGGCTTTTCATCATCGCCATACTGCTTTTTGCGGCTTCATTAGTTCAGCAGGCCGTCCACGCTTTATTCGATCAATTTCATTTCGGCGTTGTTTATCAATCAAATATTGTGCAAACGGTTTTTTCTGAGGTACCGAAGAATAAGTTGCAGAACACCTATAAAGTCTTCGAGCGCACGTCCCTCCTCAATTAACCCTCACGATTTGTCTTATCTTTTAGATTGGGATTTTCTGCTTGCGAAATATACACACATCCTACAACCTGATCATTGCTCAGATATTCATCAGCACGTATTGTACCACGTGCCATATCTATTCTGAGCCAGTCATCTTCTGATCGCCATAAGGCATTACTCTTACATCATCTCGATATAAGTATATCCTGTGTTCTTTAATAACGCTCTTTTCTTCTTTGCTCAAATAATATTTGGACGGGTTTTCAGAGTCAACATTCAAGTCGAAGATATAGAATTCAAAGTTAAAACCCCACACTCTACTGGCTCATTTTTTCTTCGAGTTCTTTAAAGCGTTTGAATTGTGTAAGTCCTCTAATATCAGGATCTTTAAAACTCAGTTCAATTGGTTGTCCGTTCATATCAAAAAATATGGTGTTTTTTCCGCAAATATAGCGACCATTGGTTATCTTGAGAACGGACATATTTTTTTAAGCAATGATCGAGAACTCTCTTATAACTATCATTAGACTCGTGCAGGATACTGTCTTTATAAACCCACACACTAAAATCTGCTGTTCCTTTTTCGGAAAAAATGGGTTGTAATTTACCAATATTCTGCTGAATACGATTAATCCGATCCGTCGTCCACCTTGTTTTGAGATCGGTAATTTCAATAATAGTACCAAATGGTTTGCGTCTCCGTCGCGTTGTGCCCAAAACAATATCCGTGTCTACGATGGCCGACGGTATACGTTGCGACAATTCTACAGTCAACTGTTCAAGGAAGAGATCCTTTTCTTCTCCATCTTCTTGAAGAAAATCGTTATCATATTTTGAGAAATCATAAGTTAGAATATTTTCTATGTTTTCTCCTGACTCAATAAATTTCCTTCAGAATTCTGCTGTTGCCTTCTTGTCGTAATGGTTATTTTTTTTCCTAATTTGAATATGGCAAAGCGACCTATACCCTTTTCACCCTGCAGAATACGGCCTTTCTGCGTCTTGGGATTTTTGGCTTTCCGTTTCAATTTATCAGGAGTGGCAGGGTTAAGCCAATGTTTCCGCAAAATATCCGCATTCATGCCGCATCCGTCATCTTCGATTCGAATTTTAGATGTCGGGGTTAACTCATAATCTGGGCCGAAATCAATAAAACTTACTTTCACCCAAGATGCATCCGCATCATATGAGTTTTTTATTAGTTCTACAAGCGCAATTAATTCATTCTTGATTAATTGATCACCCAACATCGTTAATAAGCGGGCATACGGTCGAATTTTCAGCCTTTCACTCAATGTCGCCACATCCTTCCGCTAATAATATATTCTTCATGATAAATGGTTCTGCTTGATTTATCCGAAGAAAAACGTCCGAACTCATCTCGATATGGGGTAAGTAGCTTATTAGATATTCTACGCTTCGCAGCCTTTATATCAGTAAACCCTTCGTCTATGAGACTTTGGATTAGATGCTCAGAGTTTTTAATTTTTACACCTTTGTATTCTGTATCACCTACAACAAAGAATGCCATTCCGCCATTACTGAGCATCTGAGAACACTTGTGGATGGCCTGTTGAATATCTACATAGTATCTTGCCACAGATCTGACTTTTGCTGTTGCCCTCTGTGTGTCAATTAATTCTGCCACAATTTTTCTGCCCACAGAATTGAGTAATTTCATGTTAATAGTATAGCCTTCGCTGTTATATAGACTGCCAATTGTTCCTCGTCTTAAGTCTCTATAATCATCAGCAAATCCCAACCAGAGTGACGATAACTGATGTAAATCGGCATACTCATAAGATGTAACATATGGAGGACTGGATATAATTAAATCAACACTTGGGACATCGACCGCTTCCAAAAAATTCTCATTCTCAATAGAAATAGAGGATTCAGAACCAGCTATGCTGTTCAATTGTTCAATGGATTTCACGAACTTATTATACTGCTGTTCGAACACATCCCAGACCACTATTCCCTTTTTGTTTGGATCAACTTGGGGCTTTATAGACTTTGTCAACCACTTGGAAGATGCCTTCAAGATTGACGAAAATAGGCAGTGAAATGCATCCAAATACGCTCCTTTAGGTATGCTGTCCTCAATAGCTATCTTTAGACATAATAACTGAATATAGCTGTTTTGAGTAAACCAATATTTTAGTCTTTCATTTGCGTGCTCGTATGCAGCATCTGAAATGTCTACACGAGGGTAGAGTGTACTAATGAGTGAAAAGTACTCTCCAACCTTAGCCATATCGTAACTTTCACTTTTGACTTTTTGCAATTAATGTAGCAACGGGGTTGATATCACATCCCCAGAAATCTTTGCTGTGGGTTTTTGCTTCAAGTGCAACAGTACCACACCCGCAAAAAATGTCAGCAACTTTTTTCGATTTTTACGCCCTCTGCTTCTGCATAATCAAAGGCCTTTTTGCAATAAAGGAAGGGAATTTCGCAGGATAAGTATGGATGCTGTGCATAGTGAATTCTGTATCATTGCTAAAATTCCATTCATCTTCAACGCCAACGCGATCCACACTTTCCAATGTAATACTAATCACTCACGATTCCCCCTTCCATACAATTTAGGCTAATATTTTTACTCGTGCAAAAGGAGAAAAATAGTTCTTTGGCCATTTGACTCGGCTTAGACTTTCCATTTTCCCATCGATTCACGGTAGAAAAACTTATGCTAAGTTCTCTTGCAAGTTGTTCTTGACTTAACCCCAACTCTTTACGAACTTGTTTTACAATTGAGCCAAACTCCATAACCTCATCTCCTCGCAAATATTATAGCATTTGCTATAGTATTTGCAAGACTATAATATACGCTTTCTTTGTCAATTGTCAACGATTTTGCACAAGAGAGGTATCCCCCAGAAAACTGTCACTCTAAAAGTTTATTTGATTATATCCAATAATGAATCAGGTTTTTTCGTTTGACGCTGTAAAAATCAATCCTGACAATAGCTTCACCGACAAGGGTACCGATTACTTGGCGCCCTTGCCGGCTGATTCTTTTTACTTGTTCTTTTTTGACTTTTTCGTTTTCTTCTGACTCTTTTCCGGCTCCTGAGGAGGCAATGTCCCCTCCGCTTTTTGCCGCTTCAGCTCTACCAGTTCGGCTTTCATCTCCACGATCAGTACCTTCAACTTCTCCTCGCACTCCTCGCGGGTGTGAGCGTAGACATTGCGGGCGTGCTTTTTGCCGTCTGGCCATTTGGGGGAATATCGTCCCTCAAAGAGATGGTCGTTGATTTCGGTGACACAGCCCGTGCCGGAACGGCGCTTGCGGCCCACGTAGGGCTTGAAATCGGTCATACTCGGCTTTTTCCGCCTGGGTCGGGGCAGTTTCCTGCCCCGGCTCTGAAGCGTCCTCCTGCGGCGCTACCTTGCCGATGCCGCGGTCAATGTTAGTGCCGAGCTTCCGAGCGTCGATGAACAGCGTTTTGCCTTTTTGTTTCTTGTTCTTTGCAAGGAACCAGAGCGATACCGGGATCTGCGTCGTGTAGAATAGCTGCGTCGGCATTGCGACGATACAGTCCACAAGGTCAGCATTGATAATGTTTTTGCGGATTTCACCTTCACCGCCGGACTGCGAGGAAAGTGAACCATTTGCAAGCACCATGCCGATACGCCCATTCGGGGCAAGATGCCAGATCATGTGCTGCAACCACGCGAAGTTTGCATTGCCAGCGGGAGGCGTACCATACTGCCAACGTACATCATCAACAAGTTTATCCGCGCCCCAGCCGGAAAGATTGAACGGAGGATTCGCCATAATAAAATCCGCCTTGAGCTGAGGGTGGCAGTCGTTGAAGAACGTGTCCGCATTGAACTTGCCGAGGTCAGCTTCAATACCACGAATGGCAAGATTCATCTGAGCCATCTTCCATGTGGTCGGGTTGGAGTCCTGACCAAAGACGGAAATCTTGTTGATGTTGCCGCCGTGATTTTCGATGAACTTTGCGGACTGAACGAACATACCGCCAGAGCCGCAGCACGGGTCATAAACACGTCCATTAAACGGCTGCAGCACTTCAACAAGGGTACGCACAACGCAAGAGGGCGTATAGAACTCACCAGCAAGTTTGCCTTCCTGTTCGGCAAACTTGGAGAGACAGTATTCGTATGTACGACCGAGAATGTCCTTACTGTTTCCATGCTCGATCATCTGAATGTTGGTGAAGAGATCAACCACTTCGCCAAGACGCCGCTTGTCCAGCTCCGGACGGGCAAAGTTTTTAGGAAGAATATCTTTGAGGCGCTTGTTTTCGTTCTCAATACTGCGCATTGCATCATCAATCACCGTGCCAATTTCCGGCGTGTGAGCGGCAGCAGCAATCGCGCTCCATCGTGCATTCTCAGGAACAAAAAAGATGTTTTCGGCTGTGTATTCATGCCGCACAAATTTTCACGAGTATCTCTGTGGTGACATGTCCGTTCCGTCCCATTTTGGTGACGGAAGCTGGGCTGATGCCCGCCTTTTCACACAGGTCTTTCTTTTTTTCATGTCTTTATCGATGAGCAGCTTCCAGAGTTTTTTATAACTCACAGACATAAAATATCTCCTCCGTACCGATTGCAAAAAATGCTCTGCCACTTGGCAGAGCACTCGGTCTATTGCAGCCATACTGCCAAGGCCTATTCCAACACTTGACAGCGTTGTTTATAATGATAGCACATTTGGGCAGGAAAAGCAAGAAAATGATAAATCCGCACGAATTCCGACTCTATTAAATTTCTTTTCAAGTCGCGAAAGAAACGCTTGAACCTCCGGGCAGTCAGAGCTACAATGCCAACACCTCATCACGAGGGCAAACTGATCGGAGGTCAAATGATGAATTATGAAGTAAACCCGTTTCGGGACTACGAATCGATCACCATTGATGAGCAGAAGGATCAAACCAGCAGCCTATTGAATCTGGTAACGGAAGAACAGCGACCGCTGCGCATATGTATGAACAATGGCAAGGAGTTTCTGCTGTTCCCTCAGGACTTGCTCGCCCTGATCTGCGACTCTGACTTTCGCTTGATCCTGCTGTCGGCAATGCGGTATGCGATGGGCAGGAATACTTGTATGCCCGTGGTGGTTTCCGGTTATATTAAGCGCCACCTTCGGCTCCTGGACGATAAGTTTCTCGTACTGGCTGCCGATGAGATTCGGCGACACCTTGAAGATTACGCGGAACACGAGCCGAATCCGAATCTTTGGCAGAGCCTTTTAGGCGCACTTGAGACAGAGCAGGAGGAGCGCACCACTCGTAAGGCAAGAAAAATCAGACTGTGCCCAGCCTGCGGGAATCCCTTGGAGGTCATGAGCATTGCCGACAACCGGCATTCACCAGGCGGATTTGATGTAATTGCCCACTGCCGTAACTGTCTTTCTGATTATGAATGGTTCTGTGATAAGGATGGCGGTGTCTCAGATATGAAACAGTATTTCTTCGGATAAGGCCGTGTAAAAAGCGACGCTCATGAATAAGTACGTTCCCGTATTTCAATATACTTTCCCTTAAAATGTCCCTTAAATTACGGGAATGCGATAGCTTATTGAGGGAAAGCGAGTTTCGCTTTTAGAGAGCGAATGCGTGATACTATTCTTTGTCTATAGCGCCGCAGCTGCTGAGCTGTCGCCCTCGCAGAAACCACTTGCATAACTGCCTACTCGGAGTTACAATGCAGCCAACAGCAATGAGAAACGCTTCCCGTCCGGCATCGGTGAATCTTCACCGGAAACCGGGCGGGAAGCGTTTTTGACCACATAGATTACCACGACAATCTTCAAGAAATCGTCAATTACCTGCATGACCCCAGTAAATATAGGCCATCGGTGCTTCCATGCCCAAAGGGATCCTGCTGGTGGGCCCTCCCGGAACCGGTAAGACCATGCTGGCCAAGGCGGTGGCGGGGGAAGCAAATGTGCCCTTCTTCTCCATTTCCGGCTCGGAATTTGTAGAAATGTTCGTGGGCATGGGCGCTTCCAAGGTGCGCAATCTGTTCGACCAGGCAAGGAAAAAGCCCCCCTGCATCGTTTTTCATCGATGAGATCGATGCCATCGGCCAAAAGCGCAGCGGCGGCCAATATGGCGGCAATGATGAGCGCGAGCAGACCCTCAACCAGCTTTTGACCGAAATGGATGGCTTTGAGGGCAACAACGGCGTCATTATTCTGGCGGCCACCAACCGTCCTGAATCCCTTTGATCCCGTTGACCCGTCCCGGCTGCTGAATCGCCGGTATCGGTGGAGCTGCCCGATTTACAGGGCTGCCGCCAAAAAGGTGGAGCACGAGGATAATATAGATTTTTGGCGGTCGCCCGCATGGCCTCCGGCGCTTCCCGGCGCTGAACTGGCCAATATCGTCAACGAAGCTGCCCTGCGCGCTGTACGGGATGGCCGCACTAAGGTCACCCAGTCCGACCTGAGGAGAGCATCGAGGTCGTCATTGCCGGCTACCAGGAAGAAGAATGCCATCCTCACCGACCACGAAAAGTGGGATCGTCTCCCCTACCACGAGATTGGCCACGCCCTGGTGGCTGCCTGCCAAAGCCACTCTGCCCCGGTGCAAAAGATCACCATTATCCCCCCGCACCTCCGGCGCTTTGGGCTACACCATGCAGGTGGGATGAGGGCAACCACTATCTAATGAACAAAGAGGGAGATCGGAAAATAAGATCGCTACCCTCACCGGCGGCCGCGCCGCGGAGGAAATCAAGTTTGGTTCCATCACCACCGGCGCCTCCACGATATTGAGCAGGCTACCCGCCTGGCCCGTGCCATGCTCACCAGTACGGCATGAGCGATGAATTTGATATGGTGGCACTGAAACGGTGAACAAACTGGTACCTTTGGCGGGGATACCTCCCTGGCCTGCTCCGCCGGCCCAGGCGGAGATCGACCGGCTGGTCATTTCCATCGTAAAGAAGCAGCATGAAAAAAGGCCACCGGCAGAGGAATTCAATGAAGATCCTGAATGAATGATCCCGCAAAAGAGGTACCACATGAATTTACTGTTTTGCATCAATGGCGGCTACACCGGCCCGCTGCTGGATCATTGTCTGGATTCCATAGTACTGCATGGGGCGAAAAACACTATGATGTGTACCCTCCTCTCCTCCGATTTAGCGGAAGAAACGCAGCAGCAGCTTTGAAGCAGGTGCCGGCCGCTGTTACCCCAGACTTCTCTCTATCTCGGTTCCGCGGGAACTATTCGATGACTTCCTGAAACCGACCGTTATCCGCAGGAAATCTACTACCGGCTGTCATGCCTCCAAGCTGCTTCCCTTGAACTGGACCGTATCCCGTACCTGGATGCTGATATTGTGGTCATCAACCCACTGGGACCGCTGTACCGCAGTGATTTTGAGGGGAACCTATTTATGGCCTGCACCCACACCCGGGAGCTCCTGACCCGCGCCAACAGCCACCGCCTGGGGGCTGGAAGAACCCGTCCCCTATATCAATACCGGTGCGATCCTGATGGAGCTTAAAACGCCTGCGGCAGACGACGATCTTTCAGCAGTGCGGCAGTATGCGCTGGAGCACTTTGACGCCCTGCTGCTGCTTGGATCAGATATCCTTACCGCGCTGTATGGCAGCCGGTCCGCCTCGATAGTCAGCGGTATAATTCAGCGACCGCATCCTGGCCTTTACAATGCCAATCCCCTGCACCCCACCACAGTCTGGAGTGGGTGCAGCAAACACCGTCATTATCCACTACTGCGGCCGCATTGGCCCTGGAAGCCCGGCTATGTTGGCTTCCGTGCCGATAAGCTCTTGAGGACTGGTGCGCCAAAAATAACTTCGAGCTTCCCCGCCCCATCGATGCCTTCTCCCAGACTGAGATGAAAGATTTCGTGGAGGAGCACAATATCCCCTGCCCCACCTGCGGCAAGCACAATTTCACCGATATCCGCCAATTCAATCTGATGTTCAAGACCTTCCAGGGTGTCACTGAGGACGCCAAGAACACCGTTTATCTGCGTCCGGAAACCGCACAGGGCATCTTTGTCAACTTTGTGAACGTCCAGCGCACGACCCGCCGAAGCTGCCCTTCGGCATCGGCCAGATCGGCAAGTCCTTCCGCAACGAGATCACCCCGGGCAACTTCATCTTCCGTGTTCGCGAGTTTGAGCAGATGGAGCTGGAGTTCTTCTGCCAGCCCAATACCGACCTGGAATGGTTCCAGTACTGGCGCAACTTCTGCCATCAGTGGCTGCTGTCTCTCTCGGGCATGAAGGATGAGAACCTGCGTCTCCGTGACCATGATCCCGAGGAGCTGTGCTTCTACTCCAAGGCCACCACGGACTTCGAGTTCCTGTTCCCCTTCGGCTGGGGCGAGCTGTGGGGCGTAGCCGACCGTACCGACTATGACCTGACCCAGCATCCAGAATACCAGCGGCAGAAGGATGGTCTACCTAGGGACCAGGAAAAGAACATGGTGCACTACATTCCCTATGTCATCGAGCCGTCCCTCGGCGTGGAGCGCAGCTTGCTGGCCTTTTGTGCGACGCTTATGACGAGGAGGTCGTGGGTCAGGACAAGAACGGCAAGGACGATGTCCGCGTGGTCTGCATTTCCATCCCGCTCTGGCTCTCCTTTCAAGGCCGCCATCCTGCCTCTGAGCAAGAAGGAGGCCTCTAAGGGCCGTGGATCCAGCAGGGAGCTGTCCAAGTAGTTCATGGTGGACTATGACGAGACCGGCTCCATCGGCAAGCGCTATCGCCGTCAGGATGAGATCGGCACTCCCTTCTGCATTACCTTGGACTTTGAGACCGTGGGCGATGAGAGCAGGGGATTATTTATGTATCGAAATATCAGAATTTTACACCATAAACGGCAAATTGGTGGAAATGCGTCAGGCGGTCCAGCTCGGCATCTCGCCAATAGAAGCCGGTGTGATCGAGGGTAATGGCCTGCCACTCGCCGGTCGTGCCATCTTCCATCCAGTAACCGAACTCCATTGCCTCATAGATGCCGGTGGAAATGACGGTATCCTTGGCGCCATCGTCGGTCTTCTCCACACGGGTGATCTCATAGCGGCCATCGGTATACATCTGGGCATTGTAATAGACATCCGCCACTCGCTGCCATATCGGATTGGTATAGCCCGCTACATGCTCCAGGGGCAGCTTTTCTGCCTGCTGGTGGTTGAGGGAAAGCATCAGTGCCAGCACCACGATGATCACTACGATCCACGCAAAGGGCAGGAATGCGGTTCATGGCTGCGTTTGCTTTAGAAAGCCAGTTCATGTTAGTTCCTCCTGTTTGGTCAATCACTGCTTCTATCTTAACTATATCTTAACTATATTTTACCAAACAGGGGGTGAAACAAGTGCCATTGCTCAAAATGTTATATAAATTTCGTGTCGAATTTTTGTGGGAAATGTCTCAAGCTTGCTCTGTCACTGCAAAGGGCTTACCCATAATGAAAATGACCAGTGCCAGCAGCATGGCACCGCCGCAGATGAAGCAATACACTGGCACCGCCGACATTGGCCAACAGATAGCCGCCGACCAGGTTGCCCCTCGATACTGCCGATGCCCTGCGTAACCGCCACGCTGATGAGGATAGCCCGCCCGGCATACTGCCGCGGGAACAGTGAGGCGACATAATCGACAACGAAACTGTGGAACAAAGATCGACTTGCTTGGTCAAGCCCTCGACCGATTAGTACTCGCTAGCTGAACACGTCACCGTGCTTACACTTTGAGCCTATCAACCTTGTAGTCTTCAAGGGGTCTTACCTGATTGACTCAGTGGGATATCTTATCTTAAGGCCGGTTTCACGCTTAGATGCCTTCAGCGTTTATCCGATCCGCACATAGCTGCCCAGCTGTGCCACTGGCGTGACAACTGGTGCACCAGAGGTGCGTCCATCCCGGTCCTCTCGTACTAGGGACAGCTCCTTTCAAATATCCTGCGCCCACGACAGATAGGGACCGAACTGTCTCACGACGTTCTGAACCCAGCTCGCGTACCGCTTTAATTGGCGAACAGCCAAACCCTTGGGACCGAATACAGCCCCAGGATGCGATGAGCCGACATCGAGGTGCCAAACCTCCCCGACGATGTGGACTCTTGGGGGAGATCAGCCTGTTATCCCCAGGGTAGCTTTTATCCGTTGAGCGATGGCATTTCCACTCACATACCACCGGATCACTAACTCCAACTTTCGTTTCTGCTCGACCCGTCGGTCTCGCAGTTAGGCTTGCTTTTGCGTTTACACTCTAAGGCATGGTTTCCGGCCATGCTGAGCAAACCTTTGAGCGCCTCCGTTACTCTTTTGGAGGCGACCGCCCCAGTCAAACTGCCCGCCTAACAATGTCCCCTGACCAGATTCATGGCCACAGGTTAGAATTCCAGCACTTCAAGGGTGGTATCCCAAGGGCGACTCCGCACAAGCTGACGCCTGTGTTTCCCAGTCTCCCACCTATCCTGTACATGAAATACCGAAATCCAATATTAGGCTGCAGTAAAGCTCCATGGGGTCTTTCCGTCTTGTCGCGGGTAACCGGCATCTTCACCGGTACTACAATTTCGCCGGGTGGGCTGTTGAGACAGTGTCCAGATCATTACGCCTTTCGTGCGGGTCAGAACTTACCTGACAAGGAATTTCGCTACCTTAGGACCGTTATAGTTACGGCCGCCGTTTACTGGGGCTTCGATTCGGGGCTCTCACTCCTCCTCTTAACCTTCCAGCACCGGGCAGGCGTCACCCCCTATACATCATCTTTCGATTTAGCAGAGAGCTGTGTTTTTGCTAAACAGTTGCCTGGACCTATTCTCTGCGGCTCTGTTTCCAGAGCACCCCTTCTCCCGAAGTTACGGGGTCAACTTGCCGAGTTCCTTAACAACCCTTCTCCCGTTGGCCTTAGAATCCTCTTCCTACCTACCTGTGTCGGTTTGCGGTACGGGCATCGCAGATATCCACAGAGCTTTTCTCGCCAGTATCCAAGTCCATCTTCCCTACTCTAATTTCGGTCCCTTGCAACCGGGGCTACCAACGCCCGGCATGTACCCTTCTACTGTGTCCCTCTGCTTAAATCTTTTGATGGCTACGGAATCTCCACCGTATGTGCATCGGCTACGCCTTTCGGCCTCACCTTAGCTCCCGGCTAACCTGGAGCGGACGAACCTTCCTCCAGAAACCTTAGGCTTTCGGCCATTATGATTCTCACATAATTCGCGCTACTCATTCCGGCATTCTCACTTCTGTGCAGTCCACACGCGCTTCCGCTCATGCTTCACCCCGCACACAACGCTCCCCTACCCCGCACATTGCTGTGCAGCCCAAGCTTCGGTTGTATGTTTAGCCCCGTTACATTTTCGGCGCCCGGTCACTCGACCAGTGAGCTGTTACGCACTCTTTGAATGTGTGGCTGCTTCTAAGCCAACATCCTGGTTGTTTGTGCAACTGGACATCCTTTTCCACTTAACATACATTTGGGACCTTAGCTGTGGGTCTGGGCTGTTTCCCTTTTGACAATGAAACTTATCTCACACTGTCTGACTGCTGTGCATCAATTATCCGGCATTCAGAGTTTGATAAGGGTCGGTAGACTCTCGCCCCCTAGCCTATTCAGTGCTTTACCTCCGGTAATCTAACACAACGCTAGCCCTAAAGCTATTTCGGGGAGAACCAGCTATATCCGAGTTCGATTGGAATTTCTCCGCTATCCACACCTCATCCACCACCTTTTCAACGGGGGTTGGTTCGGTCCTCCATGGCGTTTTACCGCCACTTCAACCTGGACATGGATAGGTCACCCGGTTTCGGGTCATATGAAACAAACTCTGCGCCCTATTAAGACTTGGTTTCCCTTCGGCTTCAGTCCTGAAGACCTTAACCTTGCTTGTTCCATATACTCGCCGGACCGTTCTACAAAAAGTACCCGATCACCCATCGACGGGCTCTCGGTGCTTGTAAGCACAGGGTTTCAGGTTCTATTTCACTCCCCCTCCCGGGGTCCTTTTCACCTTTCCTTCACAGTACTATACGCTATCGGTCACTGGGTAGTATTTAGGCTTGGAGGGTGGTCCCCCCGGCTTCCCACGGGATTCCTCGTGTCCCGCGGTACTCTGGATCCTGCTCGCTGTCTCTCCTTTTCACCTACACGACTCTCACGTTCTTCGGTGGGCCTTCCCATGCCCTTCGGTTAAAGATCAACAATGCTAAATGCAGTCCGCAACCCCCATAGTATTTCTACTACGGGTTTGGCCTCTGCCGCGTTCGCTCGCCACTACTTGCGGTATCTCGGTTGATTTCTTTTCCTCGCCCTACTTAGATGTTTCAGTTCAGGCGGTTTCCCTCATATACCTATGAATTCAGTATATGATGTATGGACTTCTCCATACGGATTTCTCCATTCGGAAATCTGCGGATCAATGGATATTTGCTCCTCCCCGCAGCTTATCGCAGCTTATCGCGTCCTTCGTCGGCTCCCAGTGCCAAGGCATTCGCCCTGCGCTCTTCTTAGCTTGACCATGCGTTACATAACTTATCCTTTTCAGAATTAGTCATGCGCGAATCTTTGTTGTTACATTCGACAAATATTGTAGTTTACCCTAATATTCTACTATTCATGGGTTTACATTACTTTATCTCATTCGCAGTTTTCGTTGTTCAATTTTCAAGGTGCGTTTTGAATGGGTGTCTTCTGTATAATAGAAGACTGGTGGGCACAAGTGGATTCGAACCACCGACCTCACGCTTATCAGGCGTGCGCTCTAACCACCTGAGCTATGCGCCCATTTCCAGTGGTGGAGATGAGGAGGATCGAACTCCTGACCCCCTGCGTGCAAGGCAGGTGCTCTCCCAGCTGAGCTACACCCCCATTTGAAGGCTGCGCCCTCAAAATTGAACAGCATCCACTCTTAAGTCCCTGCACTGACCAGAGTAATGACCTTTCAGCCATTTCTCCTTAGAAAGGAGGTGATCCAGCCGCTCGTTCTCGAACGGCTACCTTGTTACGACTTCACCCCAGTCATCAATCCCACCTTCGACCGCGCCCTCATTGCTGTTAGGCTACGGGCTTCGGGTGTTACCGACTCCCATGGTGTGACGGGCGGTGTGTACAAGGCCCGGGAACGTATTCACCGCGGCATGCTGATCCGCGATTACTAGCAATTCCGACTTCATGCAGGCGGGTTGCAGCCTGCAATCCGAACTGAGACAATTTTTCGGGATCTGCTTCTCATCGCTGAGTCGCTTCCCTCTGTTCTATTGCCATTGTAGTACGTGTGTAGCCCAGGTCATAAGGGGCATGATGATTTGACGTCATCCCCACCTTCCTCCGTGTTGTCCACGGCAGTCTATCTAGAGTGCTCTTGCGTAGCAACTAAATACAAGGGTTGCGCTCGTTGCGGGACTTAACCCAACATCTCACGACACGAGCTGACGACAACCATGCACCACCTGTCTGTATGTCCCGAAGGACTTCGTGTATCTCTACACTATGCATACGATGTCAAGACCTGGTAAGGTTCTTCGCGTTGCGTCGAATTAAACCACATACTCCACTGCTTGTGCGGGCCCCCGTCAATTCCTTTGAGTTTCAACCTTGCGGCCGTACTCCCCAGGTGGATTACTTATTGTGTTAACTCCGGCACGGAAGGGGTCAGTCCCCCCACACCTAGTAATCATCGTTTACGGTGTGGACTACCAGGGTATCTAATCCTGTTTGCTCCCCACACTTTCGAGCCTCAGCGTCAGTAAAAGCCCAGTTGGCCGCCTTCGCCACTGGTGTTCCTCCTAATATCTACGCATTTCACCGCTACACTAGGAATTCCGCCAACCTCTACTTCACTCAAGACCTGCAGTTTCAAGCGCCGTTACCGGTTGAGCCGATATATTTCACGCCTGACTTGCCTGCCCGCCTACGCTCCCTTTACACCCAGTAATTCCGGACAACGCTTGCCACCTACGTATTACCGCGGCTGCTGGCACGTAGTTAGCCGTGGCTTCCTCCTCGGGTACCGTCTCGTTTCGTCCCCGAAGACAGAGGTTTACAATCCAGAGGACCGTCTTCCCTCACGCGGCGTCGCTGCATCAGGGTTTCCCCCATTGTGCAATATCCCCCACTGCTGCCTCCCGTAGGAGTCTGGGCCGTGTCTCAGTCCCAATGTGGCCGTTCGACCTCTCAGTCCGGCTACCGATCGTCGACTTGGTAGGCCGTTACCCCACCAACTATCTAATCGGACGCGAGCCCATCTATCAGCGATAAAATCTTTGATAGCAGAACCATGCGGTTCCGCTATGTCATGCGGTATTAGCGATCGTTTCCAATCGTTATCCCCCTCTGATAGGCAGGTTGCTCACGTGTTACTCACCCGTCCGCCACTAAGTTTACAAGCTTCCATCCGAAAACTTCCGCCTGTAATCTCCGTTCGACTTGCATGTGTTAGGCGCGCCGCCAGCGTTCGTCCTGAGCCAGGATCAAACTCTTAATAAATAGTATTCACACTACCTATTAAGGTAATACTCGTTGGAATGCTTGCCCGTCCGCTGTCACAATTCTGCGAACATGGCCTGCACCACCAGCGAACTGCATCATATAGAACTACAGAAAAGATCATACACCCATCCAAAGATGTGTAGAACAAACATCCTTTGATGTCGGTGCGCTCTATCCCCATCTCGCGAGACAATCCCTCTAACAGGGCATAGAGTACTGACAGCATCACATTTATATCTGCCGCCTCTTGTGTCATAAAGGTGATTTTTGCCACATCTGTCTTGAAATCATGCGACAAACGGTATTCTGCCGAGTTGCCCTCTTTATTAACACAACGGTATCCTCTGGAGTTCTTGTGCTCAAGGGGGATTCCGGTTTCGCTTGCATATCCGCAAGCAGGACAAACCTTGTAATCAGTCTGGCCAATGACTACGAGAGAGTCATTTGAAGTAGATTCAATTTGCAAAGCTTGACCGTTTACTTCAAATATTTGCTTGGCGATTAGATTACGATGCGGGTCTCCAATGTAGTAATCGACTGTCTTAAAATCGTGTTCGGGGCGGTGCATAGGAACAGGTCTGGCTCCTTTTTCTGCACAGAATCCCATGCGATGTTCCAATGTTTTTCTCCAAGACAGGCGTTTGATGGGTGTATGGCAGGAAACGCATTCGCGACCACTGCCAGTAACAGGATCTTTAGTGAAATTAGGCTGGCCGCAAGCAGGACACTTGGGGCAGTAGAAGCCTTTCTCCCATGCGGCATCCGCATTTTTGCCCGGCATTTTGCGAATATAACGGCTGACATACATTTTTCCATCTGCCACGGCCTCTGCACCGGGGGCGTAAAAGGATAAGGGCAGAGACCTCGCTGCAGTCGAGGCTCTAACCCTTTCACTTGATTATTCTGTATTTTTTGGTAGAATGAGAATATCGCAGGACGGTTACAAAACAGATATGGGACAGGGCAGCGATGAGGAGGCTGCGGCGGTATTCCCGCAGCTGCGGGAACGGATATTGTACCTGACCGAACTGCTTTGGAAGTATCCGCCCTTTTGCTATAATGACTACGAGAAGGAAATGCGCCGGATCAATATCCTGTTTGACGAGAGCACACTCCCCCAAATACGGACGCCCGATTCGGAGTTCCAGACAGAGTTCCTGAGATTCTGCGTCGGGATCATACGCATTCCTATGACCGCATGATGCGTCGGACGCTGCTGATGCAGCGGATGGAGGAGGTGCTGACGCCCAGAGAGCTGAATCTGGTGCGAAGCTACCTTGGCATCGGTCAGCCGGACGAGGTTGGCTTGACCTTTCAGGAGCTGGCGATCCGGCTCAACTACAATGGCCCCAGCGGAGCGGAGAAGGCGTACAAGGCCGCACTGCGGAAACTGAAAAGGGACTTGTACAGCGGGTCCTATGGACGGTGGCTCTCCGCACAGAAAGCCATCCGCGCCGCCAAAGCGGAAGCGGAACAGGACACGGGGCATGACGCAACGCCGCAGAGGACATGGTGGGAGGAGAAGGCGCTGGCGAATCGGTTTGCCTGCGAGGTCGCAGCACTGATCCGTGTTTACGAGGTGCTCAGCGGAGCTTGATCAAAAAGTTTTTAATTCCAACTGCAATAAATCGTCCTTTCCGTGCATTACACGGATGACAGGAGAAAAAGCCCATGCTCAGTATGCTGATGACAACCGAATATGCGCCGGCAGAGGATCGACACGAGCTGCAGCAGTTGTTGCTCCACATTGCCGGCGGGGAGCGTGACGCGCTGGCGGAGCTGTATCAGCGCACGCGCACAGCGGTGTACGGTCTTGCGCTTTCCTATCTCAAAAACGCGCAGGACGCGCAGGATCTCACGCAGGATGTCTATGTGCAGGTGTGGGACTGCGCGGAGCAGTACCGCCCCACCGGTTCCCCCATGGGCTGGCTGCTGACCGTGTGCCGCAACCTGTGCCTGATGCGCATGCGGCGGGAGGAACGCCATGCCGCCCTCAGCGAGGAGGAATGGGACGCCATTCCCACGCAGGAGTGCGGACTGGACGCCGACGAGCGCGCGCTGCTGCAAGGCGCATTGGCAAGACTCGCTGACGAGGAGCGGCGCATTGTGCTGCTCCACGCGGTCACGGGCATGAAGCACAGAGAGATCGCGGCGCTGCTGGAGCTTCCGCTTCCCACCGTCCTGTCGAAATATCACAGAGCATTGAAAAAGATGCGCAGCTTTCTGGAAGGAGATGACGCCTGATGACCAATGAAAAAATGGAGCGGCAACTGGCCGCGGCCCTTGAAAAGACCGCGCCGGACGATATGAGCGGCGTTCTCTCCCGCTGTGAAACGCGGAAAGGAACGGTAATCAATATGCCGACTATGAAAACAGCAAAAAGAAAATGGACGATTCTGGTTGCCGCCTGCTTGGCGGTGATACTGCTGTGCGGCGGAGGCGTGTTCTATCAGCGGGCGCATGCGGTGGCGTCCGTGGTGTCGCTGGATGTGAACCCCAGCATTGAGCTGAAGGTCAGCAGGAACGAAAAGGTGCTGGTCTGTACCCCGCTCAACGAGGATGCCAAGGCCATCCTTGCGGATATGAGCAATGGCGCCGACCTCAAGGGTGCGAAATTGGATGTGGCGGTGAACGCCATCGTGGGCAGTCTTGTGCGAAACGGCTATCTCGACAGCATTTCCTCCGCCATCATGATCTCGGTGGAGGACAAGGACGCAGCCCGTGCGGAAAAGCTCCAGCGTGAGCTGACCAGCACCGTGGACGGCGTGTTGCAGACCAGCGAAGCAAAGGCCGCCGTCCTGACGCAGACGCTGACGCAGGATGCGGCGCGGGAGCAGCAGGCACGGGAGAACAGTATTTCCACCGGCAAGGCGGCGCTGGTGAACCGCGTCCTCGCCATCAACCCGGCGCTCAAGTTTGACGCGCTGGCAAAGCTCTCGGTGGAGGAGCTGAAGGACCTTGCGGAAGCGGGCGCGCCCGCCATGCCCATCGGCAAGGATGCCGCCGCTTACGCCGCGGAGCAGTATGCCGGGACAACGGCGTTGAACTCCGTCACGGCGGAGGTC
>VOFG01001771.1_pt1 | contig 19108 bp, 39 predicted proteins | sample 5384171 | NCBI WGS metagenome assembly VOFG01 (sample SAMN12384726, study PRJNA508395) | human gut metagenome | isolation source: healthy gut F | host: Homo sapiens
AGATGTTTATATGTTTTCATAATCTGCCATCCCTTCTCAGACCGCTTTCACATACTCTATGATCAAATCTGCGCCCTGTTCAATCTGTCTGCTCTTTAAGTTGATCTTTGCGATCACTTCGGTTCCTTCTTTTGATCAGCGGCTCACTTCCGTCTATATAACCTCTGCCGATGCTGCTTCCGCTTCCCAGAGGAGAATCCCCAATCCTACGTCACGCAGTGCCATAAGAAGAAGGCCTGCAGCCTTTTTATTCTCCTCCTCCAGATCAACCCGGATAGTGAGTTCACCATAAGCCGGAGTCTCACTGAAAAGTCCTCCATACATCACACCACCGGTAAATTTATCGATGTGAATCCGCTTCTGTGGCGGACGCTCACCGCCTTTTCCAGCATCGCATCAAAGAAATGAATGCAGCCCAGAAATCCTTTTTCATCTTTTTCTGCATTTTTACCGAATACAGCCTCAATATCCGATACCGGAAGCTGTCTCAGCTTTGCGATTTTCTCCATCTGGCTTCGCAGCACACCTTTAATCGAAGTGGCCGGAATCAGAAGTTCTCCGTCTGCTCTGCGCATCTGTTCTGCATCCGCTGATTCCTCATTATAATCTCTTACATCGATGGATTTGACCAGGATCTCGCTGTCCACTTTACCCTTCAGTTCAAAATGAATGCGGTGATCCAACGTGGATACCCGTCCTTTTAGCTCCTCCAGAATAGACTGTCCCTCTTTTGACTCATCTCTCCAGAGTTTCCGGTCTTTTCCCGGGTCATATCATAATCGATCTTCAGCAGTTCTTTGAACTCTACATATCCGCAGCCATTGCTCTTCTGACCGCCAAGCTGAATATTGCCAGCCTGCAGAGCACCTAATATCCTCTCTATCGTTGCCTCATACTCATGTTCCCGTTCATACAGATAGAGCTTTAAATGTAAATTCAGAACCTGCTGCCACTGACTCCATCTCAAACTTCTGGCCGGACCAATTCTGTCCGCCTTTGGTCTGAACCGTCTGGCAGGTACCAGTTTCCCCGGTTAATCTTAACTCTTGGTCTCAATTCGGTATCTATGACATTTCCGTGAAAAATGCATCGCTGATCCGGACTTTACTTCCTGTATCGGAGCCGTCCGCGCTGGAACCAAACAGTTTATTCTGCAGTTCCGGCTCATCTGCAAGGTAATCTCTCATCGCTCCGGCTAATCCGGTTGCCTGAATAAATGGGACATTCTTTACCGGATGAATCAGAATTCCTCCGGCTCTGTCATCGTTTCCGCCGATGTGCAGCGGTTCCTTACATATCGCCGTGATCTGATAGGATACGATATGATCATATAAACTTCCGTATTTATCAGCCATGATTTCTTCCCTCCCTGTTTGCGTAGCGTATCTGCCGCTCCATCAGCTGAAGCTTATACCGAATCTGCTCATCCGGCTCAAACAACTGATCAGCCAGGATTCCCATCAATTTTTCCGTCTATTTCAAGCAGTTCAAACAAATCAGAATTAAGCATTTTCTCCAGATAACGATGGTAGGAATCCGGTTTTTTCTTGTTATCCTGCTTTTTTGTAGCGTTCTGTCTTTTCTTTGAATGAACCAGAAAACTTCCAAGCTGCTTTTTCCGGCTTATACTGACAGCTGATACACATCGATGCAATCACGCCCAGCTGACTGGAGGTAATTCCTCTCAATTCATCCGTATGTTCTACTACATAACGTTCCATGCCTCGTTCAATCCGGTGCTGTAAAGTCCTCTGGCTGCCAGTCGGCAATCCTCCTCTGCATGGATTTTTGCTCTTTTCAGGAGTCTGTACTGTTTCCACCTGCTCAGCCATTTTTCCATCGGTTTTTATAGATGATCTGGCCAAATCCTTCCATAAATGCCACCTGGCCAAATCCTTCCACAGTCCGGATACCCAGTCCTTCTATTTCTACACGGCGGAAATTTTCCTCTGGAATCTCTGATCGGCAATCAGGCAGAACACACTTCCTGCTTCGTACATGTTGGCGGAAGGAATGGTTCCCTTCCAGATCCGATTATAACCATAGATCTGGGCCGTAGAGGTTGCACAACGTTTCAATTCCAGTTTATCACATCCTAAACGCTCTGCCAGTTCATCCAGGTTCAGCCCGCAGAGCTCTCCGATCTCACTTCTCATCACCAGATTGGAAAGAAGCACCAGATAGAACTCCTTCGATGATTTCTGAGTCCGTACCTCTCCGTAAGGAACTGCCTCATTCATGGCTTCCAGAACCGTACAGCAGGTTCCATAACCGCCGCTGCGTCTGTTTCCTACCCGGATCTCTTTGCTCAAAACTTCCAGAACCGCTTCCCTAAGCTCTACATCGATGTCATCTGTCATTGATACATAACCGGTAAAATTCTGTCCTTTTCGCAAGTACTGACTCCGGAAAACATTTCTTTCACTTGTGCGTCCCATATTAATATTGATATCTTCACTTAATTCAAGACCTGTATAGCAGATGCAGTCTTCCTCAACATAGCAATAGCTTCCGAGAGATGCCCGCTTATATCCTGGCTCCACATCCTTCTCAATAACGTTCTGAATCTCTTTTTTATCAATACAAGGTGTCTTATCTTCGAAAAAACCCTTTAAAGAAGGAATCAATTCTTTTCCATTCACCGTCAGGTAGGCATTCATAAAACGAATCTGCCCATTGAAGAATGCCGGTTTCAGGTCTCAAACTCAGCCTGCTTTGCCAGTTCTGACATCACATATCCCCGAAGCGCACTGCCAGGAATATAGCGCAGTGTGTCTGTCTGTCCGTGCTGACTACTTTTATCATCCGCAATTCTCAAGCGGATCCATGTTTTTCAAACGAATCTTCCAATAATTATTCATGCTGATCCTCCACGCAGATGACTTACTTCTCCAAAACCGCGGTTTCTCATGGTACCGACCCATTTGATCAGTCCTAACACCTCTTTCACCAGTTCAGCATCCTGTGCATCGCAGACACAGGTGCCGTAAAATGAAATCCGCTCTTTACGCAGCGGCACTGGCGAAGGAACCTTCCTTAGCCATACCATTTTCCAGGCTGGTAAAATCTCTGGTATACGTAAACATAGCTTTATGTTCTGAAAGATCTCCTGTTTCCTCCTCTGCTGCACTGCGCAGAAGGGGATGAACTACTAAGTCGGAAAACTAACTTTTCTGGATTCATCCAGAAGTTCCGAACCGCCTTCTCCCATCAGAGTGCAGACGATATGGTCTGTCTCTACCGTATCTTTTCCGGTCCAACCAAGGAAATTAATCAGTTCCTCTCTAAACATTCCTTTGAATGTATTGCCCTTTCAGGTATGGAAACCCCTGCATCATCCATCTGTGTCGCGATATCTTCTCCGCCCGGAATGCTGAGTCCGTTGCCAAACACGGCATCCGACTGCAGTGTCATTTCTATCAAAAGCTTCATGCCTGCTCTCCTTTCTCTTTCAGACCGATAAAGGTATCCAGCATCTCGACTGCATCAAAATAAAGCGAATGCTTCTTTCCATCAATATCCAGGAATGCACGGCGCTCCAATCCGCTTCCGGTTCCAATCTGTCTGAGCTGCTCTTCCAATTTATGATCTTCAAAAATATCCAGATTTAAAATATCCATAAGAGAAGACTGAAGATAATATTCCGGTTGCCTTTTCGCCTTCTTTCAGTACCCCTCGAAGCTCCTTGATCTTGCCTCTCGCATAGACTTCTTTCTTATCAAGCAGCATGCTTAAAAGCTTCTTGAAGGAGCGATAACGGCGTACCTTTTCTAATTTCCAAAGCTCGGTTCTGCACACAGCATATAGGGTCTTAACTCCAGGGTTCCGCCATCCCTGTCTCATATTTCTGGCGCATCTCAGCAAGATCATCGATGATCTCACCGAATTCGATATGCCAGTCAATCGCACAGCCCTTGGTTCGGAATCCTTAATCCGGTCATCATAGGAAGCCAGGAAACGCTTTGCATTAGAACAAAGCATCTCTGATAACTCGTAGGCTTTGTAGAACGGATATTTCTGATGTACAATCGCAACACCCGCACAGGCTGTATATTTCTGATGATCCACTGCATTTTCCAGTGCAGATAACTTCTCAATAAAGATACGTGCTGCCTCCCAGACCGATTCGGCCTTCTGTGACAAAGCAGACATCATCACCGGCGAGAATCAGTTTTCTAACCGGGAAAGAACGGTTCTTCAGGTTCAATCCTGCATCCACCAGAGCCGGAATCTGCTCTCCGATCTCATCTAGCATGCCTCGAAAAGCTGTCTTGAAAATCCGCATCAATCGCATCACTAAAGCTGCGAAGTGTTTTCTTATATTCCTCCCACGAAAGATCCTTACACTTAGTTCGAAGGTTTTCCACCCGTTTGCCCATGCCGTTTCCATCGATATGAACAATCGCCACAAAACTGGAATCATCCTTGCTGACTCCCAGTTCTTCTAGTTTATAAGGCATAACATAACCTTCCGGCACATACTCATGCTCCGCCGGCATCTCAATTTTGTCCACACGTCCGGTACTTACCTTGGCACGGCGGAGATTCGAATCTTTCTCTTCTACTCCCGAAGAGCCCTGATGGAACGAAGCTGCACGAACTGATTTTTTTTCTTTTCAGTTCCTGGGAAAGACGGAACAATTCTCTCCCGCTCCCTTGCTCTCATCATACTCCATCGTCTTGATAAAATACTCCAGCTCGGATACTCGGAACCCGAGAAGAGATCGCATAGGCAAACTTCTCTGCGGACTCCTGATCCGGGAACTCCAGAACCGTATGGCCGCCGCCGGAATATACCACATTTTCTCTTTGTCAAAAGCAAGGCTGCTTCGCTTTGCAACCAGTTCAAAATATGCCGGATCTGTCACCCTGCATATCTCCTCTGACCGTTCCACATTTTCTTTCAGTTTCGTACTCTCAAAAGATGTACGCCTGCTTTTGAGATACTTCTAAAATCATCAGTTGTCTCATGAAATTGTCCATCCTTCCTGTAATTTTCGAACACTTTTAGGTAATTATACCACTGTAATCGAATAATTGCCCACATTTTGCAGTATTTGTCTATCTAAAAATACACATCAAAGTGCGTCTACAAATATTCATTTTCGTTTCATGAGTTAAGTATAACATGGGAAATTCAGAAAATTAGACAAGTTGTTCTTTAACAATAAGTATTTCAACTGTTTTCATAGATTTGCGCAAAAGAATAATGCCTGCCTCAGATTAGTATCAATGCCCTGAATGGGGCGACCTTCATTTCTACGGATGTTGTGAAAATTCATTAACTATGGATGAAGATGTGTCAATGCCCTGAATGGGGCGAGCTTCATTTCTACGGAAATAACTTGTATGCAAAGGGAAAAGACAGAAACTGTGTCAATGCCCTGAAAGGGGCGACCTCCATTTCTACCTTGCCTCTGGAAACCCTTGTAAATCAAGGCTTTGCGGGTCCATTTTTTCAGAAGTTTTCAGAATATTCTGAAAAAGGCATTTTGAAGGGTGTTTTTGGAAGTTCACAATTTGTTCATATTTGACAGTCCCATTCCTCCTTTTAGTATACCTCTTTTTCTGGGTTTGAGAAGTACTTACAGCACACTTTTTAATTGGTTAATTTTAATTGACTCCATCAAAAAAGCTGAGTAATGATATCTTCTCATCATCTCCGATACAGAATGGGCATCTAAACCGACCAGATAATCGTCGGTTTAATATTTCCAGAATATCTCCGGATAATACTAGTTTGCTTCCATTGAACTGATATTTTTTCTAAAGGAATGTGATATTCTGCGGCGGCATTAATTAGTTCTTTTACAATTCCTATGTCTGCTTGTTCTCCAGGTTTTAAGTAGCGACTCCGATCCGGATGTGCTATGCCGGAAAAATATCCGCTTTCCACTCCCTCTAGCTCTGCTCTGACGATTCCGTCTGCACGGCCGCTCAGTCCTTTTTAGAGAAACTGTATTCACCGGGCGCTAACTCATAAAAATGTTGTCCCAAAAGCAGATATTCTATCCCTTCGTCTTCTTTCAGCTTTTCATAATAAGCTTGAAATCCGGGCAGATATTCGCCTCTAGTCCTATTCTTACCTGTATTTTCCCCTGATATTTGGCTCGAAGCTCCCACAGTGTCTTCACACTCCGGAAGTTCTTCCATTTTCATTCTTCCGCGGAAAAAGATCACCTGGAAATGGTGCATGATCGGTAAAATGTGATCTGTTTCGCTCCCAGGCGAATGGCAGCTTTGATATACTCTTCCTCTCGTTCTTCTCCGGCATGCCCACACCTCCAGGTGTGAACATGAAGATTTCCTCTGGATTTAAACAAACTGATTTTCTCACTTATTTCTCTCTTTCTATTAAGTACCGACCAAAATCAAAACTATTATTTCTTCCTATATGGAACAACTCTCCCGCTAAAAGTTCTTCAGTCTTTCTTCGGTGATGTCTTCCATCACGACTACACCCCGTATTCCTTTAACTCCATCTTGCTCTTATGGGTATTCGAATACCGGCGGATTCCGGAACGTGCAATATGAGATTCCAGCATCCGGGGCCAGACAAGAGGCTTTTCCAGTTCAACCGGATTTTCATCAAAACAGCTCATCATCTGAATTTTCCGGTACAGCTCTCCAGATAGCATCTGCATCAAAATCATAGAGATCGATGCGATCCTTCCGAAGGGCCAGGGGTGTGAGGAAGTTAATCCGGCAGACATGCTTCTCTTCCCTGCCGCATCCCCTTCCGATTCCAAGCTCCCATTTTCTCTGAGATATGTAATCTCCTACAGTCCGGATCCGGAAGTTCTCCATATGAATCTGATTTTCATCTAAAATCATGCTTTCATCTTCTGATAAAACCGCTGCGATTTCAAATCTGGCATGATCTTTTTCCGATTCCGGCCTGTCCAAGCTGCCAAAACGCATCCAGATATTGGCTGAACAGCGCAATATTGCGTCCAAATAGTTTCAAGCGGAATACAAATCCATGACGCGGATCATATCCGTTTCCTGATTGTCGCACTCTATCAGGTATCCCAGGCTTTCTTTTCCGGTCATATATGCCGGTTTAAAACGCATTGGTGTATAAAATGCATTCCATACGATGCAGCTGTCCTGAAACCTGCATTCATCACAATTGCGGTCTGCCACACAGTTTTTCTCAGCAGCATCTCACCAGACCACCGCGCAGAGCTGAAACCTTCTGTTCCGGAACTTCCGATGGTTTCAAGCGCGAACAAAATGTTAAGGTAATATAAAGGGATCTCAGCCATGACACTGTAGTTTCATTGATCATAATTCTACTTCCTCGCATTCTCATTTGCAGATATTATTTTCGTGATTTCATCACTCAATCACTTCGCCGTTCGCCAAAAAAGTGAGCAAGCTCCCTATGGCTCTCTTGTGCTCATTATATCGCATTTTCTCCGGAACCGGGGAGTATTTCCATTATTTACATATTTCACTGGTTTCTATATCTGTTCGGTTCGCCACAATCCACTCTTCCAGTGTCCAGCGGTATATAATCAGAAAACATGCAAAAACAATTAATCTGGCATGGTGTCTCATCCTCTCTTTTTAGAACACAATTCCATTTCGGATGTTTACGTACATCTTTCAGATATTCGCGGATCTTCTGTTCATCCGGACCGTTATGCACATGTCCGTACAGCATATGGTCTTTGGCCGTCGCTTCCTGATCCAGAATATACTGTCCATTGTAAAAAAAAGAATCGGATAATGTGATAATACCAGGCTGTACACCTCCCATCCTGCAATTCCAGATAAGGGACTGCCTGTTCAAGCAGCCCCTTATCAAATGCCGGATCCTGAAGGTATGTGTCATGATTTCCTATTAACAGTGTTTTCCTGCCCTTCCAGACGATGAAGAATCTGATTCACCTCCTCTCCCTGGGAAAAACACTCAGATCTCCTAAGATGAATACATGATCCCCATCTTTTTACCCGTGAATTCCACTGGGCAATCATATATTCATCCATCTGTTCGAGTGCTTTCAAAGCCCCGGCCATCAATCTTCTCATTGAGCCGGGCATGACCAAAATGAGATCTAAAATATAGTAGTTCATTATCCTTCCTCCTTTTGCTTTTGATACGTACCCGGGCACTCACGGCCAGAAGAACCAGCCGCAGCACATGGAAGCCATCAGTTTCACGCCGAAATAGATCCAGCCATCCCATAATTGGGAGGAACAGAATCCACTCAAAATAGCGTGTCACCCCTTAGATACAAGGTTCCAACCGTATTGGGATTCCTCAAAAGGAGAAATGCCATCCGGTGTCCCGATCATCATCCCCACAAGGCTGGCGTTTCCGTCCCGCTCTCGCGAACGCGGTCAGTGTGCCCAATATCGCAATCACCACTGCGATTACAAAAGCTGACGTTTTTCCGCTTTCTGCATGCCCTCCTGCTCTGCTGTCATTTCTACTGTTACATCTGTAAAAAACCTGATTTGTATTCATACTCATACTCATTTCCTCTAATCGTCTGTTAACAATCACTTTGATAACTAATAGAATAACTTATCTTCTTCACTGTTTTGGACACTTCCTTTAATAATTGCGAAGTTCTTTCAAACATTCCATCTTTCGTTTCTGCGGGAACAGGTGCGGCGCTTATCCGCAAAAACAACCGGACGTCTGTTCCATACCGGACCGCGCTCAGCCGGCTACATCCATGCTCTTTTCAATTGACTTCTTATCGTGTTTTGTCAGTTTTTGCCATATTCGTTTCCCTCCATCTCTTTGATGGTTATATGATACAGCAAGAGTTTCACTGTTTTTGGACACTTGAATTATATCAGATGCGAGATAACTCCCATCTGATATGGTCCCCGGCAAATTGTTTAAGGTACGCAAAAGAAGAAAAACATCGTACGAAAAGCATATCTATGTGCATATTTGTGCAAATTTATGTGTAACCACAATAAAGTTTATTGTGATTTTGCAATTTGCCGTATAATTCATTATATATATGCAGTCCAGCGGATCTGCTTTGTCAGAACTGTAAAAGTATGAGGAGGTCAAATATGGACGAAAAAATAGTTAGTGATTGTGCTAAAAAAACTTTTACACTTCAGCAAATGGCAGCTTCTTCGACTTTGCTCCCGATAGTCCAGCTGAAAAGACAAAAATCTCCTTCTGCTGACTTTGGGCACGATCGGCGAATCCCCGTAAAGGTATTGCGATGCTTTTCGACGGATCAAACCGAAGTTCCGGAAGAATACTATTATCAGTTAGAGCCTGTTCTTATATGCTGATGCATCAATTTGCGAAAAGAACAATGGTGAAAAACTGGATGGAATTCTTATGAATCTGTTCTCAGCTACTCTGGACGACACCGTTGAACTGACTGATCCAGATACGGCGATTTTAAAGATGCAGCACGAAACTATTTCGCATTCACCACATCCACATTTGCGCAAAAAACATCAGTCGCCGCTGTCTACAAAGAAGATCTGTACAAATTTCGGCGGTAAAGAAACGATCCGGTAAAACGTGCGGAGGAACACTCCGAAAACAGCCGTCAATTTATCCATGATGTGATGATTGAAGAATCCGTCTTCTTAAGAATCATTATCCGGATTTAAACATCCTTGTAGATACCCACGGTGGTTTCCGTACAGCTCAGGAGATTTTAAATACTGTTTCCCATCCCTGCTTCAGATGGAAAATATCGAGATCAAACCTGAACATATCTATGTGTGAATTCCAGCCTGTAAGTAGGTCAGCCGCCTGCTTCACATCCTCAGCTGAGATTTTCGACATTATAAACTTTGTTTGGTATCCATGAATGTATCAGCTTTATGGGCGAATCAAATCTCTTGATCAGTCATGAAAAATTTCAAAGGAGAAATCAGACAGAAGGTTTCTGGACGACATGAGCAACAGCCGAAGGTATTCAGCTGTGTGATGTCAACAAATTTGAATCGGTTTATCAAACCTTTCGATTCACTGAAAAAACTTGGAGGCACTCCGGCATCGCTTGATAATTCCAGCTATTTAAGACTCTTCAGGATTTGATTCGTGACAGCTATGGTGATGACTTTTAGACAACAGCAAGCGAAAAACCATCAACGAAATTAAATGGTGTATTGAAAAAAGACTTTTATCAGCAGGCTCTCACTCTTGTGGAAAGCAAGATGCCAAAGATCATTGAACATAACTTCCTGTATTGCAAAGAATTGTTTGATGTGACTCCTTCCGGCACAATCATTAAGAAAAGTGAGAAAGAACACTTAAACGATGATAATTCTCCAAAGCAGCGTTGGGAATCTGTAAAACTATATTTTTCCAGAAATTTGGCTGGACAAAAGAAAGATAAAAAATAAAACTTTCTTCCTCAATTTAAATTGAAATTGACGATCTGGATAAAATTGAATATTACCGTGGATATCCCCAATTGCTATATCAATCCGCCCAAAAAAGATACTGCCTGGGAAAGCCGCTGCTACATAAAGTGAACACCAGAAAGAAAAGAAAGACATTAACGTTTTGGCGTCTTCACATGGAATTGAAACAGATTCGTAATCAGGCTAATCATGCTGGTGAGGATGACAATCGATACAGCATTGATGGTACGAAAGGCACTGAGGCCTACGTTGAACTCTATGAAAAAATAGAAAGAAAAATTACATCGATAATTAATTTCTCTCCTCCGACTGCACCTGACGGTACAGCCGGAGGAGTTTTTTTAACTCTCCCGAAGAAACTGTACAAAACGGAACACGCTTCGCTTTTCCGTACCGTTTTCTCCATATGCTTCCTCAACTATCCGCTCGCTGCAGGCTGCTGCCACCACGAACCCTGCTTCTTTCAGGCGGGCAATCACATGCCGGCTTAAACAGAATTCTCCCTGGCACATGACACAGTCCGGTTGTTTCGCAAGTCTTTTCCGCATATTCTTCTGCCAGCTTACAAACACCCTTCGAACTCATATCCGCCGGAACCTGCGGAAAGGCCAATCCTCAATCGTTCCATACTGAAGAGCCGCATTTCTCTCTTCCTCTGCCCAAAGTCTGCTTGGATGATTGGAAAAATTGATAAACATAGTAACATCCCCCTCATTTTTTATCTCTATCTTATCTTAAATCCTCTTTCTTCTTCACAGGGAATCTCTGTGATCTCCATATCCCGCCACGTTGATCCATCTCTGTTGCTGAATCGATCTAACATTTCCCGAATGGGCTTCGCTTCCCTGCACTTCCATCTCCACTCTTCCGTCCCACAGGTTCTCCACCCAGCCGGTCAGGCCAAGGGACTGGGCGATATAAAAAGAGCGGTGGCGGAAGCCGACGCCCTGGACATCACCTGAAAAAAAGATGTGTTTTCGTACCATAATTTACATCTCCTCCGGATACTGAAATTCCCATTCTTTTCTGAATTCCGTCATCCATACCCATCACATCTTTTGTATAATCCAAATGCATGCATTCTGCATCCCCACGGATGGCTTTCTCCATATCCGCCAGCTCATAGGCCAACGCATCTGCATGCTCACCGGTCTGAATCACTTCCGTTTCTCCGGAATCTGTATAGGTGATTCTCGCTTCCCAGGCTCTCGGATATTCCATGATTTCTATATCCCTTTTCACAGGAGATCATTCCTCTTCTTCGGCTGTTTGGAATGAAGCGACAACATGACCGTTGCCATCTGGCCTTCTGATTCATCAGCAGCAATCCTGCCTGTTCATCCACTCCTGTAGGTGCCGGTTTACCTGGGATAAAAAGCTGATCCGGCTTGGAATCCATAAACCAACGGATAAAGGAAAGCGCGTACACCCCGATATCCAGCATGGCACCTCCTGCCAGGTTTTATTAAAGAAGCGGTTATTCATATCATCTTCTTTGAAGCTTCCAAAATTCATAGTAATCAGATTCACCTTTCCAAGTTTCCCTGACTCAGAATTTCCTTCAGTTTTTTTTTTTTTTTTTTTTATCAATCGGCATATGATAAATCGTCATGGCCTCACCTATGACAACACCCTTTTTATCCGCCAGAGCAATTGCCTCATCCAGTTCCCGGCTGTTTAAGGTGATAGATTTTTCGACCAGAATGTGCTTTCCATTCTCAATTGCCCTGCGCATAAAATTAATATGGGTATTATGGGGAGTTGTGATATAGATTACATCAATATCCGGGTCTGTAAACATGTCATTATAATTATCATATACCTTTTTTATCCCCATATTTTTCTGCAAATGCAACCGCTTTCTCATGGGTTCTGTTACCCACCGCATCGATGTTTCGCCCGTTTTCTTTAAACCACTACCATTTCATTTGCAATCACTCCGGTTCCAAGAACTGCCCATCTGATGTTCTGCATGTATCTCTTACCTTTCTTTATCCAACTAGCACTCCACCGCTACCTTAATCACTCCATCTTTCTTGTTCTCAAAAAGCTCGTATGCATCTTCGATCCGGCTAAGCGGATAGGTATGGGTAATAAGCGGTTCCGTATCGATCTTGCCCTCTGCAATGAGGCGAAGCGTCTCCTCACAGTCGCATCCATCTACACCGCCGATTTTTAAAGGTAAGATTCTTGCCATACATATCCGGAAGCGGCAGCGTCTGGGCTTCGTCATAGGCGCTACCACCGTGACGATTGCATTGGGCCTTTGCACATTCCCAGGCTAACCGGAAAGTAGAGGATGCTCCTGCCACCTCAAGAACCACATCGGCTCCGTCATGATCACTGTTTTTCTGAACATATTCCAGACATTCCTCCGGTAAAACGGTGTATACATCCGGATAGTGCTCCTTTATAAAGCGGACGCGGTTTTCATCTTTCTCGCAGACAATAATTCGTTTCGGTTTCTTTAACATTACGCAGAGAAGGGTACAGATACCCGTCGGACCGGCACCGATGATCAGAACTGTATCTTTCTCCGTGATCTCAGAGATTCTCGACGCCCAATAACCGGTCGCCAGCACATCTCCCACAAACAGTGCCTGCCGGTCTGTCACTCCATCCGGAATCTTATTCAGTCCCTGATCTGCAAAGGGTACACGCACATATTCCGCCTGGCCGCCATCGATCCGGCAGCCCAGGCCCAACCGCCATTTTCATCTGTACAGTTATTTACATATCCATTTTTACAGAAAAAGCATTCACCGCAGAAGGTCTCCACGTTTACAGTGACCCTGTCCCCCGGCTTCACATGGGTCACCGCTGCCCCAACTTCTTTCACAATTCCTACCATCTCATGACCGACTGTAATTCCAGGGACCGCCCGCGGCACACTTCCGTGTTTGATATGCAGAATCACTGGAACAGATGCTGGTAAGTGTTACCTTTACAATCGCATCCCGTTCGTGCATAAGCACCGGTTTTGGTTTTTCCACTAATTCAAACTTTCCTTAGAAATATATGTATATGCCTGCATTGCTTAACCCCCCTTCTTTCTATTATTCATACTGAATCCTATTATAGGCGAAACCTGGGGTTATTAGCAAGATTTGCCGTAAAAAACATGCTTCTGCTTCATTGAAACATTCCGCGTACATGATGGCTAGTTCCAACTGCTGGCAGGCTCCGGTATCATATGTCATTTTTTTCAGAAGAACGTCCAAAGCGAGTTGCCTGCGCAAGGTTCCATTTTTCAAGGATCACCTGCATCTGCTGGTTTGTCCGTTTCAACTCATCCGTAAGAACAGCCAGCTGGCTACGTAATTCTTTTTCCTGCTCCATGCTTTCAAGCAAGAGCTGCAGGATATCTTTTATTCAGTTTTGCCAGCTGTTCTTTTGATAACGCAAAAAGTGCCATACGGACGATCAGTCTCCTTCGCTTTTATGGATCAGTATAACAGAAGAAGCGAAAAAACTCTTCGCCGATGATCTTGCGCTTGCGCTCCGGCTCGGTGACACCAGCCAGCTTTGCAAAGTAGCGTTCGCGGGCATCCACACAGATAAAGTTGATATCAAAGCCGTTGGCATTGCCCGGGCCGAATACAGAGCAGACCTCTTCCTTTTCGTTCTTACGCAGCAGACCGTGATCCACGAACACGCAGGTCAGCTGCTTGCCGATGGCCTTAGCCAGCATAGCTGCCAGAACGGAGGAATCCACGCCGCCGGACAAGGCGCACAGCACCTTGCCATCGCCGATGCGCTCACGCAGGGCCTTGACGTTGTTCTCCACAAAGGAGTCCATCTTCCAGTCGCCGGTGCAGCCGCAGACGTTGTACACGAAGTTGCGCAGCATCTTTTTGCCTTCGGCAGTGTGCAGCACTTCCGGATGGAACTGGACCGCGTACAGGCCCTTTTTCGGCGTTTTCTGCCGCAGCTACAGGGCAGTTTGACCGGTGTGGGCAGTGATCTTAAAGCCGGGCGCTGCCTGCTCAATATAGTCGTTGTGGCTCATCCAGCAGATGGTGGAGGGCTGCACATCGGTGAACATCTTGCTGTTCGTGTTCACGAACACCTCAGTCTTGCCGTACTCACGCTCCGGTGCGCGGCAGACATGACCGCCCAGCAGATGCATCATCAGCTGGCTGCCGTAGCAGATGCCCAGCACAGGCACGCCCCAGTTGAAGATCTCAGGGTCGATGGTGGGAGAATCCTCCAGATAAACGCTGTTGGGGCCGCCGGTGAAGATGATGCCCTTGGGGTTCTTGGCCTTGATGACCGAAAGATCGGTTTTATAGGAATAGATCTCGCAGTAGACATTATTTTCTCGGACCCGGCGGGCAATGAGCTGATTGTACTGTCCGCCGAAGTCCAGCACGATGACAGTTTCATGCTGCATGATGTTTTCCTCCATTTTAAAATGTGTTTTACAGATAATTTTAGTATAGCACATCTTACAACAAAAAGCGACAGTTTTTGTGAAGTTTTCTGTTATTTATTTTGCGGATCGGATGCCGCAGCACGGTTTTCAGCTTCTCCGGTGCGGTGCGGCGCGGGTCGCCCAGATAGATCTCGTGATGGAAGCGTGTGTCTGAAAAATCCGGGCAATATCCCTGCTCCGCTGCAAACGCATCCAGCTGCCGCAGGGTTTCCGGCTCGGTGTCATAGGGGCCGATGTGCATACACTGCACGCACAGACCTTCATCGTAGGTGAAAAATTCCACCTTAGAAAAGTTCTTTTTTCTTTTTTGGCAGTGGCCTCCTGCACTGCCCAGTCAAATTCGGCACGGGTGACAAATTCCGGCAGACGGATCATGGAGGTCCAGATAAAGGTCTCCTTTGTTTGAAAAATCCACGCCCTCTGCCCCGGGCTGATGCCACAGTCCCTCCAGCGGCGGAACGACATATTCAAAATAGCCGTCCATCTTATGGTTGCCCTTGCAGCTCATTTTAATGGTAAACGCAATGCCGTACAGCAGCTCTAGCGCCGCCTTGTATTCCCCTGCTGGGTCGTTGGGGTTACCCTTGCCATGTACCGCCACAAAATTCATCGCAGGGACGGTGATGATCTGCGGTTTCTTCGGCGGGAGGTAAAATTCTTTATATTCCTTCTTATAGTCAAATGGCATCCTTCTTTTCTCCTTCCAACAGCTCACGCTGTTTTTTTTGCTAAAGCTGCCCAGCACAAGCCGATAAGATTTTTCCAGCATCTCCCGCAGCAATGCGTCCGGCACATTTCCATCTGCTTTTACGGAGTTCCAATGCACCTTATTCATATAGTAGCCCGGAATGATATCTGCATACTGTCGGCGCAGAAAATCGCCCTCGGCGGGATCCAGCTTGCAGGTAATATACACCGGCTTTCCCGTGGCATCATCAGACAGACGGCTGCAAACATTTTGAAATGGTGTTGCAAACGTCCAACAGCACCGGGTCAAGCGTCTTGGTCATCTCCAAAGCCTCGTCCACAGGGTAGTCCACCAGCTTCTCCCCTTCATGCCGACGATGCGGTTATACTTGCCCTGCTCCAGCAGGCAGACGGCCTGATAGCCCATGGCAGACGCATTCACGCGGTCGCGCAGGGTGGGAGAACCACCGCGCTGGACATGACCCAGAATGGTTGCGCGGGAATCGATGCCGGTGCGTGCCTGGATCTCGTTTGGCGATCTCCTGCGCATGGACCGACGCCCTCGGCGACGATGATGATGAAATGACGCTTGCCGGTCTTCTGAGTCTCAGCGATCTTGTCCAGAATGCCGTGCTGCATGTCGAATTCCTTCTCCGGCAGCAGGACAGCCATAGCACCGGAGGCGATGCCGACATTCAGGGCAATATAACCGGCGTGGTGCCCCATAACCTCCACAACGCTGCAACGGTCGTGGCTCTGTGTGGTATCGCGCAGCTTGTCGATCATCTCCACCGCAGTATTCATGGCCGTATCATAACCAATGGTGTAATCGCTGCAGGCAATGTCGTTATCGATGGTGCCGGGCAGGCCGATCATGGGGATGCCGCGGTGTGCCAGTCACGTGCGCCGCGGTAAGAACCATCGCCGCCAATGACGACCAGTGCGTCGATCCCCAGCTCGCGGCATTTCTCGGCACCCTTGTCCTGACCTTCCTTGGTCTTGAACTCCAGGCAGCGGGCAGTGTAAAGGATCGTACCGCCTGCAGAAATGATGTTCGACACACTGCGCAGGTTCATCTCAAAGCATTCGCCGTTCAGCAGGCCATTGTAACCACGCTGAATGCCGATCATGCGGTAACCTTTGTGCAAGCCGGTACGGACCACAGCGCGCACGGCAGCATTCATGCCAGGAGCATCGCCGCCGCTTGTCGAGCACGCCAATCGTTTTGATTTGCTTTTCCATACGAGAGATTCCCTCCAATTTACAGTTCAGTTCTTCATTTACCCCTTTTGCCACAACCTCTTCTTCCAGAAACAGGCTGTTGCTTTGCAACACTTTGATTCGCCTTTAATGATTATAACACAAACCATCCAGTTTTCAAAACATTTTGAGACTTTATGCAAATCTATGCAGCAGAAATGATATTTTAGCGTTATATCGCGTTATTTGCCGACCAGTTTTGCAACTCATCAAATTTAAAATCGCCCCATGCGGTGCCTTCGTGCACAAATATGTCATTTTGTTGCAACGTTTTCTGTCCAGCAGCCGCTCCAGTATTTGAAGCACCGGATATCCCGGATCAAAATGCCGGCGCGATTGACCACCTTTGCATATTCCCTGCTGATACGGGATCACCGGGATATCGGATATCCAGCAGGTTCACCACTTTTGTACTGGGGGCAGTTGCGGGACGGCATCGGGTCCCGCCGGGCAGCTGTTTTCCAGGGTCCGGGCGGGATCGCGGGTCTTTCAATCGGGACAGAATGCTGTCTGCCAGCAGCTTGGAAGCTTCATCCTCCCGTACCGACAGTCTGCCATCGATCACGACGACTGCATTTTCGTGCAGGAATCCCGGAAAGCATCCAGCACCTTTGGGAATACGATCACTTCCATGGTGCCGGTCAGATCTTCCACGCTGGTAAAGGCCATCATGCTGTTGGATTTGGTGGTCATCATGCGGTTTTTGACCACTGCACACACGATGCGCACCTTTTCGCCGTCCGTCACATGGGCGTCCTCGCCGGTGAGGTCCTTGATGGTGTGGGAACCGATGCGGGCCGATTTTTTTCCCGGTAGGCATCCAGCGGATGACCGGACAGGTACAGGCCGCTGACCTCTTTTTTCCTGCTGCAGCAGCTCCTTGTGGCTGTATTCCGGCCAAGGGGCGGATCTCGTAGCTGTCCTCCAGCGGGCCTTGCTGCACTTCCCGCTCATCACCGAAAACAGGTCCAGCTGGCCGTCCAGATTGCGGCGGTGTCGGTCTCGATGCTCTTCAGGATGCCCTCCACCGCCTCCACCATGGCTGTGGCGGTTGGAGCCAAAGATGGTCAAAGGCACCGGCTTTGATCAGGCTTTCCACCGCCCGGCGGTTCAATTCACTGCCGTGCATCCGCTTGCAGAAATCGTAAAGGCTGGTGTAGGGGCTTATTCTTACGCTCGGTGATTCTCGATGAGGTTGCGGCCCACGTTTTTGACCGCGTTCAGGCCAAAACGGATCTGACCGTTATCATCGGCCGTAAAGCCGCCGTTGGAAACATTCACATCCGGCGGCAGCACCTTGATGCCAAGGCGGGCACACTCGCCGGAATGTTCAATGACCTTGTCCGTGTTGTCCAGCACACTGGTCAGCAGAGCGGCCATGAATTCGCTGGGGTAATGGCACTTGAGGTAAGCGGTCTGGAATGCCACATAGGCGTAGCAGGCCGCATGGCTCTTGTTGAATGCGTAAGAAGCAAAACTGGACATCTCGTCGTAGATCTCGTTGGCGACCTTTTCGGGATGCCGTTTGCCACACAGCCGGGGCATTCGTTGCCGGGATCGGTGCAGCCGTACACGAAGTGCTCTCGCTCAGCCTCCATCACAGCGTGCTTCTTTTTTTGCTCATGGCACGGCGGACGTTGTCGGCCTGCCCGAAGGAGAAGCCCGCCAGCTCCCGGAAGATCTGCATGACCTGTTCCTGATAGACGATGCAGCCGTTGGTCACATCCAGAATGTGCGCCAGCTGCGGGGTCTTGTAGCTGATCTTGTCCGGCTCGTGGCGGTTGCGCAGATAGGTGGGGATGGAGTCCATGGGGCCGGGGCGGTACAGGCTGATCAGAGCGATAATGTCTTCTAGGTTCTGCGGCTGCAGGCCCACAAGCACCTGCTTCATGCCGGAAGATTCCAGCTGGAACACACCCTCGGTGTCTCCCTGCCCCAGCATCCTGTAGGTCTCCGGATCGTCGTAATCCAGCTTCTGGATGGAGAACTCCGGGTGATGCTTTGCACCGCCGTTTCCGCATCGCGGATAACGGTCAGGGTGCGCAGACCCAGAAAGTCCATCTTCAAAAGACCCAGTTCTTCGATCTCGGTCATGGTGAACGGGGTCACAGGCAGGCCGTCGTTGGTGGCCAGCGGCAGATAATAATCCGTCGGGGTGCTTTTTCAGCTCGCTGGAAACCTCCAACGCCCGCAGGGTCAGCTTCAGTTCCATGGGCACAAGCTTTGCTACCACGTCCACCTGCTGGTACGGGATGCCCATCACGCGGCCCACATCCCGGATGGCGTTGCGGGCGGCCATGGTACCAAAGGTAACGATCTGCGCCACATGGTCCGCACCGTATTTGCGGTTGACGTAGTCGA
>VOFG01001503.1_pt1 | contig 19086 bp, 17 predicted proteins | sample 5384171 | NCBI WGS metagenome assembly VOFG01 (sample SAMN12384726, study PRJNA508395) | human gut metagenome | isolation source: healthy gut F | host: Homo sapiens
TCTGGCCTGCGTGATCTTCGTCCACGTCTCGGGCGACGTGTTGTCCACGCGCTCGTAATCGTGGTTGTTGGTCGCTTCCTGCACATCCGTGTAATACCAGGCGTCGGTGTTGCTGTTGTCCGGCCATTTGATCATATCGGGCAGGAAATGCTCCTTATCCGGTGTACGGAAGAGAACCTTGTTGATGATCTTCATGGCCTCGCCGCGCGTGATGTTCTGGTTCGGGCGGAATGTGCCGTCCTCATAGCCATCGATCAAGCCACGCGCCGCCGCGCGGTTGATATACTCGCGCGCCCAGCTGCCGGAGATATCCGGGAATGCATCACCGGTAACTTCCGGTGCGTGGTAGAATCGCGCCGCAATCGTCGCAAACTCCGCGCGCGTGATCGGCGCGTCCGGGCGGAATGTGCCGTCCGGATAGCCAGTGAGAATACCGGCGTTGGTCAACGTCGAAACCGCACTGTTATACCAGGCACCGCTTGCCACATCGGAGTAGCTGTTCGTGCGAGACCACACATTTTCGCGGGCCTCGTCCTGAAGCAGACGGTAGAAGATCGTTGCGACCTCCGCGCGTGTGATCTGGCGCTCCGGCTTCACCGTGCCGTCCGGATAACCGCAGATATACGCATCGTGCTTGTCGAGCTCCAGCGGCGGGGGCGGCACTTCGTTGTCCTCGACGGAGAACACGAACGCGACGTGCGCAGCCGCTTCCTGGAACGCATTGCCCATGGCGGGGTCGACCTCGATGGTCACGTCCAGATCGACCGGGTCAGTCTTGGGGCTGACCTCGGCAATGAAGACGTTGCTCTTGAGGCCCTCGGTCGCGTCGAGCTGGCTGAAGAGCTTCGCGGTCTTGTTGGACGCGAGCACAACGCCGTTCTTTCGACACGGTCATGCTGATGTGATCGAGCACATCGTTGTACGTGATGGCGGAGCCTTCCTTGGCGGAGGCGTCGCCGTCGATCTCGGCGCGCAGATAGATCTTTGCGCCCTGCACACCGTTTTTGCTGTCGGCCTGCACGCGGATGGTCTGCGTGAGGCTGTCGCCGGGCATGCAGTCGGAGAAGTTCGGGAACAGGTTCGTGTCCGAGCCCTTGCCGGTGTGAGTGAAGGTGAAGTGTGCGTTGGTGCCGTCCGTGCCGTCATAGTACGTGACGGTGGGGATGTTCGCCTCGCCCGTCGCCCAGATGCCCAGTCCAGCGGCCAGCGCGGCCACCAGCACGAGGGCGACGATCATGGTAAGCTTTTTGTGTTTCATACCGTTGCCCTCCTTATGCCGTCGGGATTGCCGAGGTCAACGCGCCGTTTACGACCGTGACCGCCCATGCGCCTTCCACAGCGGTGCTCGGCGCGGCCTGAATGCTCTCGGCCAGCACCGTCACCTCGAGGTGATAGCCATCGGGCGCATTCGGCTGCGTGATGGGATCTTTCAGCAGGTTTGCAGTCAAATCTTTCGGTCCGACCGGCTTGGTATAGTAGTAAATGCCGTCCTTCATGAACCAGTCGGGCTCGTTGAGCGTGACTTCCGGCAGGTTTCCGCCGGAGACGACGTTTCCGGTACTCTTATCGACCCAGTTCATGACCAGCTTGACGCGGACATAGGACGTGGCCGTGCCGATGTTTTCAACTTGGATGCTGGACTTTTCGCCGTTTTCCACGTTCTCATCAATCTTGATGTCGGACTTGGCCGCCGTGAAGGTGTTCGTCACCGGAGACGTGTTCGCTTTGAGATAAGCGAGCGTCGTGCCGACGGCCAGTGCGAAGATCAGGCACAGGGAGAGGATGAGCGCGGCTTTTCTCCCGCCTGAACCGTTAAAGATACGTTTCATATGTCATCCCTCCTGTTCAGTTCGTGCCCGAGCCCGGAACATGTCCGGTATTATCGATATTATCCTTGGCCGTCCACTTGTTGATAACGTCGACAATGCTCGTGAGCCAGTCGTGCTTTACATAGGTGTTGGTGATCCCGGCCTCGCCGTTGGGCTTTGTGCTGCTGAGCGTGACGGCCGCCTCTCCGCCATTCTCGGCCGTGTAGCGCCACGACCAGGCGGTGTCCTCGGCCACGGTGTAGTCGCCGACAGCCAGACCGGTGATGGTCGTGCTCGTGCCGGCCTTGAGCACCACGGTGGTCACGAGCTTGCCGTCCTTCATGACGTTGAACACGAAGGTCTGGTTCGGGTCGCCGCCGCCCGTAACGGTCTTGGTGATCGTCAGGCTGCAGGTGTTGACCGTGATGGTGAACTCCGCGGGTTTTTCAACGTCCACATACGTTCCCGTTTGTGTAGGCGAAACCGTGCACGTCACCTTGTAGGTCGTGGTCTGCTCCGGAGCGACGGTGCCGTTGCTTGCCGGATCGCTCCACACCCATGTTCCGCTGCTGCTTCCGGCGGGAACTGTGTACGTGCCGACAACCGTTCCGTTCTCATCCTTGACCGTATAGGTCACATCCACAAAAGCGTTATTTGTGCCGTCAAATGTGGCATTCTGGTGCACAAGCTCCTGCAAATTGGCAGAATCGCCAAGGTAGATCGACTTGTCATCTGCCGTCGGCGTGATGCTTTTTACTTCCACGTCCTGCGTCGGCACATCGAACGCCTTGATCATGGTTCCCTTCGCATAGATACCGGACTGCCCATCATTCGTTGGCACCTGATTGCCGCCGAGGAAGCCAGCTTCCACAGAGACGTCAAACTCGATGATCAGTTTCTTTCCGAACGTGCCATCCGCCTTAGCGTTTGTGGTGACATAGTTCTGGTTGAAATCGAAGCCGGTCACATTGACCGCCCGCGTTGCCGGATCGATCACTGCCTTCACCGAAGAATCGGCTGCGTCCGGAGCCCCAAATGCGCTGCCGTTATAGGTTGCAGTGGAGAGACGAATAGCACCGGCATCTTGCGGCACCGTAAAGTACGGCGTCACGATGTCTTTGATGACCGTCTCGCTGCCAAGGTCAATATTGGCGCTGCCGATGTTCTCGCTGATCGTGGTAAAGATCTTGCTCAGCGAGGCGGAATCGTTCGCCGTCAGGTAGTAGTTGGACTGCTCGCGGGCAAAATTTCTGGTGATCTGCCAGCCATAATTGCCGATGCCGATGAAGCTGGAATCGTACGGCTGGATGCCGATCTCCGTCGCATCCGGGAAGTTGCCAGAGATGTAGTTCAAAAAGCGGTTTCCGGCCGGGATGTCATAGTTCTTGACGTCTCCGATCCCCCACCAGCTAAAGCTGGCCCAGTAGCTTCCGACCTGGCCGTTGCTGTTGTGCTTGAAGCCGCTGTCGCCGTAGAGCTGCTCCGGATTCGCGCCGTTGAAAATGCCGACGGAATAGACCGTCGCGCCGGCGTCCTTGAGCGCCTTGGCCGACTGGATGGCGCCGTTGGCGACCGTCGTGTCAAAATCGCTCTGCTTCGTCGGCACACCGTCCGTGAACAGAATCACGACCTTCTGGCGTTTCGTGTTGGTACCGGTGTAGCCGCTGTCGCCCTGCATGAGCGCCTGCGCACTCCGCATGCCGTCGGCGACATTCGTCGCGCCCTCCGGCTCCGACGGGAGGCCGTTGATCTCGGCCTTGAGCGCGGTCTCGCCGGACGGGCTTTCCGCCGTGTCCGTTTCGGCCGGGGTCACGAGCGTCCAGTCCATCAGCGTGGAAGCGTTCGTGCCGAAAGTCACGACCGCGATCCGGTGATCAGACTTTTCCGCGTTATACTTATCCGCCACCGCTTCAATGAACGTGTTCACGGCCTGCTTCATGGCATACTGGCGGCGGGCCGAATCCGTGCTGGTCTCATTCCCGTCAAAATTATACGCCATCGAGCCGGACTGGTCGAGCACGAGCACGATGTCACACGGTGCGATCGAGGTCGTCGTTGTGACCTGACCGGTCGTGTACGCTTCGAGATGCACGGTATAGCCGCTGCCGTTTGCCGTAACTTCCTTGCTCAGCTCCAGACCGTCGCCGCCGGCCGCGCGGTTGGCTGCGGCGCGCAGCGGCTGCGGCCGCACGGAAACGGCCGGCCGGAACGGCCCCGCCTCCGTGAACACCGCCGTCTGCGGCACTTCGCCCGCGGCTTCTGCCGCATCCTGCGTGACGCCCGCGCCCATGAACAGGCACATGCTCAGCAGCATGGCTGCGCAGAGGACGAGCGAGAGAATGCGTTTTTTCATGTTTTCGTCCTCCTTTCTCAGGGTGCCGGGATCGGGTCGATCTGCGTGCTCGAGGTGCTCGCTTCGACCGTACCGACGTGCTTCCACACATCTCTGACATCATTGGCAGCGTACTTTTCGAGGTTCGCCGTCTGGACGGCCTCGGCCGTGACGTAGATATGCACCGTGGTGTTCTGATATTCATTGCCCATGTCCGTACTGAACGTGACGTGGTTGAAGAGCTTCGACGTGGCGTCCTTCGGATCGACCGTACCATTATAATAATAGTATCCGCCCTCGCCGGCGATCCAGTCCGTGTCGTTCAGATCCAGCGTGAGCAGCCGCTCGCTCGCATCGAGCGGGATGATCTCGCCATCGGCGCCGACCATCTCGGGCGTGATCTTCACGCGGGTGTAAAAGCGCCGGAGCCGACGTTCTCCACATACACCACTTTGTCCACGACGCTGCCGGGCATGGCGCTCACCGTCGTAAACGGTTGGCCAGCGCCGTCCTCGTCGTGCAGTGCAAGCTTGACGGAGCCCATCGTGATGACGTTATCCGCCCGGCCGACGGCCGAGAAATACGCCCACGTGCCAACCGCAAGCAGCGCCACCACCAGGACGAGCACCGCCGCGATGGTCCACTTCTTCTTCATGCACAAACCACCTTTCTCCCTGATAGGATGTTTCTGAGTACCGAGTTCTCACTCTCTCTGCGCCCGAGGGCGCACGCAGGAAATTTTTGTGGAATCATCATTTCAATCTGCGCGCGGACGGCGGCAGCGCCGCCGCCCGCGCCCGGACTGAAGCCGAGCCAGAGTCCCCGATGGGGGCGGCGATTTCGCCGCCCCTTTGGGGTCAAAATGTTGGGGAATTACTTGCCAAATGCAGCGAAGGCATCGGTTGCATTCGCAAAGCCGTCCGCCTGAATGGCGTCCGCCTCAACGAGGACGTTGAACGTGCCGTTCGGAAGCAGCTGCGCAATTTGCTCGTTGGTAGCAGTGGTATCCATGTGGATGGTGCCCCAGACGTTCCAGTAGGTCATCTCGCCAGCTGCCAGAGGATCAATGCGGGTGAAGGTGTAGACATTGTACATCACGCCGTCGCGCTCGACCGTGCCGGTGCTGTCATAGGCCATGGTGAACTCCTTATTGTTCAGCGCCGTCGTGGTGTACATGCTGCTGTTGAGAATGGCAGTGTCCAGAGCAGCCGGGATCATGACACGGATGCGGATGTAAGCGGCGTTCTTGCCAGTGTTGACGACGTAGGGCATCTTGTGGTAAGACTCACCCGGATTGAGCATCACGTTGTCGCACTTATACTCTCTCGCGTTGGCTTTGATCTGGTCATCGGTGTAGAACGTATCGCCGGCTTTGTACTTGCTGGTATTGCCAGTGCCCAGCTTATCGACGTTGGACCACAGCTCCACATTTCTAGGATCGACATCATCCACCGTAGTGCCGTTGGCATAGCCGGCATTCTCGCGGTGCAGGCTGGACTCGAGCAGGTCGATCTTCACATTGCCGACGGTGAAGGTGTTGTCCGCGGACTTCGTATCGGTGAAGTACGCGAGGGTGCCGCCGACGACAAGCGCCGCGACGAGCATGACTGCGATGGCAGCCACAAGAATGGTTTTCTTCTTCATATGTAGTCTTCTCCTTTTCTATTTTCCCGCACAGCCTTCTGTGCGTATATTACATGGGAAAAGCGAGGGGTGATCACTTCGTGCCGAAGCAGGCAGTGAACGCCGCGGCTGCGCTGCTGAAGCCGGTAGTCTGGCACAGATAAGCATTGAACTGCAGGCTGGAATTCTGAGCAAGCGGAGTGGTCAAATCAACGGCAAGCTGGTTTCCATCCAGAATCGGATAGGTACCAATGGAATTGCCAGAAGTCATCGGAGTCTTATAAACATAAAGCGTACCGCCATTCGGAAGCTGCTTCTGAAGGCCAGTAACTTCCTCCCAGTCGCCGTTCAGCTTGTAATTCAGGCCAGCAGCATTGCCGTAGACTTCCACGAACAGATAAGACGGAGTCTCAACAGCCTTCTTAATCTGAACGAACGGATCTTTCGCAACGGTCATGCCCGGTGTGACTTCATTGTACTCATTGCCAGCGACTTCAACATACTTGGAGCTGTCAGTAGTGACATTGCCTTCGGCGTCGACATACTTATAAGTAGCCGTATTGGCATCATAGGCAACTTTGTGTTCCTTCAGGATGAAGTTGGTTTCCGGATCATCAATTGTCTTGCCAACCGTAAAGGTATTGGTAACCGCCTCGGTCTTCGCCGTCAGATACGCATACGTCGCGCCAACCGCCAGCGCCACGACGAGCACGAGCGCGATGGCGATCGTCAGAGTTTTCTTCTTCATGTAACGTTTTCCTCCCTTAAATTTTGTTCAAAGCTTCCTATGTCCAACAGCACCGTGCCGGGTGCTGCCAGCAATCACTAAATTAATGCACGAACTGGAGAAAATATTTCACAAAACCATTATTTTCCCATATTTTCGCCGGAATTTTTGGCATCCGGGGCATCGCCTGGCTTGTCCGCCTGTGCGCGGCGGGCAGCGTCGCGCGCGTCCGCCTCCGACGCCTTGCGGAGCATATCCGGCAGGAACGTCAGAATGATGAGCACGAGCGCGAGCGCGATGGCCAGATACATGCCGGGCGGGTTCGAGACCCAGTGCGAAACATAGCCCAGATAGGGAATCGTGAACACGGGACGGCCGATGAGGTTCTTGAAATAGACGGGTGCGCCGTCGGGCGCATCGTTTGCGTCTCCCTTCGTATAAAAGTGCTGATTTTCCGCATCAATGGAGACGACGCGGTGCGTGACGACATCGAGATCCTCATTGACCACGAACGTGATCGGATCGCCGACCTGCACGTCCTCGGGCGCGCAGGGCTTGACATAGATGAGCGAGCCGACGTGGTACGTGGGTTCCATGCTGCCGGACAGGACGCACATCGGCCGGAGGCCGACCAGCCGGACCCCCACCAGAAGCAGCGCCAGAACGACAACCAGGATCACCAGCACGGTGGTGGCAGCGTTCCACACCTTCTGAACTCTCTTTGACATCTGTGACCTTCCTTTCCGCTCCGCTGCATTTTCCCTCCTTCCGCGGAGACGCCGGTCCGTGACCGGAAACAGGAACGATCATAACACACGACAGATGCAAAATACGTCGGAACCACATACGGAATTTTTTGCGCGGTTTCCTAAAGTATACCATACGCGCCATAAATGCGAAAGGAAAAATGTTCACAATTTTCCAGGCGCGTTTTTGGCAATAGCAGACAAGAGGCTGTGAATATGCCGCGGGCGCGCCCATTGCGTCGTGCTGCGAAGCGCCGATTGATGATGGTTTCCATTGTACTTTTCCGGCACGGATGCGTCAAGGGCAAACCACCCGGGCAGAGCCGGGTGTCAGCGCACGGAAAAACGGCGCGCCACATTCTTACCTTTTCTTAAATATGACACATGGCGACTTGTTTTTGCGCGAAAAACATGATAGGATAGGGCTGATTGTGGACATTTATCGGAAAGGAGCTGGCAAGCATGGAAACCAACGTGCTCGACTGGCTGGAAGTCACCGCCGCAGCCTGTCCGGACAAGCCCGCTTTTCTCGATGAGGACAGCGCGGTGACTTTGCCGACGTGCGGCGCGAGGCGCGCATCATCGGCACGGCGGCGGCAAAGCGCCGCGCCGGGCAAAACCCATCGCCGTCATGAGCGGGCGCAACGCGCACACGCCGGCGGTGTTTCTCGGCGCGGTGTACGCCGGCTGCTGCTACGCCCCGATGGACGGGACGATGCCCGTACACCGGCTCAACTCTATTTTAAATACGCTCGACACCGACCTGATGATCGTGCAGCGCGCGTTTTACGACAAGGCGAAGACGCTGGACTTTTCCGGCACGATCCTGATCGCGGAGGAGCTGCTCGAGGGCAGCGAGGACGCGGCGCTGCTCGCAGACTGCCGCGCGCGGGCCAGAGAGCTCGACCCGCTGTACATCATCTTCACCTCCGGCTCGACCGGCACGCCCAAGGGCGTGATCACGGCACAGCACTCGCTCATGTGCTACATCGAGGACTACGCCGGCGTGATGGGCATCGCGCGCGAGGACATCCTCGGCAACCAGTCGCCGCTGGACTACATCGCCGCCGTGCGCGACATTTACCTGCCGCTGCGCTTCGGCGCGACGACGGCCATCATCCCGAAGGAACTTTTCATGTCGCCGGAGCGTCTGTTCGCATACATGAACGACAAGGGCGTGACGGCCGTGGGCTGGAGCGTCTCGGCGCTGACGGTGCCGGCCGCGCTCGGCGCGTTCGAATGCAGCGTGCCGCAGCACCTGCGCAAGGTGTGCTTCTCCGGCTCGGTGATGCCGTGCAGCTGCCTGCGCCAGTGGCAGCTGGCGCTGCCGGAGGCGAAGTTCGTCAATCAGTACGGCCCGACGGAGGCCACCGCCTCGTGCACGTATTATGTCGTGCCCGGTCCGGTGGAGGACAGCGACGTGCTGCCGATCGGCAAGCCGTACCCGCACTACGAGGTGTTTCTGCTCTCGGAGCAAAACGAGGCCGTGCCCGACGGCGAGATCGGCGAGATCTGCGTCAAGGGGCCCATCCTCGCGCTGGGCTACTACAACAGCCGCGAGAAAACGGCCGAGAGCTTCCTGCAAAACCCGCTCAACCACGCTTACGACGAGCGCATCTATAAGACCGGCGACCTCGGGCACTTCGCGCCCGACGGCAACCTCATGTTCCACGGCCGCAAGGACCGGCAGGTCAAGCATCTCGGCCACCGCGTGGAGCTCGGGGAGATCGATCTCGCCGCGGCGAAGGTGCCCGGCGTGGAGGACTGCTGCGCGCTCTATGACCAGGTGCACGAGCAGATCTGGCTGTTTTACACCGGCGAGGGCGTGACCAAGCGCGACATCGCTGTCGCCCTGCGCGCCGACCTGCCGGGCTTCATGGTGCCGCGCAAAATTGAGCAGCTCGCGGCCATGCCCCGGCTCGACAACGGCAAGACGAACATGCGCGCGCTGGCCGAGCGCATCACAGCCGCGGCCAAACACTGATTTCGCTTACTTTACTTACTTCAGGAGGTATATCAATCATGGAACAGGAACTGATGGACATTCTGACCGATCTGCGCCCCGACGTGGATTTTGAGACCGAGACCGCCCTCATCGACGACCACATTCTCGAGTCGTTCGACATCGTGTCGCTCGTCGCGGCGCTCAACGACGCGTTTGACATTGAGATCGGCGCCAAGGATCTCGTGCCGGAGAACTTCAACTCCGCCAAGAGTCTGCTGGCCATGGTGCAGCGCCTGCAGGACGAGGACTGATGGACAAAACTGCACTCCGGACGGCAGCCGAAAAGTACGGCACGCCGCTGTATCTGTTTGATCTGGATGCCTTCACGGCGCGCGCTCAAAGGGTGCGCGCCGCGTTCGGCTCTGATGTGCATCTGTGCTACTCCATGAAGGCCAATCCCTTCGTGCTGCGCGGCCTGCCGGACGTGTTCCGCTGGGTGGAGGTCTGCTCCCCCGGCGAGCTGACGATCTGCGAAAGGCTCGGCATCCCGCCGGAGCGCATCCTGTACTCCGGCGTGAACAAGGGCGCGGACGATGTCGCGCGCGCCGTCGCGCTGGGGGCGGATCTGCTCACGGCCGAGAGCACGCTGCACTTTGACCTCATCTGCGCCGCTGCGGCCGCGCAGGGAAAGCACGTGCGCGTGCTGCCGCGCCTGACCGCCGGCAGCCAGTTCGGCATGGATCCCGACGCGCTGGCCGATCTCGTCGCCCGGCGCGCGGAATTCCCGAACGTGACGATCGTCGGCATCCACTACTTTTCCGGCACGCAAAAGCGCAAGGACGCCGTGATCGCCAAGGAGCTTGCGCATCTGGACGAATACCTCACGATGCTGCACGAACGCTACGGCTTCACGGCGCAGCACGTGGAATACGGCCCGGGGCTGAATGCCGAGTGCTTCCGCGACGACGCCGAGGCGCGCGACTGCGCGCTGCTCGACGCGGCGGCGGAGCACATCCGCGCCTTTGGGGAAAAGTACCCGCTCACGATCGAGATGGGCCGCTTTTTCGCCGCGCCCTGCGGCACGTTTCTCACCGGCGTGGCCGACGCCAAGTGCAACCTCGGCGTGAACTACGCCATATGCGACGGCGGCATGCACCAGGTCAAGTATGACGGCCAGCTCATGGGTATGCAGGCCCCGCCGCTGACGCTCCTGCGCGAGAGCGCGGACGCGCCCGAGCCGTGGATGCTCTGCGGCAGCCTGTGCACGACGGCGGACGTGCTCGTGCGCGAGGCGCAGCTGCCGCCGCTGCGCGTGGGCGACGTGATCGCCCTCGGCCGCTGCGGCGCCTACTCCGTGACGGAGGGCGTGGCCGTGTTTCTGTCGCGCGACATGCCGCGCGTCGCGCTGTACCGCGGCGGGAACTTCACGCTCGTGCGCGACCGGTTTGCGACCGACGCGCTCAACACCTGCCGGACGCCGGAGGACGAAGCATGACGCTGACATCGCTGTCGTTTTACCTGCTGGTGCTCGCGCTGCTGGTGCTGTACTACCTCGTGCCGAAGCGGTTCCAGTGGGTGGTGCTGCTGATCGGCAGCTACGCGTTTTACGCGTTCGTGTGCCTGCGCTACATGGGCTTTATCGTCATCACAACGCTCACGACCTACTTCGGCGCACGCGGCATGGACGCCATGACCGCGCACATGGAGCAGACCGTCGCCGCGCACAAGCAGGACTGGGAGCGCGAGGAGCGTAAGGCGTACAAAAAGCGCTGCAAGTCCCGCCGCAAGGCGCTCATGATCGCCATCCTGCTGCTGAACTTCGGCATCCTCGCCGTGCTCAAATACTATAACTTCTTTGCCGAGTCCATGGAGACGCTCTTTGCGTCCGTGGGGCTGACGGCCTCGCTCGGCCACATCGGGCTGCTGCTGCCGCTGGGCATCTCGTTTTACACGTTCCAGTCCATGGGCTACGTGCTCGACGTCTACCGCGAAAAAGTGCCCGCCGAGCGCAACGTCGGCAAGCTCGCGCTGTTCGTGTCCTTCTTCCCGCAGATCATTCAGGGCCCGATCGGCGTGTACGACCAGCTGGCGCACCAGCTCTATGCCGAGCACAGATACAGCTTTGACAACATCCGCTTCGGCGCACAGCTGATCCTCTGGGGCTTTTTTAAAAAGCTCGTCATCGCCGACCGCGCCGTGGGCATGATCCACACCGTCGCCGGGGCGTACACCGACTACGCCGGCACGTATGTGCTGCTGGCCGCACTCGTGTACGCGCTGCAGCTCTATGCCGACTTCTCCGGCGGCATCGACATTTCGCGCGGCGTGGCGCAGATGTTCGGCATCACCATGGGCGAAAACTTCCGCCGGCCGTACTTCTCGCGCACGCTCACCGAGTACTGGCACCGCTGGCACATCTCGCTCGGCGACTGGCTGCGCAACTACCTGTTCTACCCGCTGTCGATCTCGAAGGCGTTTCTCAACTGGGGCCGCCACGCCAAGCAGCACCTCGGCAATCATATCGGCAAGGTCCTGCCGACGGCCGTGGCCTCGCTCATCACGTTCCTCGTCATCGGCATCTGGCACGGCGCAAGCTGGAAGTACGTCGCCTTCGGCTTCTGGAACGGCATGGTCATCCTCGTGTCCACGCTGCTGCAGCCGGTGTCGGACAAGGTCGTCGCCGCGCTGCACATTGAGCGCAAGAGCGCGTGGTATCAGGTGTTTTCCATGCTGCGCACGTTCGTGGTCGTGCTCATCGGCTATTACTTTGACATTGCCGACGGGTTTCGCGCCGCGATGGGCATGATGTTAAAATCCGTGACCGACCTGCACCTGTCGCAGCTGCGGCCGGGCGCCGTGCTCGAGGCGCTGCCGCTGACGCGGTATGACTGGGCCGTGCTGCTGTTCGGCACGGTCGTGATTTTCACCGCCTCCGTCATTCAGGAGCGCTCGCAGCGCACCATCCGCGAGATCCTCGACGAGAAGTGTCTCGCCCTGCGCTGGGCCGTGCTGCTTGCCGGCATCTTCGCCGTCGTGCTCATGGGCGTTTACGGCCCCGGCGTGCAGGCATCCGAATTCGTGTATATGCAGTTTTAAGCCGGGAAACAGCGCCCGCTATCCCAAGCCCGCGAAGCGGGCTCGCAGCAGACCATCGCCGCAATTTTCCGCGTGGCGCTAACACAGCATGTGGAGAACATCAATGAATCCAAAACAACACGCAAAAAGAAATACCGTCCTGCGCGTAATCGCGTTTCTGCTCATCGTGGCGCTGGTCTACGGCGCGCTCACGCGGCTGCTGACCATCAACAACGCCACCGAGCAGCAGTACATCCGCAGCTTCTATCTGGAGCCGAAAAACTCGCTCGACGTCATGATCCTCGGCGCGAGTGAGACGTTTACCGACTATTGCGCACCTTTGGCATGGCAGCACGCCGGGTTTACAAGTTACCCGCTGGCCGTGTCGGCCGCGCAGGGCACGCTCTATGCATCCATGCTGCGCGAGAGCGCCAAGCGGCAAAATCCGTCTGTCTACGTGGTCGAGGTCAACGGCTTTCTCTACACGGAGGCAGAGCGGGATGAGCTCGGCACGGCCGCAACGCGCGAATGGCTCGACACGCTGCCGCTCTCACGCAGCAAGGTGCAGGCCATTGACGAGTGCGTGCAGGGCGACCGGCTGTCATACTATGTACCGCTGCTCAAATACCACGACAACTGGAGAAAGCCGGACCTCATCCGCAATTCGCTGTCACTGCAGCAGCAGGCGCGCGACGCGGGCTATTCGTACACCAAGCCGTTTCTGTCCATCTCCATGTTCCTCACGGAGACGGATGAGATCCCCGTGCGCCAGCAATCGCTCGACGATTTCAACGAGCAGAGCCTGCGCACCTTCTGCGAGACAGCCAAGGCACGGGGAATCAAAAACGTGCTCTTTGCCCGCTTCCCGCACCGCACCGTCATTGAAAACTATGACGCCGTGTTTGCCGAGCTGGAGGCGGTCGTGCACGAGTACGGGTATGATTTTGCGAACTTCGACACGCAGATGGACGCCATCGGCCTCGACCCGCTCAATGATTTCGCCAACGCCGAGCATCTGAACATTTTCGGCGCGGAGAAATTCACGCCCTACCTCGCCGACTATCTCGCGCAGCACTATGACCTGAACACCGCGCACAGTCAGGCCGTCACCGACGAATGGACGCGCTGCGCCGCATTCACGCAGCAGATGCTGCCCGTGTGCGAGGACAACACCCGGCGCTACACGTGCGAAAAGCTCGACGAATTCTCGCCCGTATTCGCAGACTGCCGCTGAATAAAGCAAGTTTGCCGCTGAATAAAGCAAAACGCAGCCCCCTTCGAGACGCTCGAAGGGGGCTGCGTTTTTTGTTGCTTTACCGGCCGGTGCTGCCGAAGCCGCCCGCTCCGCGGTCAGTCTCGTCGAGCGCATCCGCCTCTGCAAACTCCGCCGCCAGAAACGGCAGGATCACGAGCTGGGCGATGCGGTCGCCGGGCGCGACGGTGCGCACTTCGTCCGTGTCGTTGTGCAGCGCGACGGTGCACTCGCCGCGGTAATCGGCGTCGATCACGCCGACGCAGTTTGCCGGGCGCAGCCCCTGCTTAGAGGCCAGCCCGCTGCGCGCGAACACGCCGCCGAAATACCCCGCCGGGATGGCAAGGGCGAGGCCCGTGCCGATCATGGCCGTCGCGTGCGGCGCGATCGTGACACACTGCCCGTCCGCCGGGCAGGCGTAGAGATCATAGCCGGCAGCATCCGCGCTGCCACGGCGCGGCGTCACGGCGCCGGGCCGGAGCTTCTGGATCTTCACTTCCATCCGTTCATGCCCTCCCAGAGTACGATGCGGCCCGCCGCGCGGGTCCGGTCCATGTCGATGATGCGCTGGTTTTCCGAGCCGCGGAAACGCAAGCTGATGTTGCGCTGCGCGTCCACGTAGCGCCCGTCGACGAGGATGTCGATGAGCGAGAGCATCTCGTCCGTGACCTCGCAGCGCGGGTGCGCGCCGTCGACCGTGAGCTCCTTGTCGAGCGTGAAGCCCGAATACGCCCAGATGTCCTTGTCCGGATACTGCGCGCGCACCCGGCGCAGAAACGGCACGAGCGCGCGCTGGTTTTCCGGCTCGAACGGGTCGCCGCCGAGCAGCGTCAGGCCGCGGATAAAGGGCTTTTCCAGCTCGGCAAAAATCACCTGCTCGGCCGCCGCGTCAAACGGCTTGCCGTAGTGAAAATCCCACGTCTGCGGCTGAAAGCAGTTGTAGCAGTGGTTCGTGCAGCCGGAAACGAACAGCGTCACGCGCACGCCGACGCCGTTGGCAATGTCGCAGGTCTTGATCTCTCCATAATACATAGCAGTTTCCTCACAAACGGCGGACGTATCGCATGGACACGCCCGCCGGTTTTCATTTTTGCACGTTACAGATGCAGCACGCGCTCCTTGATCTCCTGCGTGCGCCCCTGATTCCAGAACTGGGTGCCGATGTAGCCGCAGGTGCGGCGGGCCACGTTCATCTTGTCCTGATCCGTGTTGCCGCAGTTCGGGCAGCGCCAGATGAGCTTGCCGTCGTGCTCGACGATCTCGATCTCGCCGTCGTAGCCGCAGACCTGGCAGTAGTCGCTCTTGGTGTTGAGCTCGGCGTACATGATGTTGTCATAGATGAACTTCATGACCTCGAGCACGGCCGGGATGTTGTTTTGCATATTCGGCACCTCGACGTAGCTGATCGCGCCGCCGGGCGAGAGCGCCTGAAACTTCGACTCGAAGGCCAGCTTGCTGAATGCGTCGATATGCTCGGTCACATGGATGTGGTAGCTGTTGGTGATGTAGCCCTTGTCCGTGACGCCGGGGATGATGCCGAAGCGCTTTTGCAGGCACTTGGCGAACTTGTACGTCGTGGATTCCAGCGGCGTGCCGTAGAGGCTGAAGTCGATGTTGTGCATCTGCTTCCACTTGGCGCAGGCGTCGTTCATGTGCTGCATGATCTCGAGCGCGAACGGCGTGGCCGAGGGGTCGGTGTGAGACTTGCCGGTCATGTACTTGACGCACTCATACAGTCCCGCGTAGCCGAGGGAGATGGTCGAGTAGCCGCCGTAGAGGAGCTTGTCGATCGGCTCACCCTTCTTCAGGCGGGCCAGCGCGCCGTACTGCCACAGGATGGGCGCGGCATCCGAGAGCGTGCCCTTGAGCCGCTCGTGGCGGCACATGAGCGCGCGGTGGCAGAGCTCGAGCCGCTCGTCAAAGATCTTCCAGAACTTCTCCATGTTGCCGCCGGAGGACAGCGCCACATCCGGCAGGTTGATGGTCACGACGCCCTGATTGAAGCGGCCGTAGTACTTCGGCTTTCCGTTTTCGTCGACATACGGCGTCAGGAAGCTGCGGCAGCCCATGCAGGTGTAGCAGTGGCCCTCGCCGTTTTTGTCGACCTTGAGCTCGAGCATCTTCTTCTCGGAGATGTAGTCCGGCACCATGCGCTTGGCGGTGCAGCGGGCGGCCAGCTCCGTGAGGTACCAATAGGGGGAATCCTCGTGGATGTTGTCCTCTTCGAGCACGTAAATGAGCTTCGGGAACGCCGGCGTGACCCACACGCCCTTCTCGTTTTTCACGCCCTGATAGCGCTGGCGCAGCGTCTCCTCGATGATCATGGCGAGGTCATGGCGCTCCTGCTCGTTTTTCGCCTCTCCGAGGTACATGAACACCGTCACGAACGGGGCCTGGCCGTTCGTGGTCAGCAGCGTGACGACCTGATACTGGATCGTCTGCACGCCGCGGCGGATCTCCTCGCGCACGCGGTTTTCGACGAGCTCGGCCAGCTTTTCCTCACCCGGATGCGCGTCGATGGCCTGCATTTCGGCCTCGACCTCGCGGCGGATGCGCTCGCGGCTGACCTGCACGAACGGGGCCAGATGCGTCAGCGAGATCGACTGCCCGCCGTACTGGTTGGAGGCGACCTGCGCGATGATCTGGGTCGCAATGTTGCACGCGGTCGAGAAGCTGTGCGGCCGCTCGATGAGCGTACCGGTGATGACCGTGCCGTTTTCGAGCATATCTTCCAGGTTCACGAGGTCGCAGTTGTGCATGTGCTGCGCGTAATAGTCCGCGTCATGGAAGTGGATGATACCCTCCTCGTGCGCCTCGACGATGTCCTTCGGCAGCAGGAGGCGGCTCGTGATGTCGCGGCTGACCTCGCCGGCCATGTAGTCGCGCTGCGTACTGTTGACGATCGGATTCTTGTTGGAGTTTTCCTGCTTGGCCTCCTCGTTGTTGCACTCGATCAGGCTCAGGATGCGGTCGTCGGTCGTGTTGGCGCGGCGCACCAGGCTGCGGGTGTAGCGGTAAGTAATATAGGCCTTGGCGACCTCGAACGCACCGTGGGCCATGATCTGCTTTTCGACCATGTCCTGAATTTCCTCCACGGCGGCGCTGCGGCCCAGCTCCTGGCAGGCGAGCTCCACGCTCTCGGCGATGCGCTGGATCTGCCGCGGCGTCATGCGGTCGCACTCTTCAACGGCGGCATTGGCCTTCGTGACGGCCATGATGATCTTGGAGATGTCAAAGTTCTCCTCTGCGCCGTTTCGCTTGATGATCTTCATCTTTCTGTTCCTCCCCCTCGTAATCGAAAACACAATATCTTGTGCGGAAAACCGCTTTATTTTGTATTGAGAGCGGGTATATCGTACAATATCTAGTACAGGCTGTCAATAACCAATTTGATTTTTGTTGCACATTATGTGAACAGTGCGGCCTCTTCAGGCCGCAAAAAAGCACCGCCCGCAGGCGGCGCGGCGCTGCCCGGGCCGGAGGAAACTCCGGCCCGGGCACGGTCAGTCCGTCAGGCAGTTTCGTAGCCGTTGGGGTTTTGCGTCTGCCAATGCCAGCTGTCGCGGCACATATCCTCGAGCGAATACTCGGCGTGCCAGCCAAGGATGCGCGCGCTCTTGTCCGGGCAGGCGTACACGGTCGGCAGGTCGCCCGCGCGGCGCGGCGCGATCCGGTACGGCACATGCACGTGGTTGGCCGTCTCGAAGGCGTGCACCATCTCGAGCACGCTGTAGCCCTTGCCGGTGCCGAGGTTGAAGACGCTCTCGCCCGGATGCTCCGCCATGTAGGCAATCGCCGCGACGTGGCCGCGTGCGAGGTCCATGACGTGGATATAGTCGCGCACGCCGGTGCCGTCCGGCGTGTCATAGTCGTCGCCAAAGACGCTCAGGCACTCGCGGCGGCCGATGGCCGTCTGCGAGATATAGGGCATGAGGTTGTTCGGCACGCCGCGCGGATCCTCGCCGATGAGGCCGCTCGGGTGCGCGCCGATGGGGTTGAAGTAGCGCAGCAGCACGACCGACCAGCTCGGGTCAGCCACGACATAGTCGCGCAGGATCTGCTCGCAGACGTACTTCGTCCAGCCATAGGGATTCGTGCAGTTGCCGGTGCGGGACGTCTCGTAGAGCGGCATCTCGTTGTCGCCGGAGTACACCGTCGCCGACGAGGAGAAAATGATCTGCCGGACGCCGTGGTCACGCATCGCCTCGCAGAGCGTGATCGTCGAGCCGAGGTTGTTGTCGTAATATTCCAGCGGCATCTGCACCGACTCGCCCACGGCCTTGAGGCCCGCGAAGTGAATGACGCAGTCGATCTTCTGCTCGGTGAAAATGCGGTCGAGTCCGGCGCGGTCGCGCACGTCCATCTGATAGAATTTCAGCGGCCGGCCCGTGATCTGTTCGACCCGTTTGCCCGCCTCCGCGCTGCTGTTGACAAGATTGTCCACCACGACGACATCCATGCCCTGCTCAAGCAGCTCCACGCACGTGTGGCTGCCGATGTAGCCCATGCCGCCGGTCACCAATACGGTCATGCACCGTACCTCCTTGTGTTTGCTATGTTTTCTTTTATTGTACATCACATTCCGACGGAGTTCAACGGTTTTTCCCCTTGCCAGAAATTTACCGGGCGCGTGAATTTCCTGACAATCCCTGAATTTTCAAAAATTCGGTGATTTTGCTTGACTTTCGGGTACTGCTGGGCTAAACTGTTTGTATCATTGGTGATGTCGGGATGTCTGCGTACGCACGGTTTTTCATCCATTTCGCACCCCACCCCATCTCTTTTATCCATTCTTTTCTCTTTTTATCTGATCTCTCTTTACGGATTATCTACCCTTTTTGTTCTCCGCCGCATGGCATATCTCATCCCGTCACAGTGATCGCGACGCGGGCCTGCAGCGTACGGGGCACGTGTCCATATCGGCTGCGCGTGCAGCGAAAGGCCTCCGGGGGCGCCCGGAGGCCTTTTTCATTCCATATCAAAATCAAAAAAGCGTCAGGGCGCGCATACGCTCTGACGCTTTTTTCTGCTCCGCGCGCTCAGCTCTCCATCTGCTTGCCGAGGAAGCCCGACACAGCCTGCGCGAGCTTGCGCTCCGTCTCGCCGGCGGGGCCGTCGCCGTGCGCGGCCACGAACAGCACGCAGCCGAGCACGTCGCCCTCGGAGAGGATGGGCGCGGCGACGGCAACGGCGTAGCGCTCGTCGGTGTCGACGACCGGCAGCGTGCAGCTGTCGGCCGCATACTGCCCGCGCGTGCTCATGAGCTCTTCAAGCTCGCGGCTGATGCGCCGGTCGAGCAGCTCGCGCTTGCCGCCGCCAGCCACGGCGATGACCGCGTCGCGGTCGCACACGGCGGCAATGCCGCCGGTGGTCTTGTGCAGCGCGTCGCAGATCTGCGCGGCGAACTCGGACAGCTCGCCCATGGGGGAATACTTTTTGAAAATGACCTGCCCGTCGGTGTCGGTGTAGATCTCCAGCGGGTCGCCGTTGCTGATAACACTGACACGGAAAACCTTGTCCTCGTGGTTTTTGGAGGACTGGATCAGCGTGTTTTTGATATTTTCCGTGCCTTGCTTAA
>VOFG01001496.1_pt1 | contig 19082 bp, 26 predicted proteins | sample 5384171 | NCBI WGS metagenome assembly VOFG01 (sample SAMN12384726, study PRJNA508395) | human gut metagenome | isolation source: healthy gut F | host: Homo sapiens
AACCGGCGCAGCCTCCGATACCGCAGGCATACCAACTGAGCCTGTTCCCCACGGAGGATGAACAAATCGCATATATCGCAGAAGCGGAGAGCTACATGCCCTCCGCTTTTTTCCATGTCCATCCCGCAGGCGGATATCGACCACATTCTGCGCATGGAGGGCAACGCCGACTATGCCCGCATGAAGATCGCCACGGAGTTCTCAAGGGCAAGAGCGTGGAAGAAATCGCGGCGTTTCTTCAAAGCAGCTTCCACGGCGGCAACGGCGTCGTCACCGAAGAACGGCAGATATTCCGCGTGGTACGCCCGAGGACGGTATCCACATCGCCAATGGGGACGCGGCAAGGTATCTGACCTCTGCAAAGGTCGTAAGCTGGCAGGAGGCGGCGGAGCGCATCGGGCAGCTTCTCACTCAGGGCGAATACGCCGCCAACGTAGAGCTTGCGGAAGCACCGGGGCACGAGCGCACGGAGCTGGCGCAGTCTATCTGGTATCTACGACAGGATTTAAGTGAAAAGGCGCGGGCGCAGGGCTATCTCTCCTGCCTGTCGGATATGCGGGGCGGCGGTTTCCCGGAGGAAACAGAGCGGCTTGCCGAGCGGCTGAGAGACCCTGCGTTCCGCGAAGTTCCTCATGGACGATTTAGCACAGCTCCGATCCGACTACCGGGAGGACAGGAGCCTGCTGCGCTTCCACTCACCACAAGCCGGACAATATCGAGCAGGGTTTGCGGGAGCTGTCCCGGCCCCGCAGGAGTACCGCACCGAAATGGCGGAGATTCCCCGCCGTGCAGCGGTTCATTACGGAGGACGAGATCGCCGCGACCCTGACCCGTGGCAGCAATATTGAAGGGAGCAAGGGGCGTATCTACGCCTATTTCAAAAGAAACACAGCCCCAAAGAGCAGGCGGACTTCCTGAGAAAAGAATACGGCGCATCGGGGGATTCCCACGCAGTATCCGGCGCATCCCACAGCGGTGAGGATCACAGTGGCAAGGGCGTCAGCCTGAAAAAGCAGGACTGCCCGGAAATCCAGCTGAACTGGGCGAACGTTGCCTCCCGTATCTCCGAGCTGATCCGCAAAGACCGTTTCCTGACGCCGGAGGAAAAGGCGCGCTTTGAGCAGCTTCAGCGGCAGACCGCAGAGCGAAGCGCAGCATGGAATGACTACAATGCCGTAAAGGAAGCCCACCCGGACGACCTCGTGCTGTTTCAGGTGGGGGATTTCTTTTGAGCTGTACGGCGAGGACGCAAAACAGGCGGCGGAGCTGCTGAATATGAACCTGACCTCCCGCAGTATCCCCGGTGCTGGCCGTGTGGAGATGTGCGGTGTACCGTTGCACAATTTAGAGATGTATGTAGAGAAACTGCGCGATAAGTATGATGTGACGATTGCCGAAGCGCCGGACTTTAGAGGTGAGCGCCGCGTCTATACCCTGCGTTCCGTTGACCATGAAGCGGAGGCCGCCATCGACGCGCAGGAAGCGGAGTTCGGTGCAGATGGCACAAGGGTGTTCCGCGACCCCGCCGCAGAGCAAGTTCAGCCCACGGTGCAGGAGCTGTTCGAGAGATACCGCCTGAGCGTGGGCAACGCGCTTGTCGCGGATGATGCCTTCCTCAACGCCTGCCGCAACTCTGACCGTCAAACGCCTATCTGGAGGGCGCGGCGGCAATCCGGCGCATCGTCATGGCGTCTGAGGATTTACAGCTCACACGGCTCTATTTCGATATGCCTGCGTTCCACAACCGGCTGCATCAGGAGCTTTTTGGACGAGCTTTATCCCACGCTGGCGACCACGGATCACGCCCTCTCCCTACAAGGTCACGCAGGCGGACATTGACGCGGCCTTGCAGCAGTGGAACGGCAGGATTGAAAGCAAGCACGCAGTTGTCCGCTATATGAAGACTCACGCCCGCGACCGGGACACCGCCGCATGGCTGGCACGGGAGTACGGCTTGAAGGATACCTCTAAACCGCTGCAAATCTCCGTGGGAAGCTCCGAGCCGGTCACGCTGTCATGGGCAAAGGTGCAGCGGCGCATTGCGCAGCTCATTCAATCCGATAACTTCTACACCGAGCAGGAACAGGACAACTTTGACAATATTGACCCCATCGCCATCCGGGAAGCGCTTGCTGAACGCGGTATTGTAAATGGGCAGATTGTGGATGCGGAGGCTAATCGCAACAGCCCCTTCGTCCGGCAGGTCATGGCGGATGTGGAGCGGATCGCGGCGCAGGAAGCGCAGGAAAGATGGCACAGCAGGAAGAACCTGCCCTTGACCCCGCAGACCGTTTCCATGTGGTAAGCCTTGACCGGGGCTTCCGTACCCTGTACGCCGTGTGGGACGACGAGACCCACGGCTACTATGTGGACGCGGACGGCGTAACCGAGGAATTTACAAGCGAATGGCAGGCAGAGGCATACCGGCTGGAGCTGCAAGGACAGGCGGAGCAGGCGCTTTAGAGCGGGCAAAGGGGCTGATTTCCGACTTCTGCCAGAGTGAATACGGCTCAGAGGCGGATTTCAGCGACCCGGCGAAGGTCGGCGTCGCCTACACCACCGTCACCGACGACGAGATCCCCATTCAGGTGAACATTGACCTTGTGAATTATCGACTGGAGCGCTATCTGGATGACGAGCATCTGGAAACCCGGCAGTACGGCTCTTTGCAAGAGATTATTACCAACGAGCTGGAAAATCTCGATTTCAGCGATCTCATTCATGTTTCGGATGAGGATGTGGAGCAATACCGCTGGCATGAACCGGAAGAAACAGCTCCTGTCCCGCAGCGAGAACCGTTCCCGTATTCCGTAGGCGATACGGTATATTTGGAGGACGGCAAGCCCTATATCATCGGGAGCGTCGGCGTCTTTGATATTACCCTCAGCGACCCGACGCTTTTCTATCCCATCTCCCGTGCGGAGAGCAGGGGAGAGCTTCGCACAGCTCATGGAGCGGTATCCACAGCCGGAAAAAGACCGCCGCAGAGAATACGGCTGTCCCCGAAAAAGAACCAAAACCCGCTTACACCGAGGAAACCGTGGCGGTATATCCCGGTGACAAAAACAACCTCCCTATGATGTGGAGATTCGCACCCTGCGCTTTGACGAGCCGGAGCCTCCTTCTTTTGATAATGTCATGGACGTCAATCCCATTTCCATGCAGGTAGGCGGCGAGTGGCAGACCTTCCCCAACCGTGAAGCCGCCGAAAAAGCCATGTACGAGGAGTATAAGGACAATCTTCGCCGGAACGCAGAAAACTTCCGCATCACCGACGATGCCCTGGGCGTCGGCGGCGCAAAAGCAAAGTTCCGGGCAAATATGGCGGCGATCAATCTCCTGCAAGAGCTGGAGTTTGAGGGCTTGCAGGCCAGCCCGGAGCAGCAGGAAATTCTCTCCCGCTATGTGGGCTGGGGCGGGCTTGCGGACGCTTTTGATGAAAGCAAGGATAACTGGAAAGCCGAATTTGCGGAGCTGTACGCCGCGCTATCCCCGGAGGAATACGCCGCCGCCAGAGCGTCCACGCTGAACGCCCACTATACCAGCCCCACCGTTATCCGCGCCATTTACGACGCGGTGGAGAACATGGGCTTCCAGACCGGCAATATTCTGGAGCCCAGCATGGGCGTGGGCAACTTCTTCGGTATGCTGCCGGAGAGCATGAAAAGCAGCAGGCTCTACGGCGTGGAGCTGGACCATCACGGGACGTATTGCCAAGCAGCTTTACCCCCAAGGCAGATATTACCGTAGCCGGCTTTGAAACCACCGACCGGAAGGACTTCTTCGACCTCGCCGTGGGCAACGTACCGTTTGGACAGTATCAGGTCAGCGACCGGGCTTTTGACAAGCTCGGTTTTCCATCCACAACTACTTTTTCGCCAAAAGCGCTGGAGCAGGTGCGTCCTGGCGGCGTGGTGGCCTTCGTCACCTCCCGCTATACCATGGACGCCAAGGACAGCGCCGCAAGGAAGTATATTGCACAACGCGCGGACTTCCTCGGCGCGATCCGCCTGCCCAACAACGCCTTCAAAGCCAACGCCGGTACGGATGTCGTTTCGGATATTATCTTTCTCCAAAAGCGGGACAGACCCATTGAGATCGAACCCGATTGGCTACACACGGGTATCTGGCGAAACCCGGGAGCGAACGCGGACGGCTTTGCCATCAATCGGTATTTCATCGACCACCCGGAGATGATTTTAGGCAGACAGACCTCGGAAAGCACGCAGTACGGCAGGCAGGACTTTACCGTTGCGCCCATCGAGGGCGCAGACCTTGCGGAGCAGCTCAGCGGCGCAATTCGGAATATCCGTGGAACCTATGCGGAAGCGGAGCTGCCCGATCTGGGCGAGGATGAGACCATCGTGGAGACCATCCCGGCAGACCCGAATGTGCGGAACTTCTCCTACACCGTGGTGGACGGAGAGCTGTACTACCGACAGAACAGCATCATGACCAAGCCCGACTTCAACGCCACCGCAAAGGAGCGTGCCAAGGGCATGGTAGAGCTGCGGGACTGCGTGCAGAAGCTCATCTCTCAGCAGATGGACGGCTTTATTTCGGATGAAACCATCCGGCAGACGCAGGCGGAGCTGAATACCCTCTACGACGGCTTCACCGCAAAGTATGGGCTTATTAACTCCCGCGCCAACGCCCTGGCCTTTGCTGAGGACAGCTCCTACTATCTGCTCTGCTCTCTGGAGGAGCTGGACGAGGACAAAACCTCAAGCGCAAGGCGGATATGTTCACCAGGCGAACCATACGGGCGCACGAGGCCGTGACCAGCGTGGACACCGCTTCGGAGGCGCTGGCGCTGTCCATCTCCGAAAAAGCCTGCGTGGATATGGCGTATATGGCGCAGCTCACCGGCAAAAGCCAAGACGAACTGATCAACGAGCTGCACGGCGTTATCTTCCTCGATCCCGAAAAGCGCGCGGGCTGGCAGACCGCAGATGAATATCTCTCCGGCAACGTCCGGCAAAAGCTGCGGGAATCGCAGCAGGCGGCGCAGGACAGAATTTGTTTATCTGCCCAACGTGGAAGCGCTGCGACAGGCGCAGCCCAAGGGATCTGGACGCTAAGTGAAATCGAGGTGCGTCTCGGCGCAACGTGGATCGACCCCTCGTATATCCGGGAGTTCATGTGGGAGACCTTCGAGACGCCCTTCTACCAGCAGCGCATGATCGACGTGACCTATTCCGCCTTTACCGCCGAGTGGAACATCAGGAACAAGAACGCAGTCAGTTACAGCAATATTGCCGCATATATGACCTACGGCACGGAGCGCGCAAACGCCTATAAGATTCTTGAAGATACCCTGAACCTGCGCGACGTGCGCATCTACGATACCAAGTACGATGCGGACGGCAGGGAGCGGCGCGTACTCAACACCAAGGAAACCACCCTCGCCCAGCAGAAGCAGCAGGCCATCCGGGACGCTTTCCGGGACTGGATATGGCGCGACCCCGACAGGCGGCACACTCTGGTTGCAAGGTACAATGAGCTGTTCAATTCCACCAGACCCCGCGAATACGACGGCAGCCACATCACCTTTGCGGGCATGAACCCGGAGATACGGCTGCGGGAGCACCAGCTCAACGCGGTCGCCCATGTGCTCTACGGCGGCAACACCCTTCTTGCCCACGAGGTGGGCGCGGGCAAGACCTTCGAGATGGTAGCCGCTGCCATGGAATCCAAGCGGCTGGGGCTGTGCCACAAGTCCCTGTTTGTCGTTCCCAACCACCTGACGGAGCAGTGGTCGGGCGAGTTCCTGCGGCTGTATCCCTCCGCCAATATCCTCGTGGCTACGAAAAAGGACTTTGAGCCGAAGAACCGCAAGAAGTTCTGCGCCCGCATCGCCACGGGCGAATACGACGCCGTTATCATCGGCCACTCGCAGTTTGAGAAGATACCCGTCTCCATGGGCGGCAGCAGCGGCTTTTGGCGGAGCAGATCTTTGAGGTGGAGGAAGGTCTGCGGGAGCTGAAAAGCCAGCGGGCGGAGCGGTTCACCATTAAGTCTCTGGAGCGCACCAAGCGCGGCCTTGAAGCCAAGCTCAAAAAGCTCCAGGACAGCTCTCGAAAGGACGACGTTGTGACCTTTGAGCAGCTCGGTGTAGACCGTTTGTATGTGGACGAGGCACACAACTATAAAAATCTTTTTCTCTACACCAAGATGCGCAACGTGGCGGGGCTTTCCGCCACCGACGCCCAGAAGTCCTCGGATATGCTGCTCAAGTGCCGGTATATCGACGAGATCACCGACAGCCGTGGCGTAGTATTCGCCACGGGCACGCCCGTCTCAAATTCCATGACCGAATTGTATACCATGATGCGCTATCTCCAGCACGACGCCATTCGCGGAAAGGGGCTTGCCCACTTCGACTGCTGGGCTTCCACCTTCGGGGAAACGCAGACCGCCATCGAGCTGGCTCCCGAGGGTACGGGGTACCGGGCGAGGACGCGGTTTGCCAAGTTCTTTAATCTGCCTGAGCTCATGACCCTGTTCAAGGAGGCGGCGGATATCAAGACCTCAGACCAGCTTAACCTGCCTACGCCCACACCCATCTATCACAACGAGGTGGCGCAGCCCACGGAGATACAGAAGCAGATGGTGCAGGAGCTGTCCGAGCGCGCCGCAAGGGTACACGCACAGCTTGTTGACCCCGGCACGGACAATATGCTCAAGATCACCTCGGATGGGCGCAAGCTGGGGCTCGACCAGCGCATCATCAACCCCGACCTGCCGGACGACCCGAACAGCAAGGTCAATCGCTGCGTGGACAACATCCACCGCATCTGGCAGGACGGACAGGCGGACAGGCTGACCCAGCTCGTGTTCTGCGATTTGTCCACCCCGAAAACCGGCGCGACCGGAGCGAAGGCGGCAAAGACGGCGGGCGGGAACCTGGACAGCCTGGAGCTCAACGCCGTCGAGCGGCTGATCGACAAGGAAAAACCCAGACGAACCCGGCTTCACGGTATATGACGACATCCGTGAAAAGCTCGTCGCCAGAGGAATCCCCCGCGAGCAGATCGCATTCATCCATGAGGCGAACACCGAGACGCGGAAGAAGGAGCTGTTTGCAAAGGTGCGCTCCGGTCAGGTGCGTGTGCTCATGGGCAGCACCTTCAAAATGGGCGCGGGTATGAACGTGCAGGACAGGCTCGTGGCACTCCATGACCTCGACTGCCCATGGCGTCCCGGCGATCTGGAACAGCGCAGCGGGCGCATCATCCGTCAGGGCAACCGCAACAAAGAAGTGCATATCTACCGCTACGTCACGGAATCCACCTTCGACGCCTACCTTTGGCAGACGGTGGAGAATAAGCAGAAATTCATCTCCCAGATCATGACCTCAAAATCCCCTGTTCGCTCCTGCGAGGACGTGGACGAGACCGCCCTTTCCTACGCGGAGATCAAGGCGCTGTGCGCCGGAGACAAGAGAATTAAAGAGAAGATGGACTTGGATGTGGATGTTGCCCGCCTGAAGCTCATGAAGGCCAGCCACCAGAGCCAGCAGTTCCGTCTGGAGGACAATCTGCTCAGGCATTTTCCCCGAACAGATCCGGCAGAACGAGAGCTTCGTGGAGGGCTTCACCGCCGATATGCAGACGCTCGCCGGGCATCCGCACCCTGTGGACGGCTTTGCGGGCATGGAGGTCAAGGGCGACCTTCTTACCGACAAGGACAACGCAGGCGCTGCCATTCTGGAAGCCTTCAAGGACGCAAAGGGCTTGGAGCCCGTTCCCATCGGGAGCTACCGGGGCTTTGCCATGTCCCTGACCGTGGAGGACTTCGGGCGGGACTTTATTCTCACCCTCAAGGGCAAAATGAACCACCGCGTGACGCTGGGCAAGGACGCGCGGAGCAACCTCACCCGCATTGACAACGCCCTGAACGCCATGCCGGACAGATTGCAGAATGTCCGAAACACGCTGGACGCGCTCACCGCGCAGATGGAGACGGCAAAGGCGGAGCTGGGCAAGCCCTTCCCCCAGGAGGAAGAGCTGCGGACAAAATCCGCGCGGCTGGCGGAGCTGAACGCCGAGCTGAACATCGACGACCGCACGCCCATGGAGCAGATGGCGGAGGACGCGCCCGCCGTGCAGAGCGCAAAGGCGGAGCGTCCCTCCGTGCTGGCAAAGTTGAAAGCGCCGCTGTCCCAGCCCTGCGCCGAGGACAAAATCAGGCACAGGGGCAAGGAGGAACGATAAAAACCAGCGGCTCCGACGAAGAACGGATTTTGTCGGAGTCGCTTCACTACATCTCAATGAAAGGAAGGATTCACCAATATGAAGGATATTCCCGTTTACAGATTTCCCGGCGCATACGCCCGTGAAAACGGAGAGTTGGAGCTTTACCGCGCCTCCAACAAGGCGAACGCTGCCTGCAAGGAAGCCATTGAAAAGGCGATCTCAGAGCATTATTACGATAGCGTCCTGCATAAGGAAGCCGTTGCGCAGGTGGCGGAGCAGTTCGGGCATGAGCGCATTTTATATGTGCTGGCGATTACCATCCGGCAGAAGGATTGGGATGGGCGGTTCTCAGCGGACAACAAACAATGGGCAAAGACCGTTCCCGTTTCGGAGAACCCCGACGCATGGGGGACGGATCGGAACTGCTATCTGGCGGTGAACAGCCACAGTGGGCTGGTTGACCTGTTTACCAAGCTGGCGCGGGAGGACGCAAGGGCGCATGAGCGCAGGCCCTCGGTGCTCGGCAGACTGAAAAGCAGACCGCCCGAAGCGGCGGCGGAGGCAGTCAAAAAGGCAAAGAAGCCGTCCCTGTGAGCGCGCAGTTCATGCGCCGGAGCATCCGCATCTCCGTTCGCCTGACGGAGGAGGAGCACCGGCTGCTGAAGGAAAAGATGTCGCGGATCGGCGTTACCAATCAGGAGGCGTTCCTGCGGAAGATGGCGCTGGACGGGCTGGTAATCAGGCTGGATTTGCCGGAGCTGAAGCAGATGATTTCGCTCCTGCGCTACACGAGCAACAACATCAATCAGATCGCCAAACGGCTCAACGAGAGCGGCAGAGCCTACGATACCGACCTTGCGGAGATTCTGGAAAAGCAGAAGCAGCTATGGGGACTTGCCAACAAAATTCTTATGAAGCTGTCCACCATTCAGTGAGCAGGCAGAAATATACGATAAGCCCATGCTGCCGGCATCCTTGTTTTAGGGCAGATCTTTCTGTATAATGAAATCAAAAAGGACGGAAAACGACTATGAAATTCATTTTGAAACTGCTGCTTGCGCCCCTTATGCTGGTTTTGTGGATCGTGGAATGGGCGCTCACGCTGGCGCTCAAGGCTTCCGCCGTGGTCTGCGTCATCGCCTCCGCCCTGTTTCTGCTTTCAGGTGTTTTTTACTTTGTGGACGGCAACGTGCAGAACGGCTGCATCTGTCTGGGCATTGCGTTTCTGCTCTCCCCCTACGGACTGCACTATTTGGCGGTGAAGCTCACAGCGCGGTTTATCGGTATGAGAATGCTGCTCAAGGAGCGAATCTACGGATAAACGGAATATGCGTAATGTGAAAAGGCGCAGGCTCCCTCCTGCGCCTTTTTCCATGGAGGGAATATGGCGACCACACGAATCATACCCATGCACTTAAATAAGGGCAAGACGCTGGCGCAGTGCCTTGCCGACCGGACGGAGTACGGCATGAACCCGGATAAGACTGAGGGCGGTGCGCTGATCTCCGCGTTCGCCTGCGAGCCGGAAACCGCCGTTTCCGAATTTGCCCTGTCCAAGCGGGAGTACCGGGAGCTAACCGGACGGGTGCAGGAAAGCGACGTCATCGCCTATCAGGTACGGCAGTCCTTTAAGCCGGGAGAAGTCTCGCCGGAGGAGGCGAACCGTATCGGCTATGAATTTGCGGAACGCTTTCTGAAAGGCAATCACGCCTTTATCGTATGCACTCATACGGACAAAAAGCACATTCATAACCACATCTACTGGAACTCCACGGCGCTGGACTGTACGCGGAAGTTCAAGAACTTCATAGGCAGCTACCGCGCCGTCCGCAGGCTGTCCGACCTGATCTGCGCCGAGCGCCGGCTGTCCGTGGTGGAGAATCCGCAGAAACACGGGCTGAGCTACAACAAATGGCGCGGCGGTCACGACAAGCTCTCCAACCGGGATCTTCTGCGCATGGCGATAGACGCGGCGCTTGAAAAGCAGCCAAAGGACTTCGACGCGCTGCTGGCGCTTTTGAAGGCTTCCGGCTATTCCGTCGCCCGCAAGGGCAGGCTGTCGCTGCGGCACGAAAACCAGAAACAGAGCATCCGCCTGGAGTCCCTGGGCGAGGGATATTCCGAGCAGGAGCTGCGCGCCGTCCTTGCGGGAGGCAAAGAGCACAAGCCCTTCGTCAGGAGGAAATACTCGAAGCGCAAAGAGCGCGCCACGCTTATCTCCGAGATTGAAGCAAAGCTCAACGCAGGAAAAGGCTACCGCTACGATCAGGCGATGGAGGTGATAAAGCTCAAGCAGATGGCAAAGACGCTGGTGTATCTGGAGGAAAAGGGCTTTGCCGATTTCGCCGCGCTTGCCGATGCCGCCGCCGATGCGGAGAAGCGGTTCTATGATTTGAAAGCGGCCATAAAGGCGGCGGAAGCGCGTATGAGCGAGATACAGACCCCTGCGGACGCACATCATGAACTATTCCAGAACCCGCAGCGTTTACACCGGCTACCGCAAGGCGGGGTACTCGAAAAAATACCTTGCGGAACATGAGGGGGATATCCTCATCCACAAGGCGGCAAAGAAAGCTTTTGATGCGTTTGGCCTGAAAAAGCTGCCCACGGTCAGGAGCCTGAACGAAGAATTTGCAAGGCTCTGATGGCAGAGAAAAAGGCGGACTACGCCGAGTACCACCGGGCGCAGGAGCAGATGCGGGAGCTGCTGATCCACAAGGCCAACGCCGCCTATCTGCTGGGGCTGAACGAACAGAACCGGCAGACCACCGAGCGGCAGCGCGAGGAAAAATAGCGATGGCACATCGCGCAGCCACAGATGAACGGACTGTTGACCGTGGATAATCAATTTCAAGGAATTAGAGGAAAAACGACTAAAGGCGAGATCACAACTTATGTTGAGAAGAAAACGCTGGGGCTGTTTTGGACGCGCGTTGATATTGGACAGCCCAATAAGCAATGGGTCGATGTTGTATATGATTATTTATACGACGGAACCCATACATTCCAGTTAAGCAATCACGGGACATATCGCATCACGGTTGTTTATGTGATTTCTGGTTCGGGAGGCGCTGCTGATACCATCACGCAGACCATGACAAAGACATATTAAAGACATCACCAAACATCCGCGCAGGAAGGGGATGGTGCTTATTTGGATTCTTTAATTGAATAATGCAGACAAATGAGAATGCCTGCTTCACGACAGAAACTGTTTGCTATCTGAAAGGAGAAACATCATGAAAAAACTAATCTCAACAATACTAACACTGGCATTGATTTTTGCTGTAAACACAACGGCATTTGCCTCCGAAGCGAACAAGACATTGCCTGCAGCCGAATCGGTAGAAACCACAGAAGTATTCTTTGGTAACACCGACGCTGTACGTATCGGTTCTTCCGAAGAAACGCGGTCAACATCCTTGCCGACAAGTTATTGGAGTCTGGCACAGAAAAAGCTATACGGCAGATCTACAAGTCGTTGAAAGCACTGGTTGTATACGAACTATTATTACCATCCCAATGGTGACGGCAAAATATACGTTGATTACAGTGTTAGAGCCGACACAAGCACTACAACATTTTACATTGGTTTATATGACTTGACCCAAGACAAATTGGTTGTAGAATTCACAGTTAATGACGTTAGAACAAGCGGAAAGACTGGGAGTATGAACTTTTACAACCTCGTTCAATCGCACAACTATGCTGTCTGTTTTCGCCCTCATCCATCTTCACTAAATGGAAGTGCTGTAATCAAACATTAACCGTAAAAAAGAAAGGAGACCACACCATGAAAAAACGTATACTTTCTTTACTCCTTGCGCTCGTTCTCGTTATGCAATTTGGTATTGTTGCGTTTGCCGAGGAAAGTAATCGCGAGACATCAGCTGATTATTATTCAGAGCAGGAAACCAAAACTGGCAAGGAAGCACTTTCTGTAATTGACATTGAGAGAGTTGCAAAACACTATGCTGACGTTCAAGAAAAAACGGATATGAAGTTGTATCCGCAACCAAACAGACAGTATATGTTATCGACACTCTGAATGACAGAGGCGAAGTCTATAATAGTAGGCTAATGATAGTAACCGAAGCTTTACAGTATAAATCTGATCTTAAACTGAAAGGAAACACATGGGTTGGTGAGGATGGAGAAACTCATCAGGGCGGAAAGCTGTCCATTTTCCTTGTAGTTTATAAAGATTCAAGTCGAAACTATTACGCCTATGGAACCGCAGATTGGGAAAACGGTGTATACTCTGGAGGCATAAACGGTCCTGCTGCTGGATATGATTTTCTTGCTATTACATGGGGCGGCGGTGGTGAACTCAAAAACACCGACAGAAGCATATCCGGAGCATATCAATATAATCAAGGGAATATCTCGTTTAGTAGGGCACAGTCGGATACTTATTGCGGATATTGTTGGCAATTCAACGAAACTAAAGGGGCATATTTTGCCGACTATATTGACTGTTATGCAAAGCTTCAAAAGACATACAGTACCTATAAAGGGAAAAGAAACAAACATTCGATTAACTTATATCCACACTTATCAATCAACAGTAGGCAGTATTTCCTTCCAAGGTGGTTCCAGCGGTGTAGCTGCGGGAGTTAGTCTTTCACGCTGTGACAAACAATGGCAAATTGAGATTGATGTACCAGGGATCTATTATTAACCACAAATGTTTGTGGGGCTATGGAATCAATTTCCATAGCTCCACAAGAAAGAAGCTTTACAGGTAAGTGAGAATATGAATAAGAAGAACCGGAGCATTATAAGAGCTATTATAATTACTCTATCAGTGTTTGCTGTGATAATAGTATCGTTGTCTTTTTGCTTGATGAAGCATCTTATGGGTGTTTCAAAAAGAAAAGACCGAAGCAGAGGCGCGTGCGTTTCATAATATTGATGAAAGCTGGCAAAGCATTCAAGCCACGAATGATGATGTCTCGGCCATGCTGTTTTTTCCTGCCGACAGAAGCAGTCATTTCTATTCGATTTACTGCAAGCACAAAGGATTATCAAAAGGGTTTTTTTCAGGATTGGCGGTACGATAAGCGAAATAAGCAGCGAATGTGTGCAATTCGTTTTTGAAGATAATAATAGCCAAATTTATGCCTCCATGAACAAACAGAAAATCTGCAAGGCAGAGATAGACGATGGCGATCATGTGAATACTATATCGCTGAATGAGGATGATCCGTTTATACTTGTCTTCCCATCAAACGCAGGAAATGTAACCTTATATAATACATACGGGGAAGTCGTTGCCCCTAGGAAAAGATATGTGCCATAATAAAAAGTATAAAAAGCATTAACAGTGGTATAATCCTTCGGTTGCTATTTGGAGCATACTGTATAGCGTTATTTCTTGTACTCTTCGTGAGAAAAAGATTTAATATTGGTGATGAGCCATACTGGGAACAGGTGAAAATGAGCATAAATCTCGTTCCTTTCAGAACAATTTACGGCAGCGTCTATATAATTGTTCATAGAACAAATCCGTATCTGATACCTCATGAGATTATCAGTCTTTTGGGGAACTTCGCTTTATTCATGCCGTTTGGTTATTTCATTCCGAGACTGTTTGAGAAATACAGGGTGTTCATCAAGTTTATCTTGTTTACTTTTTGTGGTTCTGCTATCCATTGAGACAATTCAAGTTCTAACAATAAGAGGCTGTTTTGACGTGGATGACATCATATTAAACCTCGCGGGAGCTGTCATCGGCTTTTTTATAGCAAGAATAGCGATGTCTTGGAACGGAGTGATGCTGCAAGTTGACAACTTGCAGCATCACTCCGTTTATTATTACTGCCTCGGTTTTACTGTCTTTTAACGGCACCAACCAGTTTCATTATAAAGTCCATGTCATAGTCCCCATAAACGGTAAGATGGAAAGCATATTCATCTTGCAGCCATATACCAACCGTACAATCATCAGATTTATAAACCGAAATATTCATGTCTGACAGAGTGATCTCGGAGAGTTCCCCATTTTCGTTATCAAGGAAAATGGAGTGATCCTCGGTTATGCTCTGCGTCAAAACAATCTGATCGCCTTTCTCATTTTGATAACACACTATACACCTTGCATCACTTTCTTTTCTGCCTATTTCAGCAAACCCATCGGGCAATTCGGTAATACCGTATTGATCTGAGATGTTATTGCTTCCAACACCACCCGTAAAAAGACGAATACAATTATCGTAGGTTTCTTTGATGAATCCTACAACTGCCGCCCGCACCGATGGTATGCTGCAAGCTGTCAGCGTGATTATCAAAAGCGAAGCCATGATTACAGCTATTCTTTTCGGCACCGTGCTTGTCATTCTCCAAAATCTGCTTTGCTCTGCCTTTGTGAGCTTATCCATCTTGCGGAGAAAGTCATCCGAAAATGTATGCGGATTCTTTGCCTCGTGTAAAATGGCATCAGAAAGCTCGCTTGAAACGGCTTCACGGAGCGCCCTGTTAAAATTATTCTCTGCTATCATTGCTTTCTCCTCCAAATAACTGCGCATAAAGCAGCTTCTTGCCTCGCACAAGCCTTTGCTTTACATTTGCTTTACAGTAGAAACCTTGCAATTCAACATCTTTGCTACCTCCGGTATGGATAAATCCATCACAAAATGATAATACATAACTTCTTTGTAAATATCTTTCATAGATACGATTGCCGACAGGATCCGCTCATATTCAATGTTGTTGCAGATCTTTTCAACAAAGGCATCGTTCGTTAATACAATCGTGTCGGGAGTATTGGCTTCGATTTCAGCGTCCGCACTTATCCGCTCCCATCGATGCTTGCGCAAATGATCCAATGCAGTATGTTTTGTAGCGGTCAGCAGATAGTTCCTTAAATCGGTATCATTCTTTATCCTGCTGATCCTTGCCATGTGCTTTTTTCGCAATTTTGAGGAAGACATCATGAACAATATCTTCAGCGTCGGAATCGTTTCCAAGCACGGATCGTGCCATGAAAAACATCGGATCCCTGTATTCTATGTATATCTTTTCAAATAGACGGCGATGTGATTCGTCATCTATGAAGCTCATGTAAAGTGCGAGCATAAGATCTCCTTTCAGTCCCGCTATGAGCTTTCAACATATAAACGTTTGAAAGCTCAAAACAGGTTACAAATTAGCGTTCAAGTATTTTGTTGGTAAAGGCTTCCCACTTATACCATCTTTCCGTCTGCTGCAACAGATATTCTTTTCCCTGTTCGGTTGTCCTGTAAAACTTGCGTTCTCTGCCGGACAAAGAAGCGGTTCTCGATGACAAAAACCTCTATCCTCCATTGCCGCCAACAAGGGATATAAAGTGCCGGTTTTTAATTCAAACTCATCCTCGGCGCAGTTTTCAGCAAATCTTTTAATGATCTGAAAACCGTACATTTCTTCCTTGCTCAAAAGATGCAGGATCAGGAAATCAAATCGTCCTTTCATAGAGGGCTCCTTTGCTTTTTACAGTAGATTAACTATAGTAGCGATTATACTATAAATAGCTCTGTATTTCAACTCGGGAAAAATCTCTGCATGAGTTGTAACCTGTTTGTGGCTGTGACGCGTTTGCATTATATAACTGCTTTGAAAAGGGATGAATGTAAATGAGGATAAAGCATTGGACACAGATAGCAGGAGGGGGGGCAGAAACGGTTTTATTGATAATAGGCCTTATATTGAAACCGTTTCTGCCTTGGAAAAGTATGTAACGCTTGACGATAGCGAGAGATCGGTAATAGCCGAGGCTGCCGACAGATTCCCCATGCGGATCACTCCGTATTACTTATCGCTGATTGATCCGAATGACCCAAACGACCCGATAAGAAGGATGTGTATTCCGTCTGCGGCCGAGTTGGACGCCTCCGGCTCCTATGATACAAGCGGTGAGAACGACAATACCGTCAGAGACGGCATTCAGCATAAGTACAAGCAGACTGCGCTTGTTCTTTCCACGAATGTCTGCGCCGCATATTGCAGGCATTGCTTCCGCAAACGGATGGTTGGCGCGTCTGAGACAGAACTCAACAAGCAGGTCAGTCAAACCGTCGAATATGTCCGCGCACACCCGGAAATAACCAACGTTCTGCTGTCGGGCGGTGACGCGCTGATGAATCCGAATCGTATCATACGGCGCTATTTGGAAGAATTATGCGAGATTAAAACGCTTGATCTTATCCGGCTCGGTTCTCGTGTTCCGGTGGTGCTGCCAAAGCGTATTTATGATGACAACGAACTGTTTGATATTTTTGTCCGCTGCACCATCAAGAAAACGGTCTATGTTGTAACGCAGTTTAACCATCCTCGTGAAGTGACAAAAGATGCCGCGCTTGCAGTCAAGACGCTTCGAGAGGCAGGAGTGCATCTGCGAAATCAAACGGTTCTGCTGCGTGGCGTCAATGATGATGTGGCGGTATTGGGAACGCTGCTTCGCAAACTTACAGCAATAGGTGTTGATCCTTATTATATTTTTCAATGCAGACCGGTCAAAGGCATCAGAAAAATGTTTCAAGTTCCGCTCACGGAGGCTGTGCAGATTGTTGACAGAGCAAAAATGTGCAGAACGGCATAGGAAAGTCCGTTAGGTTTGTTATGAGCCATCCAAGAGGAAAATTGAAATCCTCGGCAAGGCAGCCGACGATGCTCTGCTTTTCAAGTTCCATCAGGCAAAATGCACGGAAGATGCTGCAAGGATATTCTGCGTGAAAGTAAAGCCGGATACGATATGGCTTGATGCAGATTTAAGGGGTGATGCTGAATAAAAAATATTTTTGAAAATCTTGTAACCTGTTTGCCGCCGTTATGCGTTTATACAGTAGAGGGGTCTTTGAATAGGCGCAAATGCTCCTGAAGGAAATGATGCAACCTGTTTATCGGGGGGTATCGTTGTAATAAATACAAGGACTACGGTTGATTAGGAAGGTGATGCCGCTATGATTGAGCTTCTCGAAAGCAATACGGTTACTCGAAACAAGAATGAACAGAAACGGAGGTCATAGAAATGAAAAAACTATTTCTGTATTGTTGGCAATTATGATGATAATGCTTTCATTACTTCCCACAATGGTGCTTGCCGAGGAAAGAGACAAGACCTATGATGTTACGTTGGGAGAAATCCAACAAGAGCTTATTGACTATGCTTCTATTGCGGGTTCAAAAATTGTACCCGGTACAGATTCGTACTATGACTATGTTGTAAACCAGCTTTTGAATCATTCCGATCAAAAACTGTGCGAGCATCCACATTACGATTTGATCCATGCTTACATGGCAGAATATAAAGTTACCTATGAAGACTATTTGTTCTGCCGGGAAGCAGATGATAGTTACAAGGAAGACATTATCAATGCAATCACTCGTTCAAATGACTGTGTAAGGGCTAACGTCGGCAACGACGAAGTCACTTTTGAACTTTCAACTTCATTTTTGTCGAAAACGATTTCTGATATTATTCGCGAGAATGAAGAAAAAGAAGTGTTGAGCAAGATCTATGGAGAACCGATGAAGGTTTCGGGATATTCTGGCTCTCAGGCTGCATCCTATGCAAAACAATATGCTGATAGTTACAATTCGGCATATCCCCATTATTCGGCAGATTGTGCAAACTTCGTTTCGCAGTGTGTTTATTGGGGTGGGCTTAGTATGAACGGATCAAGCGTAAATGTCGGAATACATGATTCAACCACAAATTGGTATTGCATTTATATCAATACAATATTGTGGGTTCGCAGATATGCAGTAACTACATCTTGATTCGCGTTTCTGATTTTAATGCCTATTTCAGTAGCATTGGGACAAAAACAACGAAGACGACAATATCAGCGCTTGTAAGTTCCTGTGCCGTAGGCGATCCGGTTCAGCTCGCAGATAAGACGACCGGGACGGCTTACCACACTATCATTATATCCGAGAAGGATTCATCGACAGCTTATTTCTGCGGACATACAAACAGCAGAAATAATGTGAACGTGTACGACTACTTAAATCAAAACCAGGATAAATTCATCCTGTTTGATATTACCTGACAACAAGGAGGATTATTCAAATGAAGGTCAAGAAATACTTATCTCTACTTCTTGCGGTCGTGATGATCGCCAGCGTTTTTTCCACAACCGCTTTCGCGTCCGAATCCGAACTCCCAGTCAACGAAGTGATCATTGGCGGAGATAGCTTGGAGTATCGGGCGCCTAATCCGCCAACATTGTTCTACAATCTGGGCGGGAGCGGGCAATACACGGCAACACTGATCGACTTGGCTGCTAATAGAGGGAGCTATACGAAGTACTATTTTGCCACAAGCACGGGCGAAATATACCTTAAGTTCGATTTGGAACGCTCAGGTACAACAACGAACAAAAATAGAGAACTGATCATTTATGTATATGAAAAGAAAACCGCGAGCGATACAGGCACTCTGGTTACCGCCGCAACGATTAACTTTACAACCGCAGAGTATACGACACAGCTTAAGTGTTATAATCTCGATACCAACAAGTTTTACTACTTTAGGTTCTTTAACAATTCGAACTCAAATCCTGCGAGTAGTATGGATATTAGTGGTTCCATCATTATTGATGATACCTATGTTTAATCTTTGATTGTTTCATGATGACATTGGCGGCAATCGCTAATGCCGCCAATGTCACCTTAAAGGAGTATATTATGATTGGTTGGCTAAGATTCCAAATGAACGATGCTTCCGTTTGGGGATACTTTCTGCAAGCATTGCCCATTAGTTTGATTGCGGGAATTGTTTATGCTGTAGTAAGATTCATTAAAGGGAAACGCAAGGATCGTCCGATACGATTGTTGAATGAAACTATAAAGTTTCTTTTTGTCTGTTATTTAACGGGTTTGATAAGTCTTGTTGTTCTGCCG
>VOFG01004303.1_pt1 | contig 19027 bp, 27 predicted proteins | sample 5384171 | NCBI WGS metagenome assembly VOFG01 (sample SAMN12384726, study PRJNA508395) | human gut metagenome | isolation source: healthy gut F | host: Homo sapiens
ACTGACAGAGGAAGCCTTTGAACGATACCCGATGTCCCTGCCCCTGTCAGGATCGTTCTATGAACGTGATATACCGTATACCTATCAGAGTATCTGGAACACATCGATCAGACAGAACAGTTCGCGGCAGTGCACCCGCGCTGCCGCTGGAACTGACCGCCGACAGCACCTTCCGCAATTTGCAGATCGTCATGCACGAGGGGCTGTGGGCCCATGGTGTCCAAGGAAAATCACCCGCCATACATTTTTGTCATCCGTCACGCCAAGCTTCGTAGTGCTATTGAGAGCTTTGAGCCGCCGCTGGTGGAGGAGTGACAGCCCGCGCGGTCAGTAAGCACCGGCGTGTTTGTGGTCAAAATTATGGTCAAATCCCCGTTCTGGCGCAGAAGAAAATCCCTGTAACCGGCATGGTTACAGGGCTTTTCACTGGCGCAGTGGAGGGATTCGAACCCTCGTGCCGCTTTTGACGACAACACGATTTCCAGTCGTGCTCGTTATGACCTCTTCGATACCACTGCATATTCGATTCGCTGACAAACAGCATGGACTATTATACCAAAAATACCAGGTTTGTCAAGATGGAATTTTCGGGGTGAGTTGTGGAATTGACAGCAAATATCTAAGTTAACATAATGTGAAATTTTGAACAATGGGCGGGCAGATGGTTTACATAACCATGCCCGCCCGCGCGCGATCAGCCGTGTGCGATTATTGCCTGGAGCAGACCTCGTCCACGGCCTCGTCCAAAGCGCAGGACAGGCGGTGCAGGGCTTTGCCCGCCTGCGTTTTGCTGAACTTGGGCGAGGGGCGAAGGGCGTTGTCCAGCAGGACGCCGACAGCCATGCCGGCGACCATTCCGAGGAAATAAATGTTTGCCTGTTTTTTTTCGTTGCATTTTTATCCTTTATCGGCCTGTGACAGTATGCCCGCCAGAGGTGAAAAAATGCGAAAAAACGGCGGTGTTTCTTGCCAAGCGGGCCGCGCCAGCGTATAATATGAGACAATCGAATAAATATGGCGCTTCGCTTGTCCGCCGGATGAGCGGCGCACCTGTATGGGAGCGCAAAGGTAAAAAAGGAGAACATGATGTTTGATTTGGAATTGCAGCGGCGTATCCGCGAGAAAAACACCGTTGGCGCTGACGCTGGCACCCGAGGCGGAGAAGCTCAGTGAGAAGATATTGAAAAATTTCATCGACATGTTCGGCGACACGCCTATGGCGCAGGCGGAAGCCCTGCGCTACCACGGCACCACGCTGCTGGACGCGGCGGAGGGTCGGCTGCCCGCCGTGGTCATACAGGGCGGCGCGTACCTGAGTCCCGGGGCATGATGGGCGCGGACGTGCTGGCCAATCTGATCTCCGCGGCCCACGCCAAGGCTGTATGTGATACTGGACATGGAGGCGGCGGCGCCCGGCTGCTGGGCGGCATACGGCGCGGACGCCGTCACCGTGTCGCCCCTACGGCGGCAGCGCCTGCCTGGAAGCGGGGGGGATGCTGCCCATCGCGGCGGTGCGCACCGGCGGGCAGGTGCAGACGCTGATGGCGGGCGACCGGGCGCTGTGGCTGTCCGTGGCGGAGCAGATGGCGCGCCGGGGCGCGGCGCTGTCGGTGTCCACGGGGTACAGTCTGGATGTGAGGGACGTGCGGAGAGTATGCTCCGGGGGCGTTTTTTGCTGTTGGAGGACTGTGACGGCGAGAATGCGCTGCCGGCCTTTGACGATATGGGTCACGGGGCGCTGCTGACGGGACAGCCGCTCTGCAATACGAGCCCGACCCCGCCGCCGCCATAGAGCGGGCGGTGAAGGAGCGTTGAAGCAGTGGGTGACAGTGGTATGACGCGACTGCATCTGATCCGCCACGCGGAGGCGGAGGGCAACCTGTACCGCATTGCACACGGGCACTGCAACGGGCTGATCACCAACTACCGGGGCTATCAGCAGATCGACGCTCTGCGGGAGAGGTTCCGGAAGGTGGACATCGACGCGGTGTACAGCAGCGACCTGTACCGGACGCAGATCACCGCACGGGCCATCTGGCTGCCCAAGGCCCTGCCGCTGCAGCTGGAGCCGGCCTTCCGGGAGATCTGCATGGGGGAGTGGGAGGACCACACCTGGCATGAGCTGAACGTGAAGTACCCGGAGGAGATGTACAACTTCAACCGGCCGGGCCGACCTGTGGCGCGTGCCGGTGCGGAGACGGCGCAGCAGGTGGTGGATCGGTTCATCCCGGCGCTGGAGCGCGTGGCCCGGAGCCCATGAGGGCGGCACCGCAGCGGTATTTTCCCATGGGATGGCGCTGCGGACCGTGCTGGGCGTCCTGCAGGGACAGACGCTGGCGCAGGTGGGGCAGACGCCCCACGGGGACAACACCGCCGTGTCGCTGCTGGAATGGGAGAACGGGACGTTCCGGGTGGTATACCGGGACGACAACAGCCATCTGACGGAACGGGGACTGTCCACCTTTGCCAGGCAGAGCTGGTGGAAGGAGAAGAACATGGTGGAGTCCGGCGAGGGCTACGGCCCGCTGCCGGAGGAGAGGCGGGCGGTATGGCACATCCCGGCGGGCAGCGAGGCCACCGGCGTGTGGTACGGCGAGGCGCTGATCGGAGCCTTCAGCCTGTCCTGGACGAGGGGGACGCCCTGCGGCTGAGCTGGTACGGCCTGACTCCGCAATGGCGAGGGAAGGGCCTGGGTATCCCACCCATGGGGGCAGGCTGTTGACGCCGCCTGCGGCGGGGGAGGGATATCCTGCGGGTGGACTGCCCGGACAAGGGGCTGCGGCTGTTCTTCGCGCGGCTGGGCTTTGTGCCCACGGCGGGGGGATACCATGGAGAAAGATGTGCGGCGTATTATGCCGCCGGTACCGGCGGCGTGGCAGTAACGGCGGGGGATTTTTGCGTCAATACTTCGCGGCGGGGGGAGGGTTTCGCCGCCCCAGCGGTGAGCAGCTTTCTTCATCGTTGAAAGAAAGCTACAAAGAAAGCCGCTTGAAACTACGTTTCAAGACTTCCTTGGCGCGGGGACAAGCAGGTGTTGCGCCTGCGGGCGCGGGATGGGGAGTTTCGTGCCCCGGCACGAGTAACTTTCTTTTTTTGTAAAAAGAAAGTTACCAAAGAAAACCACTTAAACCTACGGTTTAAGGGTATTTTGGCGGGCGGGTTTCGCCGCCGCGGCGGCGAAGTCGGTTTCCCTGACGGGGAGGCGGCCTCGGCGGCCACATTTCTTTCTGCGAAGAAAGAAATGTGGGAAAGAAAGTCGCTTAGACCTACGGTCTAAGGCCGGTTTTTGGCGCGCTATGGGTCATGCAAAATTGGCGGTGTGTACTCGCGCATGAAGTGCGGCGGGTAACATTGTCGGTTCAGGGGACTGCTTGTACCGCTTGCGCCGCTGCCGCTGACAGCAGTGAGGGTAGGGGCTGGTGCGCTGGTCGAGTGGCGATTATCAAATCGCGCCCATTGCGGCGCGAAGCACCGCAATGGGTAGGTGGCGGCTAACGCCGCCGGGGTATGGGGTACCTGTCTCCCTGCGGGTCGGTCGGTCCACGGGTCTGACACGCCACCGGCGTGTCATTCAACACCGCGAACCCCTCAAGGGGAAGGCTTGGGCTTGTGCGGCCTGGGCACCCGTCTCCCTGTGACTCATCAGGGGGGAAGGCTGACGCCTGCGGACGGGAGGGGGGACGAAGATAGGATGGAAGTTGGGGTGAAAAACACATGGAAAAAAGGAATGGAATTTCTGCCGGTGAGCCGGGAGGAGATGATCGACCGGGGCTGGTATTACTATGACTTTCTGGTGGTGACGGCGGACGGGTATATCGACCACCCCAGCTTCGGCACCACACTGATCGCGCGGCTGCTGGAGAGCAGGGGCTATCGGGTGGCGATACTGCCCCAGCCGGACTGGCACTCGGCGGAGGACTTCCGGGCCATGGGCAAGCCCCGGTACGGGGTGCTGATCGGCGGGGGGAACCTGGACTCGATGGTGGCACTACACGGTGGCCAAGCGCCGCCGCACCCGCGACCTGTACAGCGAGGGCGGGAGATGGGCAAGCGGCCTGACCGGCCCACTATCGTGTACGCCAACCGGGCGCGGGAGGCGGCCGGATGTGCCTATCGTTATCGGCGGGCTGGAGCATCGCTGCGGCGGTTCGCCCACTACGACTACTGGGACGACAAGGTGCGGCGGAGCATCCTGTTCGACGCGCCGGCGGACCTGCTGGTATACGGCATGGGCGAGAGCGCCACGGCGGAGATCGCCCGGCGTCTGGCGCGGAAGGCATCGCCGTCGGAGCTGACGGATATACCGGGGACGGCGTACATCACCGACCAGGTGGGTGAGCTGAAGTTCCACAGGGCGGACTGCGCCGGGATACGAGGCGGTATGCGCGGACAAGGCGGCCTATGCCCGGGCGACGAAGATCGAATACGACGAGAACGATCCCATCCGGGGCCGGGGGGTGGTGCAGCCCTGTGAGGGACGGTTCCTGGTGGTGAACCCCCGGCGCGGCCGCTGCGGCGGGAGGAGCTGGACGCCCTGTACGCCCCTGCCCTACACCCGCGCAGGTGCATCCCATGTACAAGACGGCATACCGGCCATCGAGGAGGTACAGTTTTCCATCACCCACAACCGGGGATGCTTCGGCGGGTGCAACTTCTGTGCGCTGGCCTTCCACCAGGGGCGGATGGTCACCAGCCGGTCCATCGAGTCGGTGCTGGAGGAGGCGGAGCTGCTGACCCGCGAGCCGGGGTTCAAGGGGTACATCCACGATGGGCGGCGCCAAGCGCCAACTTCCGCCACACCAGCTGCCAGAAGCAGAAGCGGTGCGGTATGTGCAAGAACCGCAGCTGTCTGGCGCCGGAGCCGTGCCCCAATCTGGACGCGGACCACTCGGAGTACACGGAGCTGCTGCGGCGGATGCGGGAGATACCGGGGATCAAGCGGGTGTTCGTGCGGAGCGGCATCCGGTACGACTATATGCTGCAGGACAAGGACAGGTCATTCTTTAAGGAGCTGGTGAAGTACCATATCTCGGGACAGCTGAAGGTGGCGCCGGAGCACTGCGTCAGCTCGGTGCTGGACTACATGGGAAAGCCGCACTTTGACGTGTTTCTGAAGTTCTGGCGGCAGTACCAGAAGCTGAATGAGGAGGGGGCACGGAGCAGTATCTGGTGCCGTATCTGATGTCCAGCCACCCCGGGATGTACCCTCAGCGACGCGGTGGAGCTGGCGGAGTTCCTGCACAAAAAACGGCAGGACGCCCGGAGCAGGTGCAGGATTTCTATCCCACGCCCGGCACGCTGTCCACCTGTATGTATTACACGGGCATCGATCCGCGGGATATGTCGGAGGTGTATGTGGCCAGGGATCCCAAGGAGAAGGCCATGCAGCGGGCGCTTTGCAGTGGTCGCGGCCGGAGAAGCGGGCGCTGGTGGTGGAGGCCCTGGAGGAGACGGGCCGCACCGATCTCATCGGTTATGACGAGAAGAAGTGCCTGATCCGTCCCCGTAAGGGCCCTACGGCCAGCCTTCGGCAAAGCCTGAAAACCGGAGAAGCCGGAGCGCCAGCCCCGCCGGAAAAAGGAGGCATCCGCAACCGGGGACGGCGCGGTACGCCCACGGCGAAGCAGCTGGTGCAGAAGGGCAAGATGTCGCCCCGGAAAAGGCGGCCTTCGCCAAAAACGAAACGGGAAATAACGACGACAGAGCGCCCCGCGCTGCCGCATGGCGGGGCCGGGGGCGGCTCTTTGAAAAAGAAGTGGGACGTCAGAAAGGGGGATGATAAAACTTTTGTCGGATTTTATGGAATGTTGGACGCTTGCGACGAAAAAAACTTGTGCTGTAGTGGTTTCTAATATAATAAAAAGGAAGTGTCAAGATGCTGATATCGGGTGTTAAGATTTTGCCAAAATCAGGACATTCGATGGAAGCGCCGTGCCGCTTCTGCCGTACATGAAACGACACGGCACAAAAATTTTACCGGATGTAAAAGGTGAAAGACGAATGGAAAAAAAGAGGAAAATCAGGTTCATCGTGGTGTGGCTGCTGATCACCGCGGCGTTCCTGGCCGGCTCTCTGCTTGTTCCCGGACACGGGAAGTCGGAGTCGGTGCAGGAGGCCATGCGTGACGCAGTGCTCCACGGGACGAACCGCATCAGCCTGTTCGGGCTGAAGGACGTGAACCCGGCGTACATATCGTCGCTGGTGGTGGTGGGAGCGATCCTGCTGGCAGCGCTGCTGCTGCGGATCTTTGTCATCCCCCGGTTCAAGATGGTGCCCGGAAAGCTGCAGATGGCGCTGGAGACGGCGGTAGGACTGTTCGACGGGATGGCCAAGGGCAACAGCCCGCATCGCAACAAGTTCCTGGGCGCCTACATCTTCGGCGCAGGCGTGTACATTTTCATCGGCACGCTGTTTGAGCTGTTCGGCTTCCAGGCCATCACCACCAACGGGCACACCATCGCGCTGCCCGCCCCGCTGTCGGACGTGAACGCGGCCATCTCACTGGGCTGCCTGTCCTATGGCGTCATTCTGGTAGGCGGCATCATCGCCAACGGTGCAAAGGGTGCGGGCAAGGCGCTGAAGGATTTCTCCCTGCCCATCTCCATGAGCTTCCGTATGTTTGGCGCACTGCTCAGCGGCCTGTTGGTAACGGAGCTGGTGTACTACTACGTGTCCCTGAGCTTCGTTGTGCCGGTGGTGGTGGGCGTGCTGTTCACGCTGCTCCACGCGCTGATCCAGGCCTACGTGCTGACCACGCTGACCTCCATGTTCTACGGAGAGACTACGGAAAAGCACGCACCCAAGCCCAAGAAAAACAAAAAAATCAAAGCTGAAACTGTAAATAACTGACGGAGGAAAGAGAAACCATGAAAAAGCTGTTCAATAAGAAGGCCTTTGCCCTGCTGCTGTGCCTGGTGCTGGCACTGACCGCCCTGCTCACCGTGACCGCGTTCGCCGATACCGCACCTGCCGACGGCACCGCCGCCCAGACCGAGGAAGCGGCCGACAGCGGCGTGAGCGCCAAGGCCATCGCTTCCGGTGTTGCCATCGGTGTGGCTGCCGCCGGTGGCGGCGCCATCGGTATGGGTATGGCTATCGCCAAGTCCGCCGAGGGTATCGCCCGTCAGCCGGAGGCCGAGGGTAAGATCCGCACCACCATGATGCTGGGTCTGGTGTTCCTGGAAACCGCTATCATCTATGCCCTGCTGGTGGTCATCCTGATCATCTTCGTGCTGTAAGAAACGGGGAGAGACGCTATGAATGAACATCCCTCTGAATATTGATTGGCAGCAGATATTGCTGCACTTCTTCAACTTCTCTATCCTGGTGGGCGGTCTGTATCTGCTGCTGTTCAAGCCGGTGAAGAGCTTCATGGGCCAAGCGCGAGAAGCACTATGCACGACATGGAGAGCGCCGCCCAGGAGCGGGAGAAGCGCACACCGAGCCGATCTGAAGGCCGCCATGCGCCGCGCGAGGCGGAGTTCGACGCCGCGCTGGAGGAGAAGCGCCATGCCGCCGCCGCCAAGGAGGCGGATGAGCTTTGCTCAGCAGCAGCGTGACGCGGCCAGGGTGCAGGCGGACAAGATCCTGTCCGATGCCAAGGACGCCGCGGAGAGAGCGAGCGCCAGAAGATCGTGGCCGAGGCCAACCGCGAGGCGGTGGCTATTGCCGAGGACGCCATGGAGAAGATGCTGGCCGCCCAGACGGCGGCCAGGCCTATGACGCCTTCGTGAATGCCGCGAAGGAGGAACAGAATGAACACTGATGCACGCCTGACGGCGAAACTGTTCAGCGCTTGTCCGCCGGACAGCGCACAGAAGGAGAAGCTGGAGGATGTGCTGTCGAAGAAGTACGGCAAGGCCGTCGATCTGGTCTGGCAGGAGGACCGCACCGCAGGGCGGCTTCCGCATTGAGCTGGGCAGCGAGGTCATCGACTGGACGGCGGAGGGTCGCCTGAGCCAGCTGAAGGAAAAGCTGGTGGAGCTGAAGCCCGGCGCCGGTTCCGTGATCCCCCTGATCCGGGACGCGGTGCGAGCTGGGTGCCGGAGGTATGCGCCCGCGAGGTGGGCAGCGTACTCACCGTGGCGGACGGCATCGCCTATGTGGAGGGCTGGAGGGCGCTACCTACGGCGAGATCCTGCTGTTTGAAGGCGGCATCCGCGGTATGGTGCAGGAGCTGCGCTCCGGCCGTATCGGCTGCATCCTGTTCGGCCGCGTGGAGGAGGTCAGCGAGGGCACGGCGGTATACCGCACCGGTAAGACCGCCGGTATCGGCGTGTCCGACGGTATGATCGGCCGCGTGGTGGACGCCCTGGGCGCGCCCATTGATGGCGGCGGAGACATCCCGTGGACGAATACCGCATGATCGAGAGCCCGGCGCCCGGCATTGTTGACCGCCAGCCGGTCAACACCTCCCATGCAGACGGGTATTCTGTCCATCGATTCCATGTTTCCCATCGGACGGGGTCAGCGTGAGCTGATCATCGGCGACCGCCAGACCGGTAAGACCGCTATCGCCATCGACACCATTCTGAACCAGAAGGGGAAGGATATGATCTGCATCTACGTGGCTATCGGCCAGAAGGCCAGCTCCGTGGCGCAGATCGCCGAGCTGCTGCGCCGCCACGATGCCATGAGCTACTCTACCATCGTCTGTGCCGGCGCGGGCGAGTCTGCCTCCATGCAGTACATCGCCCCCTATGCCGGCGCGGCTATCGGCGAATACTTCATGCACCAGGGCAAGGACGTGCTGATCGTCTATGACGATCTGAGCAAGCATGCCATCGCCTACCGTGCCCTGAGCCTTCTGCTGGGACGTTCTCCCGGCCGCGAGGCCTACCCCGGCGACGTGTTCTATCTGCACTCCCGCCTGCTCGAGCGCTCCGCTCACCTCAGCGACGAGCGCGGCGGCGGCAGCATGACCGCCCTGCCCATAGTCGAGACCCTTGACGGCGACGTCTCCGCATATATCCCCACGAATATCATCTCCATCACCGACGGCCAGATCTTCCTGGAGAGCAGCCTGTTCTTCTCCGGACACCGGCCGGCGGTGAACGTGGGTCTGTCCGTGTCCCGTGTGGGCGGCGCGGCGCAGACCAAGGCTATGAAGAAGGCTGTCGGTACCCTGCGTCTGGATCTTGCGCAGTACCGCGAGATGGAGGTCTTCACCCAGTTTTCCAGCGACCTTGACGACGATACAAAGGCCAGCTGGTCTACGGCCAGAGCCTGATGTATATCTGCGTCAGCCCCGCAGTAGCAGCCCCCATGAGCCGTGGCCAAGCAGGTCATCACCCTGCCCTGACGGCAATGGCCAATCTAAAAGCTGCCCATCGTCCAGGTGGCCCGACAAGACCTCCTTGCCGCCTTCCAGATGCTTTGCATGCATGTGGCTGCAGAAACTGGACGGCGGCGCGGCCTCGACCGACGAGGTGCGCAAGCAGATCACCGACACCGGCAAGATCACCGACGCTGGAGCAGCTACCGGCGTGCAGGCGGGCAGGTGAGCATGGCCAGCACCAGGAGATCCGCCGGCACGCATCGGAAGCGTCCGGCAGACCCAAAAAGATCACCAACGCCATGTATCTCATCTCCTCAGGCCAAGCTGCGCAAAGGCAAAACAGGAGCTGAGCAACACCCGTCCCTACTTTGATGCGCTGCAGACCGGGAGATCGGCCGAATGTGTTCAACGCGGACGCCGCCGTGGGAGCTACCGTTACCGGCTTTGAGCCGCGCATATTCCCGCCGATGCCGCTACGGCTGCCTGCTCATCACCGCGGACAAGGGCCTTGCCGGCGCGTATAATCAGAACGCCATCCGCCAGGCCAGCAGTTCTGGCCGAGCACCCGGACACAGACCTCTCTTGTGGTGGGTGAGTATGGCCGCCGCTGGTTCGCCCACCGGGAACATCCCCATCGAGAAGGCTTTCTCTACACGGCGCAGAACCCCACCCTGGGCCGCGCCCGTCAGATCGCCGAGCTGCTGCTGGAGCGGTATGACGCCGGACGAGATCAACGCCGTGGTGGTGGTCTACACCGACATGAAGAACGGATTGGAGGCTGTGGTCCGCCAGGCCCGGATGATCCTGCCCCTGCACCGGGAGCGCTTTTGTGGCCGCCGCGGCCAACACGGCCCGGAGACGTATATTGAGTTCATCCCCTCGCCGGACGCGGTGCTGGACAACGCCGCCCGCAGCTGCATATTACCGGATACATCTACAGTGCAGCTGGTGGACAGCTTCTGCAGCGAGCAGAGCGCCCGCATGACCGCCATGAACGCGGCGATCAGAACGCGGAGGAGCTGCTGAAGGATCTGTCCGTCCAGTTCAACCGGGCGCGCCAGGCCGCCATCACCCAGGAGATCACCGAGGTCTCCGCCGGTGAGGCGCCCAGCGCAGCAAGAAAGAAAAGGACCGTCCGCGGCGGGCGACCTCAGATGAAACAAGGTACTAATCACGGGCATTTCCGGCCCGGTGATCGATGGCGCTTCCCGAGGGCACTCTGCCCGCCATCAACGAAGCGCTGACCGTCAGGTGGCGGCACGCCTACACCATGGAGGTAGAGCAGCATCTGGAGAACAAGACCGTACGCTGCGTGATGATGGCAGGCAGCGACGGTTAGACGGGGCCTTCACCGTCACCGCCACCGACCACGGCATCAGTGGTGCCGGTGGGTGAAAAAACGCTGGGACGTATGTTCAACGTGCTGGGCGATCCCATCGACGGCGAGCCTCCCGTGGACGCGGAAGCGCCCGCTGGGAGATCCACCGCAGCCCACCTTCGCCGAGCAGATGCCCGCCGCCGACATTCTGGAGACGGGCATCAAGGTCATCGACCTGATCGAGCCGTATCCCAAGGGCGGCAAGATCGGTCTGTTCGGCGGCGCCGGCGTGGGCAAGACCGTGCTCATTCAGGAGCTGATCCACAACGTGGCTATGGAGCACGGCGGCTATTCTATCTTCACCGGCGTGGGCGAGCGCAGCCGCGAGGGCAACGACCTGTGGGGCGAGATGCGCGAAAGCGGCGTGTCCGACAAGACGGCCCTGGTGTTCGGTCAGATGAACGAGCCCCCCGGCGTGCGTATGCGGGTGGCCCTGTCGGGCCTCACCATGGCGGAGTACTTCCGGGACCGAGCAGCAAGGACGTGCTGCTGTTTATCGACAATATTTTCCGTTTTGTCCAGGCCGGCAGCGAGGTCTCCAACTCTGCTTGGGCGCATGCCCTCCGCTGTCGGCTATCAGCCCACGCTGGCCAACGAGATGGGCCAGCTGCAGGAGCGCATCACCTCCACGCGCAACGGCTCCGTCACCTCCGTGCAGGCGATGTATGTGCCCGCCGACGACCTGACCGACCCCGCCCCGGCCACGACCTTTGCCCACCTCGACGCCGGCGTTCTTCAACGCCGGCACGATCGATGATGTGAAGCGCAAAGGCTGAGGAGTTGAAGAAAGGCGGTATGTGATGGCTGCCACCTTCCATCTGGACATTTTGGCCGCCAGCGTCCCTTCTACCGCGGCGACTGCGTGTCGCTGGTGATCCCCACCCAGGACGGCGAAATCGGTGTCTTGGCAGGGCATTGCCGCTCTGTTGGCGCTGTGTCCGCCGGCGAGCTGCGGTTTGAAACGGCTGACGGTGAGCACCGGAGAGCCGCTGTTGCACCTGGAATTTTTAAGATCGATGGACAGCGGGTGCTGGTGCTGGTGGATGCCGCCGAGCGGCCCGAGGACATCGATGTGAACCGCGCTCTCCGCGCCCGGGAGGAGGCGGAGGAGCAGCTGCGGCAGAAGCGCAGTATGGCGGAATACCAGCTGGCACAAGGGAATTTGGCCCGTGCGCTGAACCGTCTCCGCGTCAGCGGCAGAATGTAGACAGACCTGAATACGACAAAGTGACGCCGCGCCAGCGGCGTCACTTTTCGACGTTTTTTAGAAATGTGTTCATAAAAAATCCGGAGAAACCTTGAAAAAACATAGAAAAATTTTGAAAAAACTTGAAAATATACTTGAAATGTACTTGAAAAAGATGGAAAAAATGGAATACGGGTGAGGGCATGGGAAAATCCCACGGGAAAACTGTGCAAAAAACGCGAAAGTGCGTAGATTTTTTCCTCTGATACTCTGTATAATATAAAATGTGATTTTATTGCCATCTCAATATTTTTCAAGGAGGCGCTATGAGAAATATCTGGAAGGTATTTTGGACGGACCTGCGTTCTCTCAGCCGGGCTTTTTCGCCTGCGCCGTGGTGGTGGGCATCGTGCTGCTGCCCAGCCTGTACGCATGGCTGAACATCTACTCCAACTGGGACCCTTACGGCAACACCGGAGGCATCTCCATCGCCGTGGCCTCGCTGGACGAGGGCTATGACGACGACGGTACATACGTCAACAAGGGGCAGGACGTGGTGGACGACCTGCGGGAGGCCACCTCCATCAACTGGGTCATTGTGAACACGGAGAAGGAGGCCACCGACGGCGTCTGCGCCGGTGATTACTACGCCGCCGTGGTCATTGACAGAGACTTCTCCGCCAAGATGTACCGGATGCTGACGGACTGGACGGAAAGCCCGCCATCACCTACTACGAGAACGCCAAGAAAAACGCCGTGGCCACCAAGATCACCGACACGGCGGTGGAGAGCCTGAAGCGCTCCATCAGCGAGAACTATCTGGAGGTGGTCATCAGCGGCATCATGGAGCAGGAAATCTGCTGGCCGCAGACCTGACGGAGGATGATCCCGAGACGGCGGTGAAGGGGCTGCTGTATCAGGCGCAGGACCTGTTGTCCGCCAGCCGCCGCATGATGGACGCCTTTGAGACAGCGGGCAGGACAGGCATCGTGTCCGCTCAGGACGCGGCGGCGCTGGAACGGCGCTGGCCGACCTGAACAGAATCTGCCTGACGGCGACCAGCTCCAGCAGTCCGCGGCGGAGATCCAGCGGGCGTTGTATGTGGCGCTGGAAAAGACGGAGCGGGCGCTGGAAAAGCTGGAGGACGCCATGAAGCACGCCGAGGAGAACGCCCCGGCGCTGGAGGACGCCCGGCAGGCGGCGCTGAGCGCGGCCAGGAGCTGCGGAGGCTGGCCGCTGACCTGACGAGGCTGGCGGACAGAGTGCCGGGGAGCATTTTGCAGTCGCAGCTGGGAGACATAGCCGCCAAATGCGCGGAGCTGGCCGAAAAGCTGGAGCGCATGGCTTCAGCGGACGTGCAGGGGCTGCTGGCGGACTGTGACGCGCTGGTGAAGTCTCTGCGGGCCATGGCGGACAGGCTGCCGGTGACGGAAGGCGCGCTGCGCAGCGACCTGAACCTGGTCATGGGCCAGCTCTCCGACACACTGGACGGCGTGAAGGACCTGTCGGCGGACGCCCGGGCCATCCGCTCCGCGCTGGGCGACGTGACCCAGTCGCTGGACGTGACCATGGGGCTGCTGCGGCCTGCCGCGGAGAAGATGGTCAGCGCCCTGTCCGACGCCATTGACCAGCTGCAGGGTATGGACGGCGACGGCTATCTGGAGATTTTGATCGACATTTTAGGCGGAGATCCGGTGGCCTACGGCGAGTATTTCCCGGAAATGGTGCAGACCACCGTGAACAAGGTCTATCCCATCGCAAACTACGGCTCGGCCATGACGCCGTTTTACACGGTGCTGGCCATTTGGGTGGGCGGCGTGATACTGTCCTCCATTTTGAAGGTACACGCCCGCACCGAGGGGCTGACCGACCCCAAGCCGGCGGAGCTGTATTTCGGGCGGTATCTGCTGTTCTTTGTGCTGAGCCAGCTGCAGGCGGCCATCATCATCACAGGAGACCTGTATCTGCTGAAGGTGCAGTGTCTGCATCCGGGGCTGCTGTATCTGACGGCGTCGCTGACGGCCTTTACGTTCAGCCTGCTGATCTACTCCATGGCGCTGTCCTTCGGCGACGTGGGCAAGGCGCTGGTGGTGGTCATCATGGTCATGCAGATCGCAGGCTCGTCCGGCACGTTCCCCATTGAGCTGCTGCCGGAGATCTATCAGAGGATATACCGTTTCTTCCCCTTCCCCTATGCCATTGACGCCATGCGGAGTGCATCTGCGGAATGTACGGCGGCTACTACGGCCAGCAGCTGGCATTCCTGCTGCTGTTCGCTGTGGCGGCGCTGCTGATCGGGCTGTTGGTGCGCCGTCCCTTCATGGGGCTGAACCACTTCATGGAGGAGAAGCTGGAAGAGACGGAGCTGCTGTGAAGGGAGGGTGCAGGACTATGTCCAAGGAAAAGGAATACCACGAATTATACGACCGCTTGATGGCCGAGGTGGCGGCCCTGCACCAGAGCAACCGGCGGCGCATCCGTAGCGGGATGCGTAGGCTGGTGGTGGTGACGGTGGGATTGATGCTGCTCATGTTCCTGGCGGAGGGCAACAAGGTGTTCACCCTGATGCTGTGGATCGCGGCCATGTTCGGCGTGGCATCGTATCTCATCGCCGTGGAATACGCCGACTATGAGCTGCAGAAGAAGGTGGAACAGATCACCCAGATGGAGCAGGAGAGCCTGGGGGCGCTGCTGGAGCTGCCGGAGCTGTCCAGCCTGCCCCATGTCCATGGGGCCTGCCCGGTCTGCTGCGCCACGGCGGGGAGCAGGAGGGCCGCCGCGAATCCCCCGCAGACAGAAGAAGATGCTATGTCTGAGCCGGAGAAGAAGGCTGCCGCGCCGGCGGCGCTCGGGACATCTGCCCCGGAGGAAAAGGCGGAGTACACCGTGGAGAAGATCCTGCGGGAGACGATCCCCGGCGGGGCGGCGCAGACACCGGCGTCCGCCCAGGTGCTGGAGCGGCTGCTGCAGGACCCGGATAAGCTGGCGGACGACCTGCTGCTGCTGACGAAGGCGCTGCAGAACCTGTCCGATGACCTGCGCCGGGGCTCAAAGGCCGACGGCAAGGGGAGGTGGACGCATGAAGAACGTATGGAACATCTTCCGGGCCGACTGGCATCGCATCACCGCCAGCGTGGTGGCGGTGGTGGTACTGCTGGGCCTGTGCTTAGTGCCCTGCCTGTACGCCTGGTTCAACATCCTGTCCAACTGGGATCCCTACGGCGGCGAGCTCCACCAGCCGGATCAACGTGGCGGTGGCCAGCGAGGCCGCGGGCTGCGAGGTGCTGGGCCTGCACGTGAACATCGGGGAGCTGGTATTGCAGGGGGCTGGAGAGCAACAAGCAGATGGGCTGGGTGTTCGTGGACGGTGAGACGGCGGCGGTGGACGGCGTGGAGGCCGGCGATTATTACGCCGCGCTGGTGATCCCCCCGCGAGTTCACCGGGGATTTTGTCAGCATTTTGTCCGGCGAGCTGCGCCATCCGCAGATACAGTATTACGAAAACGAGAAGAAAAACGCCATCGCGCCCAAGATCACCAGCAAGGCCAAGACCGCCGTGCAGGAGCAGATCAACACCACCATCATCGGCAAGGTGGCGGACGCGCTGACCACCGCCGGGTCTGTGTTCAAGGCCATGGGCTGGGACGGGCAGGACATCGCGGACAACCTGCTGGGCAGGCTGGAGGACGCACAGCGCCAGATGCCCAGCTCGGCGCGGTGCTGGTGTCGCTGAGGGATGTGATGGACGGGGCGGAGTCGCTGCTGGATGCGTCCGCCATCACCATCCGCGACGCGCAGGGCGCTGTGGACAGCGCCAACGGCTCGGCCGCAGGCGGCACGGTGCAGCTGATCGGCGGCGGACTGGACGCGGCGGACACCGCCAACAGCGACCTGCTGGCGGTGCTGAACAACACCTACACGGTGCTGGAGGACGTGGACGCGCTGCTGCGGATACCGGACACCGAGACGCTGGACCAGCAGCTGCAATCCCAGATACACCGGCAGCTGCGAAATACAGGCGGTCATCAGGGCGCTGGAGGCGCAGGCGGCCATCGTCACCGATCCGGAGCTGCAGGCACAGCTTCAGGCCGCTATCGTGAACCTGCGGGCGCTGGACGAGGCGGTGGACGGCATGAGCCCCCGCTGCGAGAGACTCGGTGCTGGATTTGCTGGCCCAGGTGCAGGAGAACCCTGCGCATGGCGGCGCTCAGGACGAATCGAGGAGGTGAATGACTACCTCCACAGCGCCGGGACGGAGGCACAGGCATCGTTGCGGGCCTTGCAGCAGCTGCTGTCCGCCGCGGCCAGCGGCCCTGAACAGCGTGGACTCCGTCCCTGTATACGCTATGCGGACGCCGTGGCAGCCACCCAGCCTACGCTGGACGCGGGCATCGCACTGGCCGACACCGTGTCCGGCTATCTGGCGGACATGGAGGAGGACCTGCGGCGCGTCACCGACAGCGAGGCGCGTTCCAGCGGTTCTGCGAGCTGATGGAGTCGGACTCCGGCCACATGGCGGACTATCTCAGCTCACCGGTGCAGCTGAACACGGAGATCGTCTATGAGATCAAGGACTACGGCTCGGCTATGGCACCGTACTACGTGATGCTGGCGCTGTTCGTGGGCAGTCTGCTCACCGCGGTGATGATCAGGGTGTCGGTGACCCAGCCGGAGTTCGTGGGCTGTCCGGCCATCCAGCGGTATTTCGGGCGGTTTGCCATCTTCTTCTTGATGGCCATGGGCCAGGCGGCGCTGGTCACGGCGTTCGGGTGTCTGCACTTCGTGGGGATGACGGTGGCGGAGCCGGCGCTGTTCGTGCTGGCCTGCTGCCGTGTGCTCGCTGAACTTCGCCGCCATGAACTATGCGCTGGTCTACTCTCTGGACAACATCGGTATGGCACTCTCGGTCGTTATCATGGTGCTGCAGGTGGCCGGGTCGGGCGGGTCGTATCCCGTTCACGTGCTGCCGGAGCTGTTTCAGAAGCTGTATCCTGTTATGCCGTTCCACTACGGCATGGATATGCTGCGGGAGACCATCGGCGGGATGTATGGGCAGACGTATCTGCGGTGCGCGCTGGTCCTGCTGGGGATGTGCGTGGTGTTCACCGTGTTCGGGCTGGTGGTCTATTACCCGGCGCGGAGGCTGAATGCGGCCATCGCCGCGGGGAAGAAAAAGTCCGGCGTTATGTAAACAGAATAGGCAGCAAAAAGGACACCGAAAGGCGTCCTTTTTGCTGTCTTCAGGGGAAGGGCCGCCGGGGCTTTTGCCGTTTGGTGCAAAAAAGAGGAGGCGTTTTTTGTATAAGACGGAGAAAATTTTGCAGAGTGAGGATAAATTCTTTTTCCGGTTGCGTGGGATGGGGTTCTATGGTACAGTACTGATGAGTGTTATCAAATTAACGAAATAACGAAAAAGAACTAATTTGAGGCATTTAGGAGGAAATAGTATGAAACCAGGACAGGAGAAAACGGCGGCCATCGTCCGGGCCCACGACTGCGACAGCGCCGGCTCATCGCCATTTTGCAGGAGATCCAGGCGGCGGAGAATTACCTGAGCCAGGGGAACATGGACGCTGGTGGCGGATATGCTGGGCATCAGCGTGTCGCGGGTGTACAGCGTGGCCACATTTTACGAGAATTTCTCCCTTGAACCCAAGGGAAATCACATTATAAAGGTATGTGACGGCACAGCCTGTCATGTCCGCAAGTCCGGGCCGATCTACGACGCGCATCCGGGAGTACCTGAAGCTGGACGGCAAGAGCAGGACGAGCGCCGACGGCGTATTTACATTGGAGACGGTGGCCTGTCTGGGCGCCTGCGGTGTGGCACCCACGATGACCATTGACGGCGAGGTGTTCGCCAAGATGACGCCGGAGGCGGCCATTGGCGAGCTGGAGGCCATCAGAGGAAGGGAGGCGGCGGTATGAGCAAGCTGACGCGAAGCGGGTTCCATGCGCTGCATACGCACAGGCGGCAGAGCTGATGGAGCAGAGCCGGGGCAAACTGAATGTGCTGGTGTGCGCCGGTACGGGCTGTATCGCCAGCGGCGCCATGAAGGTATACGATTACCTGCGGACCACCTGCCAGTCCCGCGGCATTCCGGTGGCGGTATGTCTGAAGGATGAGGCCGGAGGAGGGCATCCACCTGAAGAAGTCCGGCTGCCACGGCTTCTGCGAGATCGGCCCGCTGGTGAATATCGAGCCGCTGGACGTACTCTATGCCCATGTCCACACGGAGGACTGCGACGAGATCATCGAAAAGACGATCCTGGGCGGCGAGGTCATTGAGCGGCTGCTGTATACCCAGAACGGAGTGTCCTATCAGCGCCGGGATGACATTCCCTTTTACAAGAACCAGCACCGGGTAGTGCTGAAGAACAGCGGCAAGTCCGACGCGGAGGATATGAGGAGTATCTGGCGCTGGGCGGCTATACCGCCTTTGAAAAGGCGCTGTTCGACATGGACTGGCGCGGCGATCTGCAGGGAGATCTCCGACTCCGGTCTGCGGGGCCGGGGAGGCGGCGGCTTCCGCGGGGCGCAAGTGGGAGAGCGTGCGGCGCCACACGGAGGAGCCGGTGAAGTACATCGTGTGTAACGGCGACGAGGGCGACCCGGGCGCGTTCATGGACCAGGGCGTCATGGAGGGCAACCCCATTCCGTGCTGGAGGGCATGATGATCGCCGGCGTCGCCACCGGCGCACGACGGAGGGCTATATCTACGTCCGCGCCGAGTATCCGCTGGCGGTGAAGCGTTTGCAGGTAGCCATCGACAAGGGCCGCTGCGGCGGCCGGACTGCTGGGCGACGACATCATGGGCAGCGGGTTCAGCTTCCATATCCACATCAACCGGGGCGCGGGCGCGTTCGTCTGCGGTGAGGGCAGCGCCCCTGACCGCCTCCATCGAGGGTAAGCGGGTATGCCCGGTAAAGCCGCCCCGGACGGTAGACCAGGGACTGTGGGGAAAACCCACGGTGCTGAACAATGTGGAGACGTTCGCCAACGTGCCGAACATCATCAATCAAGGGCGCGGCGTGGTATCGCACCATCGGCACGGAGGGCAGCGCCGGCACCAAGACCTTCGCCCTGACCGGGCAACGTGGTGAACACAGGACTGGTGGAGGTGCCTATGGGCGCCACCCTGCGGGAGATCATCTTCGACATCGGCGGCGGTATCCCGGACGGCAA
>VOFG01003762.1_pt1 | contig 19008 bp, 26 predicted proteins | sample 5384171 | NCBI WGS metagenome assembly VOFG01 (sample SAMN12384726, study PRJNA508395) | human gut metagenome | isolation source: healthy gut F | host: Homo sapiens
TGTTAATAGCGTTCAGTTACGTAATGCTGTCACCCCCGGATATCATGGTGCTTTCGGTCGTTCAACTACTTCTCCTACCTTTTTAATATTGCCCAGGCCAACAGCACAGAACTCCATGAACTTTGCCTCTTCTCTCTGCGATCAGTCACAGTTCCTTTGTGTATTACTTACATTCCGGCCGCTAAACCTTCACCAGGTAAGGATGACACAAATTACGTTTAAAGCTCCTGCGAAACCACCTCCACAGATTGCTCCTCACCATCTCGACAAGTTTCTCCAGTTTTCTTACCGCTCTGTATCTCCGCGCTGCCACTCTGCTCTACGCTGATTTTCTCTTTATCTGCTGTACTTGGGAAGTACACTTCTTTTCTGACAGGTACGATGTGACGGAGGCTTTGGAGAGTTGAAGAGTATTTGCGGTTGAGGATGGCTTCTTTATAGTTCTGTGTTTCTCGATGCCACTCAAAGGTATCCAATACCTTTCTCTGCCACTTCCGATTCATACACACCAGCCGTGAGATGCAGCTTTCTCACTTTGATGGGGTTTAGAGCTGAGCATCTGCGATGGATTGGAGGGAGTAGTCCTCCTCATAGAGCGCTACAGCAGTATCCATCTGCTCTTTTCAAGATTTTTTCCGGCATCGTATTCAGGCTTTTTAACTTTTCCCGTCCGCCTTACTGGTGATATATGCTCTAAAGTGACTTCTTAATCATGATTTTGTCATGGTTGAGTGAAGCAATCACTTAGAGCATTTTGTTTCAGGAGGTACAACCATGAGAAATGAAAATTACCCCACTGTACGAGCGCCTGAGCCGGGACGATGAGTTACAGGGCGAGAGCAACTCCATATCCAACCAAAAGCAGATGTTAGAGGATTTTGCCCGCCGGAATGGCTGCCAAACCCTACGCACTTTACCGATGATGGTATCTCAGGCACTCCGTTTTGAGCCCCGATTTTGGCGATTTTGGATGGAGAGCGGAGGCAGGGCGTGTAGAGGCAATCGTCATCGGACATGAGCCGGTTGGGGCGTGACCATCTGAAGGTCGGTCAGGTTATGGAGGTTTTCCCGGCAGCGCGGAGTTCGGCTGATTGCGATCAATGACGGTGTGGACAGTCTGAAAGGCGACGACGATTTACCCCCTTCCGCAACATCATGAATGAATTTTACGCTTTCCGTGATACCAAATGGAAAATTCGCTCTGTGTTTAAGTCAAAGCAGCATGACATTAAGCACCTGACAGGCACTGTGATTTACGGCTACTTGTGGGATGAAAAAGCGGGAGCATTGGCCGGTAGATGAGGCCGCCGAAGTGGTACGCCGTATCTTTTTCCCTCACGCTGGAGGGATATGGGCCTTATCAGATTGCTTTGCAACCATCCGCAGACAGTTGAAATTCGACACCTTGCCCGCTTCAACGAGGGTGTGAACGTTCAAAGCCGGTCAAAGACCCCTATGGATGGGGATCATCTACCATCGTGAACATTTTTGAAAAAACGAGAGTATTTAGGCATACCATCAATTTTCAAGACCCCTGTAAGCACTTTAAGGACAAGAAAAGCCACTATGTTTCTGAGGACGAATCTTTGGACGAGCCATTTCGAGAACCTTTGATTTGGCCCAGCGAATCCGCAACAATGTACGGCGTTACCAAAGCAGAAACGGCTTGATTTGGCGCAGATGTTCTGCACTGAGTGCTGTCCTGACATTGGTTTCCGACACGCTCCGGGCTATCGCTGAATATTCCAGAAATGACCGGACGGAATTTATTCACACTGTTCAGGAGACGCAGGTTGCTCAACAGAACGCCGATATATCGAAAAAGCGCAGGCGTTTGGCTGCTGCCCAAAAGAGAGCCGGAGAACTGGAAAAACTGATTTGCAAAATCTATGAGGACAACGCCCTCGGCAAGCTGCCGGATGCACGATATAAGGCGCTTGATGCACAGTATGCCAAAGAGCAGGACGCACTTGAGATTGAAATTGCGGAGCTGGAAAAGGCTGTTACCGGCTACGAGCAAAGCCAGAAATCAGCGGAGAAATTTATAGCCCTGATTGATAAGTACGAGAATTTTGACACGCTGACAAACACCATGCTCAACGAGTCGAAAAGGCAGCCAGGACACCACGCAGGAGGGTTGAAATCTACTTCAATTTTTTTAGGGCGCTATATCCATCGCCCGTTTTTCCACGAACCGCTCGAAAAAGGCAGCCAGGGACACCACGCAGGAAGAAAAGGCTTCAACTGGGCCGGTATATGGCCTGCATTTTGCAGCCGAAAATCCTTGTCCACGAACAGAAGGAATGGGAAAAACGCTACAACGCCAAGCGCAGGGCCCAGTTGGAGTGGAGGCAGCAAAGGCCGCGATCCGGGCCGAGGACATGGAGAAGGGCTTTTTTACCCCGTCAGCCAGTTACCCAGGCAGGAGCCGCGCAAGGCCACCGTATCGGCCAGTGCCGCAGTTTAACAATTACAATGCAAAGGAGGACGAACATGAACGAGTTGACTTACACCCGCTGCGGGGATTACTACATCCCCTAATCTGCGTCGAAACTTTCCGGAGCAGCCGGAGGCCCCCATCGGCAAGTATGGCCGTATGCGGCGACGCTACCTGAAGGAACACCGGCCCGGCCTTTATAGCAGCTTGATTTTTTGAGCGAAAAGCTATACCCGCACCTGTTGGAGATTGATCGGGCGGCGCGGGAGCGCATAGACGCCATGCTGCCCCTGCATGATGGAGGCGGCGGGCGTTACCGAGGAACTGAAAGCCCGCGACCCCATGCGCTGGGTGGGGTTGATGAACACGTCACAGCCATTCTGTGCCATTCGGGTGCAGAGCTCTTTGACAACGATTTCTACTCCGCCTTCTCTCGATAATCGCTTCTGTCCGAACATCGCAATCGCAAGTTTCTTACTCATAAATCTTTCCCACAATCCCACTCAATTTCTTCATCAACATCTCGGCCAACACAAAGAGCGGATAGGCTCATACACCTGTCCGCTGGCTGTCACCCCACCCTCATGGTCGAGATTTCTTCCTGTGCGGCATTTCTGCCGTTCAGAAAGATCAGTCGTTCATTCTTCGGGTAAGAAAATATGAACTTCGGGTTGCGGAGCCTTTCATTCTCTGCCGTACCCTTGTCCCTATTATGACAGCTTATAAAGCCGGGCCGACCAGAGGTCTTGACCGCCCCGAAGCCAACGGAACGAGCATTTTCCCTCATGTTGCCTACCAGTACTGCCTCAGTCCATGGGCAGGCGCAACGCCAGACCACGGCCAGTGTTTATCGATTGTAACCATCTTGGCGTTTCAGTAATGGGGCACGCCTCAGTAATATAACATCTCGTAACAGGCATCGGACAGCAATGCGCGGAACGCATCACTGTCGTTCAGAGCTGCCTCGATTTCTTCCTCGCCGTAACCACAACCGACAGCCAATCCATCCGCCGGGTGGTCGAAGCCCATGTTATGGGCTGTCACGGTCAAATCTCTCCGTTGCTTCTGGTGTCCTTCATACGGCCAGCAAAGCGACTGCAAAGAAACGCCTATAATCGATTCGTTCCGTTGAAAATGGTTGCGATGCATTTTCCTTCCGCCGTTATGCAAATATCTCACCTCAGCCACCTTAACGGTCTGATGTACTTTTCCCCGCAAATATGGCAGCGGAATCACTGCCGCCGCCAAAATTTCCGGCGTACTTGCGTAGAGATGCACCCCGTGGCCGGGTATTACCACACTGACAGCGGGTTATTGCCCCGCACAAGGTACAGATCATTTCCGGAAGTCAGAAAACGTGAACGTCCCTCCAACTGTTCTGCCATAGCAGCAATGGTCTGCGGTGTCACCGCGCCATAACTTTTGCAGCAATTGGACGGCAACAAAACTGTCTGTTTCCACCGCCGTCTGTGGCAGGTTAAAACCGCAGGCGAATGCCCGTTTCGTTATGCAGTACACCGTTGTGGGCCAATGCAAAGTCTCCGCCGGGCAATGCACCGCGGAACGGATGATTGTTATAGTTTTTCTTTCTAACGCCCCTGGGTCGTCATCCGCACATGGCCCAGCAGTTGGGTCGTGCCTTTGGGGAGCCGCAGTTGCATCCGCGCGGCAGGTTTCGGGCGCTTGTATACGCAGTTTTCCACTCTGTGCGTAGGCAATTCCCTGTTGCATCCTGCCCACGAACTGCACTGGCGCGGGCCAGCGAATTGGCAAAAGGGCGCTGGCCTGTTTTTCCGTCAGACTGTGCTGCTGCAGGTCACTAAATCCAAAAATCCACATAGGTTAAACCTCTCTTTCTGCCGTGACCGGCTCAATGGACATACAGGTTCCGTTCTTTTTAGGGCTGCACCAGTTCCGGGCAATTATCCTGCGTCAGGGCTTCAATCAGCGCCGGCCAGCTGAACTCTTGGATGCGATATTCCAGCAAAGAAATTGCCGCGACACGGTTCACAAACGAACTGCAGGGTGGCAATTACTATATTAATATTTCAGAGTTCCGCGGAACACACGGGTCGATCGTGTCCGTGTTAGTCAGGTTGATGGCGTATCTACCATTAGCTCGTGCTTTGCCTCCTTTAAAATCTCGCCGCGATCTTGCAGCCGTACCGCGCAGCCCAGCGGTTGATCTGGCTTTGTTCGCCGGGAAGCGCAAAATCTCCTGCCAGAAACGCTCGAAAATCTGCAGCAGTTTGGCAATTGTCTCTTCCTTGCTCGTACATGCATCTTTACCCATGCCTTTACGGCCGACATGGACATGCGCAGCCCGCAGGTTCCCGGTGCGTGGGGCGCGGTAGCCCATGCCGCGCAAGGCTTCCAGCGTTCCCGCCAAGGCACCTGCTGTAAGTGTGTTTCCAGCGTACAGGGATGTGTCACCAGTTCAAATCCATCGTTTAGGCTGCCATCCGATTTGACATAGCCATATACATTTTCTTGGTTAAACGCCCGCAGCGCTTGGACCGCATTAATGTTGTCTTGCCTGCTTCATCCACCTCCAGCTCAACACCCAGGTAGAGTGGTCCATCCCCAAAAAGATTGGTTCCGGTTTGTAAGAATAATTGTGAATCGTTCCGCCGTAACCGCGCTCATAGCAGCTGTCGCAATAAGCTTCGTCCTCGTCATTGTAGTGGGCATCTTCCTGCGGAATCAGTGCGCCGCAGTTTTCGCAGGTAACATAATTGTCTGCACGGCAGGACGCACAAAGATGCAGATAATGAGTTCCGTAGTCGTTTGCCATCCAGATGCGTTCGCCGCAGCAATCGCAGCATACCTGTATATCGTTGCAGGCATTCCGGGCAGAGTTCGGCACCGCCCATCCAGGTCAGGGTTTACGCGGGGTGCACGGCACCACAGTGGGTACAGGGTTGGTCTTTTCGTTCATGATCGCATTTCCTTTCTGTTTTCATTCGCTCATGTTTTCGATTACTTCTGTCGACAGCCACTGCCAAAGTCAGTAAGGCTTCCTGCAATGGCTGCCGGCAGCTTGCAATCCGTCTCAGCACAGGTCGTTCATGGGACTTCCTCCTTTGTATAAAAAGTAACAAGAAGGCACCGTTTCAGTGCCTTCTGTTCTACTAAAATAATATACAATTATTTTTATAGAAATACGGTCATGGCAGTTTTAACTGTTGCAAAGTTCCTCGTATTCCTCTTCGGCTTTCTTCTGGCACTGTTCGCATTCCCCATCGCAGGGGCTGTTGCGCAGGCGTTCCATCAACGTCGATTCATAGCTTTCCTGTAATTCTCTCTTGAATTCTTCATAGCTCGCTCTTTTTTCACCCTCCAGCAGCGTCCAGACCGATGGCATCTGCGCCACAGGTACATCATCCGGCAGGTAGACCATAGATACCCCGGCACGGGCAAGGCTTCCGGTAGTCTGTCAGTTTTTTCCGTGCTGCCGCCGGGTTCGCCCTTCTGCGACCATATCGGCCAGGATGTTCATTTCAGCCTTCTCCCTGTCGGCATAGGAATTCCACCGATCAGCAACTTCTGCCAACTCGCTGGCCCGCTTTAGGGTAAACCTCCCGCAGCTTTTTTGCAAGTCATCTCTGTGCAGATAATCGCCGGTATTCTTCAGCACCATGCGCCAAAAAGGCAGAGATAAGATCTTCCCCATTGTCGTAATAGTGATTCAGCGTTTCATAGGCTTATAACCTTTTCGGCCTGATTGTAGTCCTGATGGCGCGCCGCCCCTCTTTCAATTTAAAAATCAAGCGTGGATTGCCGTAGTCCGTTCACTTTTTACGGTAAGTTTGTGTGATTTGCAACCAATCACATTTGTCCGGCGTAAGTTCCTGCACCTTGTGTTACTGTCACACCGATTTGCAGATAAGTCAGCAAATACCAGAAGGTCCATATCCGTATCCAGTTCCACCATTGCCTGCAATGTTACGGACCGCACCGAGAACTGCTGGGCCGGATCGTAACTATGCAAGTCCCATTCCGCATTAGGTCACGGATGCTGCTCTCCGGATCCGAGTAGCCGTAAAGTCGAGTTCTTCGTATTCACCATCCTCGTCTTTTCCCGCACAATGTCCCAATAAACACTTTGATCGTTATTGCTCCAAAGCGCATGTACAAGCCGTCCCCAAGGCGATATCTTTGCTTATCCTCTCTTCCCATTCGTAGTAAGGGTTGTTGTACAGGTGGCCTTTTACACTCCGCATCTGTATTGCTGTAAGCTGTTTACGGATCGTAACTTTGTAGACTGCACTGTCTTCCCGCCGTCTGGTATAAGAAATTGTGTTGTCCATATAAGTACCTCTTAATTTTACATTGATTATTTTGTATTTGTGTTGTAATTTTAACGTTGCTTTGTTATAATGGAGGAAATTACAGTTCACAGCGCAGACCGAATGCCTCTGCTTTCAGGGCAAGGGAACCGTTTGTCATCTACACCGTGTACGCTCGTCCGCGTATCACCGCAGATGAGCCAGGGTTCTTTTAAATAGCCTACAGGCTTTTTCGTTCCTGGCGAACCTTCCGGCATGTTTGGGCTGCCGGGTGGGAACTTTCGGCACAGCGCCTTTACCTTTAAGCAGACGCGTTGGTTCTTCAGATCAATATAGCCGATATAGCCTTTGCCGTTCCTGTACTCCCGGGGACTTTGGGCCAGCAGATTGGGTTCAGTTTCAGCTGCCGGATCACTTTTTGGTCATATTCTTCCGGCGCAGCCCTTTCTTGAAACCCGCCTTTTTGGTCAATATTGCTTCTCTCTGTGTCTGCTCGCATCTTTGGATGCTTTCTTCCATCACGCATGTATAAAAAAGTCCCGTCACTCATTCGGTGAGTTCGCATTTTTATGACTTTACCCCAGGACAAACCACACATCGCCGCAGGCGAAACATTTAAAGTCAAGCAAAAATACGATATTTTTCTTATCTTTCCAACATTCCCGGTATTTCTTCTGAAAACGCTTGAGATTTTGAAAAAAGCGAAAAATTTCAAGAATAATGAGCTTAAAATTCTTTCTCCGCTATCAACTGACGAATCAGATTCACAGAGTTTCTGGGATTCTCTACAGAGCACCCAGCTATTCTCTGCCTATCCCAGAATTTTCTGAGTATATCCCGTCGAAAGGCCCCTAAAGGCCCTAAAAACCCTAAAGGCTTTAAAATTCCTATAAAAAATGTCAACCCATTTTCTTATCTTTTCATCAAATCGCCGTACCATTCTCGTAAGATGGACTCTTCTGGCAAAGATTACGCCATTGATGATTCTATTGTCGATAACATTGCTCCTTTATGGCTCTACAAAGAAACTCTGCCACTTGCCCCTGTCCTCTCACTTATTATGCTATCCTATGCAACACATAAGGACCCTAACTGCTTTCCCCGAAAGATAGGACTTCCTGAAAAGGTTTGCTTTCCTGCCAATGTCTGCTACTATTTATCAGAACTTTCTCCCTCTGTACGCGAAGCTCGCTTTTCCAGTTATTACCCTTCCCAAACATGGTCACGGATCTTACGCTTGCTACTTTTCTGATAAAACCATAACACATGAATATTGGCTGCAGATTTGTGCTTTGTGTATGTTACTGGCCATGCCTTCGGAAAATCTTGCCGCCCGCAATAAGGCTGGCGGAAAATCCATACCTAATGTTCCCTTTACGCTGGAACGTCTATGAACAGGCCGTTCTATTTTCCCTACTTATTGCTACACCGTTTGATATTTTGCTGAATTGGAAAGAACTTGCCGAGCAAATTCCTGAACTGGATTGCGGAAAGAGTATTTCTCCCACAGACAGCGCCAGCCAGCGTTCCGCCACTCATAGACACGCTCTGCCTAGTGAATTCTACTCACTCGATCCTCAAGCGTCCTTTGAGCTTTACATTTATACCGCACTGGCCCCCCTGTTTGGAAAGCCAACGGAAACCTACGCAGCAGATTGGCAGCATTTTTCTCTATTATGAGTATAGCATGCCGAACTTCTGCCTCCATATGATCCCTTACTGCCACTCTTTTATTCCTTACAGAGACCGACATATTCTATTCAAAACTCTTCTATCTGCGGGAATAGAATTCAGAAGAGAAATCCTTCTAAGCGATTTGTCAAGGACTTCTATATTTCAGCTCGCTGTACTGGTGCACAAAGGTTGCCCCCTATTTATAAGGTGCTTTCCAAGCTATATGACAATGAAATTGACTTCAATAAGGAAGCTTTTACGCAATTCAATTTGCATACGCCAACAAGTTTCTTCACAAAAGCAAAACAGTCTCCCGTTTATCAGGGAGATGATGATTACGTTGTTTGAACTCGTCAACCACTAGCCAATGCCATAAAGTAACTGCCGACTATCATGTATTTGAACACCCGCCGTAGATTTTTGGGGAACCTTATCCTGGGGCTCTCAATCTCTTCGCATAGAAGATGATCCGTAATTCAAATTTGCTGACTGAAAAGTTGTGCAGATGTGTCCGATGTGCCGGGTTTCCGGCACATCAGCGCAGGGCAAATGCCGCAGTAGAAATGCTGCGGCATTTTTTTGTTAAAGTGGGGCATAGAAATGGACAAACCTGAAATAGGAGGGCATTTGCATGAAAAGTGAGCAGGTGGTCCAGCAAAACAAAAGCTTCTGGCAGGTGCGGCGGCAAGCAGAGGTCGCCTTTACTTACACCCCCAACGGCCCTACGCTCGAAGCACTTTTAAAGACTCTGCTGCGCACCGCGGCCCTGCCGGGGTAAACAGTGTAACAACATGACGGTACGTAAAAAGGGCGCGGCGGCCAGTCGGGAGAGATTGCCATCTACCTGCGCCTGAGTTCCGCTGACGGCACCGAGGCCGAAACAACTCCATCGGCAACCAGCGCAGCTATCTGCCAGTGGGCAGCGCGCGGGAAGGATTGGCAGATCGTGGCCGAATTTTTTGGATGATGGCCACACCGGAACTGACTTTGAGCAGCCCGGCTTCCGCGCGCTGATGGCCGCACTGCAGGGAAAAAGCGTATCACCACCTTTGCCACTACTGACCTTTCCCGCCTGGGACGTAACTACCTGGAAGTGGGCCTTTTTGCAGGAAAAGACTTTTCCTGCCCTGGAGGTGTGCGGTACATAGCGGTCAATGACAGCGGGTACGACGGTGCCCGTGCCGGCACCGGCAGCATCGACCCCAGCCTGTTCCAAAAACCTGATGAACGACATCTACGCGCGGGATTGCAGCAACAAAGTTTTGCGCGCCAAACGCACTTTACAGCGCCAAGGCAAGTACCTGAAGCTCAGCCCCTTACGGGTACAAGCTGGATCCAGCCGACAAACAAATATCACCTGGTGCCAGACCCGGACACCGCGCCTGTTGTGCAGCGTATCTACGCACTATTTTGACAGGTGAGACTCGCACCCCATATTGCCCATCTGCTGATGCAGGAACAAGTCCCTGCCCGGCCCGCGCCAAAGGCATGACCGGGCGGCGCTTTACCGGCAGTGGACCCCCACCACGATCAAGCGCATTCTGACCCCTGCCCACTTACACGGCGCGGTGACCCAGCACACCCGCGAGATGGTGAAGATTACAAGGTGCATAAGGCGCGGTTTCTGGACAACACTGATTGGATCGTGGTCGAGGGAACCCACGAGGGGCTTGTGACAAAGCCGATTTTTGCAGGCGCAAAGCTGCTGGAAAACCGCAGTTACACCGCGCCCGACGCAACCCACCGGCTGACCGGGGCTGGTTTACTGTGCCGATTGCGGCGGCAAATTGTTTACCCCAAGGTAGGCGGGCATTTTACCTGACCTGCTACACCTACAGCCGCCGGCCGGGGGCAGCATCTGTGCACCAGCCACGCCATCCGGGAGGATTGGCTGGAAAGCGCAGATCTGCGATCAATTGCGGGCACTGGCGGATGGTGCAGTTGATTTGCCCATCTATGCGCAGGAGCGCTTGCGGCAGATGGCCAAGGGCAGCAACACCGCGCAAGCCGAACGTGACCGACTGACCGCCCAGCTAAACAAAACAAAAAGACCCGCCTGTCGGCCTACAAAGACCTGACAGACGGGCTATTAACGAGAGAAGAATTCAGCGATATAACATCGGATTTACGCAAAGAAGAAGACCAACTGACCCAGCGATTGCAGGCGCTGACCGATGCTCCCCTCCCTGCCGCTGACGCAGAATCACTATGCGAAGGAATGCAAAAACTGCTGCAATTTACCACCTAAACAAGGTGCAATTGCAGCAGTTTATTAAACGTATTACCGTGGATGCCGACCACCATGTAACGATACAGTTTGCCTTTCAGGGCCGCGGCAAAGATCAGTCCAGCAAATAGGCTTTCACCTCAGCCAAGCGCTTTTCCGCCTCCTGACGGCCGATGTTGTAAGCAGCTTTTCAGGTGCTCCGGGTTTCTTCTCTACCCGGTCCACCGGCAGCGCCTGGGGCGGGCGAATGACCAGCAGGCGGCCCGCGGTTTCCTCCTGAGCAATGTAGTCCACCGTTTCGTTATACATGGCTGGGCGGTTTTCCATCGCCGTAACCAGGTTAAGGATAGCGTTTATCCTTGCGGCGAATCAACGGCATAATGCTGTTTTCCCTTTGCGGTAGCCCTTAGGCTGGGTCAGCACCACCACATTGCGGTCGTAGCCGATGGACTCAAAGTACCGCACGGGGATCGAATCGGCAATGCCGCCGTCCAGCAATTTTCGGCCCTCAATTTCAACGATGCGCGAGACAAGCGGCATCGAAGCCGAACGCGTATCCAATCAAATCCGTGGTCACTTTGGCCCCAGATATTTGTGGTAAACTGGCTGGCCGCTTTCGATGTCGGTGCAGACAACGTAAAATTCCTGCGGGTTGGCATCGTAGGCGGTAAAATCAAAGGGGTCAAGTTCCAGCGGCACCGTGCCATAGCAAAATCCGTATTATAAATGTCGCGCCGGTTTTGACAAGCGAGCCAAGGCCACCAGTAACGCTTATCGGCGCAGAAGCGTGTATTATAGCGGATAACACGGCCAATCTGTTTTGACTTATAGTTGCAGCCAAACGCCGCGCCCGCCGATACACCGATCACGCCATCAAAATTCACGCCGTTTTCCATCAGCACATCCATAACGCCTGCCGTGAACATGCCGCGCATCCCACCGCCCTCTAAGACCAATCCTGTTTTCATACATTACGCTCCACATCGCTTTGTTTTTTGTCTATTATATCAGATTTTTATGAAAAAGGAAGTGCTTCAGGCTTTCCGATTTACCAGTAAAAAGTTGTACTCTTATGTCACCAACAAGAACCGAGTTGGTTCCCAAAACAGGGGGCAAACAAAACGCCCCGGAAAAAGAAAGTAAGGGTACAAAATGAAGTACGAAATCGTAGGTATCGCACGCAGTCGGCGACTTTACGCCCCCTGCGGGCAAAAACGCGGACACCGTCGGCACTATGACGTGCATCTGCACCACAAAGCACCATCCCGTATTGCGGCAGCATAGGGTTTATGCTATAATTTAGCCTGTAAAATGGCGGCGCTCGGGGTGGAAAAATCCGGCGCGGCACGCTAAAAAAAAGGAACCTTCTAAATGAAACCCAAATTTGATGGCTATGCAGCCCAATATGATGCCTGGTTTATGGAAAACGACAACCTGTTCCAGAGTGAGCTGCGGTTGTTCCAGCGGGCACTGGGGATATTTTCCGGCCAGCGCGTGCTTTCTGTGGGCTGCGGCAGCGACTGTTTGAAAGGCATGATCATCACAGCGGCATCGAGGGCATCGAGCGCTTCCCGCGATATGGGCGCGATTGCCCAGAAGCGCGGTGTGAACGTCATCGCTTTCGGCGCTATCGGATGCCGACCTGGAGGAAAATGCCTACGATGTGATTTACCTCAACGGCAGCTCTCCAGCTATATGGATGATCTGCACAAGGCTTTCGCGCTGTCTGCAAAAAGGCTCCTGAAACCGGGCGGGCGCTTCATCTCGTTGGATGTGCCCAAAGAGAGAATGCTTTCGGCTTTATGTATCTGCTGGCTAAGAATCTGGGCACCTTTGACCATCCTTATCTGAACGGGGGTAATGCCCCAGCTGCCCTACCCGCTGGAGCTGTGCAGCGCCGGTGTATGGCACTCCACCGAGGGAAGATCAATGTGCTGAAAGACCTCGGTTTCCATAACTTTGACTACTGCCAGACTTTGCTGAAGAACCCGATGTACACCAACGAGGATGTCGAGGACGCTGTGCCCGGCTACCAGGGCGGCGGCTATGTTGCCATCATTGCCCGCAAATGAAGATAGAAGCAAGCGGGAAACTCGCAAAAGATCGCTGTCCTTGCGGAAAAGCTCTGGCCGCGGTATCTTTGCCACCCTTTTATCACCCAGATGGCAGACGGCACCCTGCCTTTTAGGAGAAATTCCGCTATTATATGCTGCAGGATTTACCTGTACCTGCGGGATTACAAAAGATCTTAGCGGCGATTTTGCAAAAGGCTGATACGTTTGAACAGATCTGCTTTTGAGCGGTGAGATCGAAAGCACCCTCGGCGAAACCTATCGCACCATATTCCCTACATGCAGCGCCTTGGCATCACCGAAAGGGAGATTCGCCAGAACACGCCCGATGACAATTGTGCTTACAGTCATTATATGCTGTGCGAGACCCAGAACGGAAATATTGCTGACCGGGTTGGTGGCGCTTTTGAACTGCTCCTGGAGTTATGCGTACATTGCCGAGCAGATGGTTCAGCGCTATCCCCAGGCACTGCAAAATAAGACCTACGGTGCCTGGTTTGCAGGCTATCTTTTCGGAGGAATACCGCAAAGCCAACCAGGATCTGATCGACCGCATCGACGCGCTGGCGGCGTCCATTTCCCCACAGGAGGAAAATCGCCTGTGCGAGCTGTTTGAGAAGTGCTGTCTTTTCGATCTGCGCTTTTGGGATATGGCCTATGCCATGGAAACTGCTGAAAGGGTTTGCATTTTCGATAACTATAACAAGGTAAATTGATACTCATAAGGGGCTCGCAGTAGTTCAGGATACTTAAAGTGTCCTGCTAACTGCGAGCCCTGTTTTTGTGTAAACGTTACCCGCCGTTTACATCTGCTTTACCAGTCGCGGCCCATCAGCCCGCCCGCCGCCAAAAAAGCAACGCCGTATCATATGGTTAGGGCCGTTCTGACCAATTTGGCCGGCACCGGTTTTTACAATAACGCCCCGCGCCCCGCCAAAGCTTTACGCAAACTTGGCGGGGATTTGGTTGTTTGGCGGGGTGAATTTCCGTATAGTTAGAGATGTTCCGACGAAATATGAGACGAATGTTCAAAGGAGAACACCATGAAAAACAACCACAAAAAAGCCGTTGCCGTTCTGTGCGGCACAATGATGGCTGCCTCCCTGTCCCTGACCGCCTGCGGCGGCGCTACTGCCGAAAGCGTTGACCTGCGGGAAGTGCCGCTGGACACCATCCTTGAAAAAGCCAAGGCGGAGGGCCAGATCAACTCGGTAGGCATGCCGGATGACTGGGCCAACTGGCGCGGCAGCTGGGCCGCTGTGAGCGAGAAGTACGGCCTGACCCATGAGGACACCGACATGAGCTCTGCCGAGGGCTTTCCACCTTTAGAGACGGAGAAGGATGCCGCCACGAAGGACATCGGCGATGTCGGCCAGGCGTTCGGCCCCACCGCCGTGGAGATGGACGTGGTGCAGCCCCTACAAGGCCAGCACTTGGGATTCCATCCCCGATTGGGCCAGGACCCGGACGGCAAGTGGTGCATCAGCTGCGTGGGCACTATGAGCGCCATGGTCAACGCGGACCGTGTTTCCACCACCATTGATTCCTGGCAGGCGCTGAAAGACAGCGGCGCCACCATCCGTGGCGACGTGGTGCGCGGTGCGTCCGCCCAGATGGCGGTGCTGTCTGCGCCTATGCGCTGGGCGGCGGCATGGACAACCTGGATCCGGCCTTCGACTTCTTTAAAAGAGATGGCCCAGGAGGAACCCGCCTGGATACCGGCACCTACAGTCAGGGAGCGCATGGACCGCGCCGAGATCGATGTGCTGCTGACCTGGGATTACCTGACCCTGCAGTACCGTGACCTGACCAAGGCCAGTGTACCCGATGCCAATATCGAGTGCCACGTCATGAAGGATGGTGCTGCGGTCCGGCTATGCGCTGGTCATCAACAAGTACGCCCCGCACCCCTACGCGGCCGCAGCCACTGTGGAATATCTGCTGAGCGATGAGGTCAGATCAGCCGTGCCGGGCTATGCCCGCCCCATCCGCAACGATATTGGAACTGCCTGCTGAACTTTCCGCCAAGATGATCCCGGACGAGGGAGTACACCAACACCATCCCCTTGACCGACAACGATGCCGTGACCGCCGCCTGCACCGAGATCGCCACCCGCTGGGAGAAGAGATCATCCCTTGATATGGGCTGATGGGAGCATTTTCTATGCTGCAACAAATCAAACGCACCGGCAGCCCCTGCCTGCTGGGTGCCCCTGGGGCTGATCGTGCTGCTGTTTGAGTGTGTCCCGCTGGTCAGCATGTTCGTGAAAGCCTTTTTCCGAAAACGGGCATTTCAGCCTGGCGCAGTTCGGCACCATTGCCCACCAGCTGGTGTACCGCACGGCCATCATCAACAGCCTGTGGGTAACGCTGCTGTCCACCGCGGTGGGGCTGGTCGTGACTTTTTCCTGGCGCTGGCGCTGTATGGCGACCATGGCCGCAAAAAGACGCTTTATCTTTCTTTATTGAACCTGACCTCCACTTTTTCCGGTGTGCCGCTGACCATCGCGTTCATCACGATGATGGGCACTTCCGGTGTGCTGGTGCTGGGGCAAGCAGCTGGGCATCAGCCTGCTGGCCAACTACAACCTGTACTCGATGACCGGCATGTTCATCATCTACGCCTACTTCCAGATCCCCATGGGTACGCTGCTGTTGCTGCCACCGTGGACAAAAAGGTGCGTCGGGAGTGGAAAGAAGCCGCCCGCCTGATGAAGACGCAGGCAGCACCCGTTTTTGGCTGCAGGTGGGCATTCCCGTGATGATGCCGGGCATTCTGGGCACCTTCAATATGCTGTTTGCCAACGCGGTGGCCGCCACGCGACGCCGTACCTGCTCATCAATAACAGCATTGCGCTGCTGCCCATCAAAATCGTGGATATGTTTGTAGGCGATACCCGTCAGCGGCCCGAACTGGGCAGTGCCCTTTCGCTGGTATTGCTGGGCATTGTCGTGCTGGAAATCTGCCTGAGTAACCTGGTCAAGCGGCATTTTGAGAAAGGAAACCGGTAACATGAACCAACATACACTCCCCAAAGCGATCTGGAAAACCATCGTTGCCGTGTTTCTTTTGATGCCGCTGGTGGTCACGGTCGTCTACGCGTTCTCGGCCCGGTGGGTGCATATTTTGCCAGAGGGGCTTCACCTGCTACATCGCCGCCCGCTGACAAACCAGAAATTTTTACTTGGCATCGGGCGCGGGCTGCTCATCTCCTTTGTGCCGGTGGTCATCACCAATGTCAGCGTACTGCTGGCCTTGTATGTGGTCATCGTCTACCTGCCGGGCTGGAAAGGTGGTGCAGCTGCTCTGCCTGATCCCCACCACGCTTAACGGCATTATCCTGGCTACCTCGGTGCTGGGCACGTATGCGGGCACCAACCTTTTGGCCAACCGCATTGTGATGCTCAGCTTCATCTACTGCGTGTTCATCATGCCCATGACCTATCAGGGTTTGCGCAACAGTCTGTACGCGGTAAACACCCGCGGTCTGCTGGAAGCCGCCGAGATGCTGGGTGCGCGGCGGTTCCACAGCTTTTGACCATCGTGGTGCCGGCCATCCTGCCGGGGCTTTGCAACTCCGCTTTGATGTGTCTTTCCGGGGCTGTTCGGCGATTTCGCCATCATCAAAATCATCGCGTCTTCGCAGTTTGAGACCGCCCAGTCTACCTGTACCGTAACCGCGCCCAGGACACCCAGGAACTGAGCGCCGCCGTGGTCATTCTGCTGTTTATCACGCTGCTGATCAATTATCTTGTACACAAAGTCAGGACCCGGCCGACCGGGTATCCTAAGAGTCCGCCATGTCTTACATTACCTTTAAAAATATCTGCAAAGCTATGACAATAAAACCCAAGTGCTGAAAGGCATTGACCTGGAAGTGGAGGAGGGCGAGCTGTTGACCTTGCTGGGACCTTCCGGCTGCGGCAAAAAGTACGCTGCTGCGCTGCTTGGCCGGGTTGGAGCAGGTGCAGCAGGGGCACATTCTGCTGGAAGGGCGGGACATCACCGACCTGGATGCCCGCCAGCGACAGATTGGCATGGTGTTCCAGCAGTACAGCCTGTTCCCCAACATGACGGTGGAGCAGAACATGGCCTTTGGGCTGAAGATTCAGCGCTTAAGCAAGGCCGAGATCAACGACCGTATCACCGAAGCTCTGGCCATGGTGGGCTTGCAGGACAAGGCCGACGCCTACCCGGCCCAGCTTTCCGGCGGCCAGCAGCAGCGTGGCACTGGCCCGCGCCATCGTCACCGGCCAAAAGTTTTGCTGTTGGATGAGCCGCTGAGCGCCATTGATGCCAAGCTGCGCAAGAGTTTGCAGGTGGAGATCCGCCGCATCCAGAAGCAGCTGAACATTACCACCATCTTTGTCACCCACGACCCAGGACGAAGCCATGGTCATGTCCGACCGCATCTGCCTGCTGAACTGCGGCAAGATCGAGCAGATGGATACCCCCATTGCCATTTATACCCACCCCGCACCAAGTTTGCGGCGGGCTTCATCGGCAACAGCTACAATGTGCTGGAGCCGCTGGAATTTGGCCGTGTGACCGGGGACATCGACCTGCCCGCGCAGCCCATTGCCATCCGGCCCGAGGTGCTGAATATTGCCCGCGAAAAAATTTACCCGGCACCTACGATATTGAGGGGCACCGTTATCGACAGCACGCCCCGCGGCAATGTACTGCGCTACAAGGTGGATGTGAACGGTGTGCAGCTTTCCGCCGATACGCTGTTCCGCAGCTTTTCGATTTATGAGAACGGCAGCAAAGGTCTGGCTCTCGCTGGAAAAGCGCAACTGCCTGCATGTGTGGAGGAGGAAGCCGTATGAAAGGATTGTTTCGGCGGCCCCGGCCAGTGGTACAAGGGCAATCTGCACTCCCCACCACCAACTCGGACGGGCACCTGACCCGGCACAGGCGGTGGCGCTGTTCCGCCAGTACGGCTACAGCTTTTTGTGCCTGAGCGAGCACGACTACTACACCGACCTACGGGCCGAATTGGACCGTGAAGATTTCATCTTATTGCCCGGCGTGGAAGCCTCCAGCTGGCTGGTACAGCCGCTTAAGGATCCCGCCGCGCTGCAGGAGCTGGCAGCGCTGAAAGAAAAAATGCCTCGATGCCCGAACTGGTGCAGTTCTGCTGCACCCCATGGGACCGGACTGCAAGACCCACCACATCCACGGGCATTTTGGGCAACGAAGCCATGCAAAGGGCGGCCGGAGACAATGTTTTGCACCACGGCGAACGCCCTGACCCCGCCGGTGGCGTGGGCGATTGGGACGGTTTGCAGGCTGCGCAGCAGATTGACCGACTACCTGAAAAGCCGCGGCTGCTTTACCACCTACAACCACCCCACATGGTCCCGCGTGGAGATGGCCGATGTCGTCGGCCTGCGTCTGGGCCGTGGAAGTATATAACTACGGCACCGGTAGAGAGTGCGGCGAGGGCTGCGACACCGCCTTTGGAACACGATGCTGCAGAAAGGCACGCAGACAGGCTGTTTTGCTTCGGACGATAACCACAACCCTGCCAAGTTTTTTTGACGCACTGGGAGGCTGGGTCTGTGTGAAGTCTGAGGGAATTGACCCACGGGCTATCGTAAACCACCTGCTGGCCGGGGATTACTACGCGCGCCTCCGCCGGAGATCACCGCCTGGGGTGTGGATGGCGACGAAGTGTACCTGACCTGCTCCCCTGCCGCGCGCATCAACTTTATTGCGGGCGGGCTGGTAAACGGCAGCGAGACGATTTTGCGGCACGAAAGCCCGCTGACCCATGGCCTGCACACACTGCACGGCGGCGAGACCTGGGTCCGCGCCGGGGTCGTCGACCACCAAGGCCGCCGCGCCTGGACGAATCCCATCTGGCTGTAAGCCTACTATAATGAGTATGTAAAAACAAACTACCTTGCGGGAGGTTTTTCCCTGCAAGGCAGTTCGTTTACCACGTTTTGTATTATTTATTTGTCGTTATACAAACGGATTTATAAAACGGCCAAACGATGGTGACAGCCAGGCTGACCAGGAGCAGAGCAGCACCGATGAAATCACGCCGGGCGAAGGGGCGGCGAACACCAGAGCACGCTTGCTGCCCTTGCCATCCGCGCAGTTCCATCGCGTTAGAGATGACGTCGATGCGGTAGCAATCGTAACCCGTCTGCCGTGGCGCGCAGCTTCCGCCCGTTGCTGGTCGTAGATGTTGCGCACCATTTGGCTCACCTGCCTGTGGCCTCCGAACATGCGGTCGGCCATCTCCACCTCGGGCAGGTTGACAAACTGCGTCCGCCCGCAGCAATACGTAACTTCAA